>Ga0207684_10000512_pt1 | contig 48238 bp, 51 predicted proteins | sample KBSK5501metaG_FD_184342 | JGI IMG/M metagenome (GOLD analysis project Ga0207684, IMG submission 184342) | Corn, switchgrass and miscanthus rhizosphere microbial communities from Kellogg Biological Station, Michigan, USA - KBS K5-50-1 metaG... | ecosystem: Host-associated > Plants > Roots >... | reverse complement strand
GGGAATACATGTAAACGAAATCGGTCGATTTGGCTCCGGCGAAATCCGATACGGGAATGTAAGCATACATGTCCCCCGAACCGCTGCCGTGATTGCGGGCGGCGTCGATCATGACATAGCTGCCGGCGTTGAAGGTATAGCGCAAGGTACCTAATGAACTCACGTTCGTGGTCGTTTGGCTGCCAACCGGCGACGTATAAAATTGCAATTGGTCGAGTGAGATGGCCGACTTGCTGCCATTCGGCTCGTTCACGTCAAGCAGCAGTTTGTAATACTGCGTGCCGTTGAGTGAAACGGTCGTGGTATTCAAATCCGTGACTGTAAGGTTGTGCGTCCACGGACCGGCCATATCGTCAAAGGGCGTCCCGCCTGACGTATTGTATCCTTGCTCGGTGGGAGTATTCTGCACCCGGAGAAACGGCTGGATCACACCGGTGCCGGTGGGCGTTTGGTCGGTGAACACAAATTGCGCGCCATTGATCGTGCCGCTATCGCTATTGACAAGGTCTACGACAGTCCCTCGGGCAGTCGCGGACACGAAAACGACTCCGGCGGCGGCAACCAGCCCCGCGGCCAACGCGGTTCTTTTCAAGTTGGACATGATTATTATGATTTCTCCTGCGCGCTTCTGCAGTTATCGCGATCGTTCTATGATTTCTATAATCACAATAATCGGCTCCTGACGTCAATAACAATCTTTATGCCGCGCATCATTGCCGTCCTGCCTACTCCTTTTACCTGGGAAAAAACGACGCTAGCTCTTGTCCGTCCAAATCGGCTAGCTCTGTTGAAAAGCCGAGCAGCACAGCGACAGATTGAAAGCGCCGTTAGGCGCGACCTGTTTGTAGACTTGGGCCAATTAAATTAATCCAAGGTCCGCTAGGAACGGCATGGAAATCAGCCGCCGTTTCATGCCGCTCCTAGCGGAGCTTGGCGGTCGGGAGATGGATTTTTGCTATAAACATGTCGCGCCTAACGGCGCTCCCGCGCTTCAGCGCCGGTTTTTCAACAGAGCTAAATCGGCTCAAGGGAGCGGCACTGGGCGCATCGGTTGTCGCGGGCGAAAATAGCCGGCGCAATTTCTCGATCACCTTCGCTACAATTTCGACCGCTGTATCGACTGGCGCACCCTTGTTGAACCGGCCAAAGGAGAAACGCATACTTCCTCGCGCGCTCTCGTTCGCTAATTTCATCGTGCGCAAAACGTGCGACGCGTCCACCGGACCAGTCTGGCAGGCCGAGTCGGCCGAGCAGCAAAGATGATATCGATCCAACGAGATCAGCGGCTGAAATTACCGACAACCTGGACAGCTCGATCTAAGGCTTTCGCATGGCTGCGCTGTCGCTGCCGCGGCTAAAGATTTGGTCGAGATCGGCCAGGACTTTTTCGGGGCCGACGGCGTTTTCGCCGCCGTGGCTGTAAGAAAGAACCTTTCCAGCCGCGTCCGCCAAAACCAGAGCCGGAATTTCGCGCACCAGATTATTTTGTATTGCCCCGGCTTTACCGGTGCGCTTGTCATAAGCGACCGCGGGCCAGGGCATGTTGCTTTGCCCCATGTATGTTTCCATTCCAAACTGCGACCGATCGGCGCTGAAGAAAATGACTTCAAATTCCGGGTGCTGCGGCGCGACCCGATTGTAATACTCCACGAGTTGCGACGTGAATTTGCGGCCTGCCGGGGACCAATTCGCTGAAAAAAAGAGGAGGTAAAGTTTTTTGTGCTCGAGGGCTTCGTCATCGAAATGCGTCACACTACCCTCATGCCAATACACCAGGTCATCCTTCAGGCGGAGGTAGATCGCGTGGCGTAGTTCCGTGGCAGTCGATGGCGCTGATCGATCCGTAGGGGGCTGACTCTCGCTTAACCGGCCGGCTTCATTCGAATACTCACGTGTTTTGGCTGCGTTTCCTTCCTGTCCAGCGAGCTTCGCTTTTACCGCCGCAATTTCCGCAGCAGGCACCGCATAGGTACCGCTTCGCAAGGCTTCAATCAAAGTTGAATTCGCACCGGCGCGAAGAAGCTGCTTTTCGATTTCTGAATCAAATTGATCGCCAAAGCGTCGGGCGGAAAGCTCACGCAGGATCGTCTCGCTGGAATAACCGGAACGTAACATCAGACCGATCTCTTTTGCGGTGAGCGGCATCACGCTGCTCAGCGCGCACCGAACTGCCGCAACCAGGAAAACCGTCAATAACATGATCCGCATGGTTATCGGTGAGCAGAAGATGGGCCCAAACAGTTGCGCCTCACCACGGCGCGGATGTTGGAAAGCGGCCCCGCAGTCGCGGGTTCGCCGCTTTCTTGACGCTAGACCCGGTGTCATCACGTTCCAAAGCGCGCACATATGCGCGCACTCCAAAATGGTGGCAGCCGAATAGCCGTAAGGCAGGCCGCCTGCCGCGGCAGCGATTTGGCGCGCCTGTTTTCATTGCCAATAAACTCGACCGCTTTAAGCGGTCGAGTTTTGGCTGCGCTCTGTTTTTAGCCGTTGCGCTGGCTGCATTTGGAGTGTGGTCCGCTGGCGATCTTTCGGCAAGTTGGAAACTTGCCTACTTCCCTCTAATCTTCTGCCCATGACTTCGCTCTCGGACCAGGCCAATCCGCAGTTGCGCAATCTGATTCCTTACGAACCGGGCAAGCCAATCGAAGAAACGGCGTGCGAGCTCCATGTCGATCCAGACCAAATCATCAAGCTTGCTTCCAATGAAAATCCACTCGGCCCATCGCCGAAAGCAATCGACGCGATCCGCTGCGCCCTGCAATCCGCGCAGCTTTATCCCGATGGCGGCGGGTCTTATTTACGCGAAGCGCTCGCGGACAGGCTTGGGTTTGCTCGCGAAAATATCATCCTCGGCAACGGCTCGAACGAAATAATCGAATTTCTGGGCCACGCGTTCCTAAAACCGGATGACCACGTCATTACGGCACAGTATGCCTTCATTGCCTACAAGTTGATCGCGACGCTTTTTGGCGCACGCACTGTCGAAACGGTAACTCCAAACTTTCACCAAGATCTCAACGCGATGGTAGATGCCATTACGCCGAAGACGAAAATCATCTTCATCGCAAACCCGAACAATCCAACCGGCACGCTGATCTCGCAGGAAAGGATCGACGACTTCATTTCGCGCGTGCCCGAAAACATCATCGCCGTTTTCGACGAAGCCTATTTCGAGTTCCTCGATAACCCGCCGGATACACTTCGCCATGTTCGTCAGGGCAAAAATGTTGTTGTTCTCCGGACGTTTTCAAAAATTCATGGCTTGGCCAGCTTGCGTATCGGCTATGGAATCGCGCGTGGCGAATTGATCGAGGTGTTGCAAAAGACGAGGCAGCCATTTAACGTCAACGGCATTGCCCAGACCGGCGCGCTCGCCGCCATCGAAGATACAGGGCATCAACGCGAAACTAAGCGCGTTGTCGATCTTGGCCGCGCTTATTTCCAAGAGCAGTTTCGCGAAATGAAACTCGAGTTCGTTCCTGCGGCCGCGAATTTCGTTATGGTGAACGTGGGCGACGGAGCCGCTGTCTTCAAAAAGCTCCTGGCCGAAAAAATTATAGTACGCCCAATCAAAAACTACGGCTTGCCCGCATGGCTGCGGGTCACCATCGGCACAATGGAACAGAATGAAAAATGCATCGCAGCGCTGAAGGACGTCCTCGAACCTCCTCCCTCGAGATGAATCGGGAGCGTCATCAATAGGGCCGAGCGCCGTAGGTGCAACATGTTTATAGTCCTCGTGGCATTCTATCCGAAAAGCTCCATTCGGAGCGGCATGTGAGCCGCGCATAATGGCCAACACCTACACGCAAATATATCTGCACGTTGTCTTTGCAGTGTCCGGTCGCGCATGCCTGATCGTTCCTCGGCGCCGTGAAGAGCTGCAAAAATACATTAGCGGGATCATCACGCGAAAGGGCCAGAAATTGATCGCGATCTATTGCATGCCCGATCACGCCCATGTGCTGCTTGGTCTAGGACGGAACATGGCACCATCAGATTTAATCGGTGATATAAAAACCGGATCGACCAATCACATCAATGAGCAGCGATGGATTGGCTGTCGATTTTCATGGCAGGAAGGTTACGGCGCGTTTTCCGTTTCTCATTCACACCTGGATCGGGTAGCTAATTACCTTCGCAATCAAGAAACACATCATCGTAGAAAGTCGTTTCAACAGGAATACCTTGAATTTCTGGAGCGACACCATGTTCCTTATGATCAGCGTTACACTTTCAAACCGATAGATTGATGCTCGATGGTGAACATGTCGCTCCGATGGAGCTTTGGCGACGCTTCCACAGGGAGACTATAGACGTTGCGCTCCTAACGGAGCTTTGTTGCGGCGAAGGAATGCGACGGCAAAGATTCGTTGTGCGGCAGCTCGATGCAAACCCCGTGTGCGCGGGACATATAGCTTATGATGTCTTATCCATGAAGCGCCGTCTATAGTTCTCGAATTATGATGACCAGCTTTGACACCGTAGCTGCCATCTCGACGCCTGTCGGTGAAGGCGCCATCGCGCTGGCTAGAATTTCCGGCGCCAGTGCCATCGCCATTGCGGACAAAATCTTTCGCGGCAAACAGAAACCATCGGAAACCGCCTCGCGTGTGCAGCATTTTGGCGAAATTGTGGATCAACAGGGCCGTCTGATCGATCAGGTGATGATATCGATCCATCGGGCACCGGGCAGTTACACAGGTGAAGATTTGGTGGAAATCAGTTGTCATGGCGGCACATTGGTCAGCGCCAAAGTTCTCGAAGCTTGTTTGCGCGCGGGGGCGCGCGGCGCGCGTCCTGGCGAATTTACCGAGCGCGCTTTTCTCAACGGGAAGATGGATCTCACTCAAGCCGAGGCGGTCATCGATTTGATTCGTGCCAAAACCGATCTCGCCCTGCGCTCCGCTACCGAACAACTCGAAGGCCGGCTCGGCGCAGGAATCAAGAAAATCCGTGACACACTTGTCGATCTTGTCGCGCAGATCGAGGCCTCGATTGATTTCCCCGAAGAAGGGATCGCTCCGGACGAAGGCGAAAAACTTTGCGCACGGCTTGATTCGATTCGCGAAGAAATTGCAAACCTGCTCGCCACCGCCCGGCAGGGCCGCATTCTCCGCGAAGGCGTGCGAGTTGTGATTTATGGCGCGACCAATGCTGGCAAGTCGAGTTTGCTCAATCGGCTGCTCGGTTACGAACGCGTCATTGTGAGCGAAACGCACGGAACCACGCGGGACACGATCGAGGAAAGTCTCAATCTGCGCGGGGTGCCGATTCGTTTGCTCGATACGGCGGGCTTGCGTAGATCGATAAGCAGGCTCGAGCGTGAAGGAATCGCGCGCACGGAGAAATCGCTGCAAACGGCCGATTTGCTTTTGCACATCGCCGATCGCAATGGGCCAAAGCCGCCGCATTTTGAAAATCGCACCGGTAATGGCAACCAGATCGTTGTGCTGAACAAAAGCGATTTGTCTGAGCACGGCGACTGGCAAAATTTCGATGCCCTGCGGATTTCGTGCGCGACGGGCGAAGGTCTGGGCGAACTCGAGAACGAAATGGTCACCCGCATCATGAAAGGGAATTTGCGGCCGGAAAGCACCCTCGCAATCAATGCGCGCCATCGTGAGTGCTTGCGGCGCGCCTGGGATGCGTGCGATCGCGCGCGCACAGCAATAAGGAAGGGGCTACCCCCCGAATATGTTGCTGTCGATCTGAACGACGCGCTACGTGCTGTCGGCGAAGTAATCGGAGCAGTTGATGTCGAACAAATTCTCGACTCCGTATTTAGCCAGTTCTGCATCGGCAAATGAGCACCCCGGAACATAGGCTTGCAGCCTGTGTGCCCAGCGGACATTTTGCCCGCTGTCTTGGATTCAGCGGAATACAATTCCGCTGGCCGCACAGACTGGAAGTCTATGTTCCGAAACAGCGCGACCGCGTTTTACGAGCGATTCGTTAGGCCACTCCTCTTTTCGCTCGACCCGGAGATCGCGCACTATTTCGCCATCGCCTGCCTGGACGGCGCATCCCATCTCGATCTTGCGTTGCAAGCGCTCAAGATTTTTCAACCGCCGCTCACATCAAAAACACTTTTCGGGCTTACCTTTCCAAACCCGATTGGTTTGGCGGCGGGCTTGGACAAAAACGGTGTGGCGTTGCCCGCATGGGCCGCCCTTGGCTTCGGCTTCATCGAGATCGGCACGGTGACGGCAAAAGAGCAGCCGGGAAATCCGAAGCCGCGTCTATTTCGATTTCCCGACCAGGGGGCATTGATCAATCGGCTCGGCTTCAATAACGACGGCGCGGATGCAATCGCGGAACGATTATGCAAATTGCGTGCGAGCGGCCGCTGGCCGGTCGTGCCGGTTGGAATCAACATCGGCAAATCGAAAGTAACGCCGTTGGCGGAAGCAGCGACCGATTACGCTTATTCATTCCGACGATTGCATCCGTTCGCCGATTACGTCGCGCTCAATGTCAGCTCTCCGAACACGCCTGGCCTGCGCGAACTGCAATCGCGCGAGCAATTGTCGATCTTGTTGCGCGCGTTGCAAAAGGAGAATCGCGCGGCAAGAAAACCCTTGATCGTGAAAATTGCGCCTGACCTTTTGCCTGGCGAGCTTGAGAAAATTGTGACGGCCTGCGAGGAAAATGACGTAGCCGGAATCATTGCCACAAATACGACGCTTGATCATTCATCGATCCCGGCGGAACGAGATCAAGAGGGCGGCTTGAGCGGTGCGCCCCTGCGAGAGAAATCGACTGAATTTGTGCGCGCGATCGCGGCAAGATCAGCAATCCCCGTGATCGCCTCTGGTGGAATTTTCGATCCGGAATCGGCCCGTGAAAAATTCGAGGCCGGCGCGCAGCTAGTGCAAATTTACACAGGCTATATTTATCGCGGTCCAAGTTTGCTGCGCGAGATTCTGACCGCGTTATAATCGCTAAATTCCTCTTTTTCCTTTTGCTGGTGATGTGCCTGATCTTTTTCATCATCGGGCTGTCGGTCGGGAGAAAACTGTTGTAGTCGCGCGATCCCGGGAAACGCTTATCCAGCGCGCGTTGTAGCTGAGGCCGTCGGCCTCGGCCGGGTCGAGATCAAAACACCCGCCAGAGCCGCGGTCAACGACCGGCGGCTACAACATCAGTGTTTCAATCTCTCCGGCGTATTCCCATTTATCCGCTGATGAAACCAAGCCAGCCCGAACAGGATTGTCGAAGACGTAATTCCATTTCTCGCTATAACTTTCGTGGGAGCGCAAGACATGATCAAAGAACTCGCGTTGCCACAATGTTGTAGCCGCGGTCGCCGACCGCGGCTGGCCCAGCGCGTTGATCCTCCGGCTCGCCCAACTTTTCCAGGACCCGATAAATTCGGACAACTTTTTCGCATCAAGCTCAGGTCTGCAAAAGAAATGCACATGATCAGACATGATCACATATCGACCCACGGCCTAGCCATGTCGTTCATGCGCGGTTCGCCATTCCTCAATGAGAATCTGCGCTGCGCGATCGCGCGCGAGAACCGCCCAGCCGTTCTTCGTGCAAGTTGTGATGAAATAAATCGGCGAATCAACCCAGACGCGCTCCAGTCGCCGCAGATGTTGATGCATGGCGCCTCGTTGTAGCCGAGGTCGCTGACCTCGGCCAGCCCGAGATTACAACGCACGCAAAAGCCGCGGTCAGCGACCAGCGGGCTACAACGTTACTGCGGCGAAGGAGATGCTTCGGGCGATGGCGATTCACGCGATCCGTGCCTGCGATGAAACCAGCGCCGATGACGCTCCTCGATTGCTTGTAGTTTCGTGCGTTGCTCGGGCGTGAGATCGACCGCGATTTCGCGGTGCGCTTTCGCAAAGGTTTCGTGGACCCGCCGCCCGGTTTCGGTTCGGATTGTCTCAAGCTGTGTGGCCGTCTTGTCGATGATGGGGGAAATTTTTGCCATCTGCTCATCGGTCAATCGAAGTTGCATGCGAAGACGATGACGCATGCGGTCGGCGATGGCGCCGTGATAAGGTCCAAAAAAGAGACGATGCGTTTGGGAGGCGACCATGAATGCGCCAGTCATCGCGCCGGCGAGGAAAACGAGAACGAAACCGGCGATCAGTTTCCATTTGAGCGCGCGATTCATCGGGCAAATTCGTCCTGAATGACCGAATCTGCGATAGCAAATTCGTTGGCGGAGGGTTCGCTTAACTCGCGGTTTTGATTGATCTGGTGATAAACGCCCGCGCTCGCCACGATGATGACGGCGGTTGCCACCAGCGCAACGCGTCGAAGAAGCGCGCTCAGTCCACGAGCTGCGCCGTTGCCGTGGGCGCGCCAAAGCGCCACCACACGGGTGTCAAACCCAAACGGCATTTCGATCGATTCGCTCTCGCCGGCCTGCGCCGCCGATTTCAGCAATCGATCAAGATCGACATCTTTCATAACTTCTCTCTCGCAGAAATTTTATCGAGCTGGTCTTTCATTTTCCGGCGGGCGCGGAAGGCGCGCACTTTAATCAACGATGTACTCCAGCCGGTGAGTTGGCGGATTTCTTCGACGGAACGTTGCTGCAAATAAAGGAGGTCAATCACCAGACGCTCGGCCGGTTTCAAAAGATCGAGAAGATGTTCGACCAGCTGGCGTGAAGCAAATCGCCGGTCCGGCGCCAGCTCCTCTGATGAGACGGCCAGATTTTGCACAACAGCCTGTTCCTCTTCGCTCAAATCGGCATGGCGCAGCTCCGGCCGCACTTTTTCGGCGGCGATCTGATTCAGGCAAGTGTTCACGGCAATGCGTGAAACCCAGTGCTCGAGCGGCACCTTGCCGGAAAACTGGTTTATCTTTTGGAACATTTTAATGAAGATCATTTGGCAAAGGTCCTCTTCAGCGGTCCGGCGAGGCCGATGCGCGCCGACGATTTTCGCGACCAGCGGGTAGAGACGTCGAACCAATTCGCGAGCCGCCTCATCATCGTGTCGCAGCGCAGCTTCCACCAGTGCGCTTGCATCAGAATCATCCATGTATTCGAGATCGCATCCACTCTATCAGAAATGACCAGCGGCCGGGCGTAGAGGTTACAAGAATAAACAAGATGTAGAGACGCTTGTGCCAAGCGCCTGTCTAAATAAGATTCGGCGTTTGACACGAACGCGGCTACAACGCAAGCGCCAGAGGAAAAAGTTGTAACCGGTCGCGCGTCGGTCTGGTCATCAACTTTTGAAACGGCCCCGAAAGGTTTCGAGGTCAAAGGAAACAAAATAAACTATGAAACGAAACTTACTCACACTCGCTGCCGTGGGCGCAATCGCGCTGGGCGGCTTCGCTTTGGCGCAAGCAGACAGCGCCGATCCAGCTGGCCCGGGCCGCTGGCACGGGCATGGATTTGCGCTGGAACATTTGACGAAAACGCTGAATCTGACGGCTGATCAACAGTCGAAGGTCCAGCCGATCGTCGATCAGGCCAAGCCGCAAATCATGGCCATCCACAAGGATGCAATGCAAAAAACACAGACGGTGATCAACAGCACGGTCTCGCAAATCCGGCCGCTGCTCAATCCGGATCAGCAAAAGAAATTGGCTGACCTGCAAAAGGCGCACCAGGACTTGATGAACGCGATCAAGGAACTGCACGCCGCGCAGGGCGAATAATAATCTGGGTTGTTCGGCGGGAAGCATGGCGGCGGGTGGGAATGATCGCCGCCGCTTCCATCCGGCTTGTTAGGTGATCCCAGGCACGCGACAGGCGAAACGATACCGGCGCTGTAGCCAAGCTGCGCGGGTCGCGTGGCAATCTCCGCGCCTAACGAATAAAATTATCAACAAAAATCTCCGCCAGCGGCAGAAAGAGAATGCGATCGCGAATGCGCGCGAGCGGTCTGGAGGAACTGATTGGCTTGTGGAGCAGGGATTAAATTGGATTTCAGAAAACGTCCTGTAAATCTTGTTAATCCTGTTCGGTCTTCGTTTGTCGATCTGGGTTTTGTTCAGCTCTCATTGGTTGGCGGCGTCCGCGCCGCCAGCGTCCTAATTCGTCGACCACGACGGCACCTGTCCCCCCAACTTCAATTGTCGATGTTGGCCGCCGAATCGTGGTAGTATGACGGGATGTCAAATCTGCACACCGCCGACGGAGCAACGTATCTTTTACAGATCCTTGTCTCGCTGTTTCTCGCGATTTTGTTCCTGCAATCCGGGATCGACAAAATCGTGGATCGGCAAGGGAACATCGAGTGGTTGACGGGACATTTGGCCAAAAGTCCTTTGGCTGGAGTTGTGCCACTGTTGTTCGGTGTTCTGACGATTCTTGAAGTCTCAGCTGGCGTATTGAGCGGAATCGGATTTCTCGCGCTGATTTTCTCACACAGTTACACGATCGCATTTTACGGCGCGATCGTTTCCGCCATGACCGTAACTGGACTGTTTTTCGGTCAACGAATGGCTAAGGAGTACGCCGGCGCGGCAGTATTGGTGCCGTATTTTCTGCTTACGTTGGTTGCGATTTATTTGCTCGCACACTGAGTCAACTGCGGATTTCGCGGATACCGCAGATGAAATTAATCAGGAAAGCTCCCCACTGGACGAGTCCATCCGACTGGCGGCCCGCAGGAAGTCAGAGAAATGCTAGAAATTTTCCTTGGTTTGTTTCCCAGTAATTCCACAGTAATCCGTTTCATCCGTGTAATCCGCGGTAACGATGAAACCATTTGCACGAATTCTTCTCGCATTTTCGGCGATTGTGCTTGCAGTCGGGGCTTACGCGCACACGTCGGGGTTCAATAAAATGTCCGCTGCGGTGGCGAAATCGGATCTGGTCCCGTTCGTCGGGAAAGGATTGAAAGTGCTCTGGCTCCAGGATTCAGTCATCGCCCTTGTGCTCGCGATCGTTTTCGGAACTATCGCTGCACGAGGTTCGAGGGTGCCCAGGTGGATCATTCTTGTTCTCGCATTAATACCTATCGCGACTGCCGGGTTTGTTTATCACTTCATCGGCAATTTCATCGGCGGGCATCTCTTCCTGACCGCGGGAGTCACGGCAATTTTGGGCGGACTTTTGTATTCCGGAGGCGGGCAGGATTGACGAACAGCCTTTAAACGCCGAACGGAATTGTAGGGCAACGGCTCCAGTTGACGAAATGGCGGGGGGGATGCTGCTGCGGCGGCTACAACGTCATTGCCGATTCTTCGCATGACGCGCGACCCCCAACGCACGCGTCCGTCGCAGGCGATTCAGTTGCGAGGCATGCTGACGAGAGGAGAAACGAACTTTCGGGGGCTAGTTACCGCACGGTCAAGCTAGTTTCCATGCCTTTCTTTTGATTGTCGCCCGCCGGGTAATAAACGGTGTACGTGCCGCGCTTCAGGTTGACATGCAGTACCTTCGTGTGCTTGGGCGCGAGGTCGGTGATGAACTTCTGATCGGTCCCGTTACCTTTGACCTCGAAGTTGTGCTTCTCTTTACCCTGATTCTTGACGACGAACGCGGTCTTGCCGGGCTTTAGGTTCGTTGGCATGTCGATGCGGTCCTCCGCGACGGTAACGTTGACTTTGCGAGCATCGGGTTCAGGAGTAAGCGCATCGGCCACGGCGTTCGCCGCCTTTTTGGTGGTCTTGACTACAGCGTGTCCGGCTTCCTTGGCCGTTTGCTTGGTCTGGTCCCAGGCTTCAGACGCCTTTTCGCCGGCGGTTTGCGCCTGGACCATCCCAATTGAAATCGCACCAGCTGCAATGATCGGAAGAAGTGTTTTCATAGTACTATGAGATCGCGTGCGCCAGCTCACATGCGCTTGATAACTCGGGGCGTGGCCGCCCGCCGTGACAAAGTGGGTCATTATTCTGTGAATTTTGTTAATTCTGTCTAGTTCTTCGTCACATCGAAAACGATTTCGCTGCCGATTATCGTCATTACGCAGCGTGTTTTGAGAATTTCGGGCTGGGGGATTTTCATGATGTCCTGCGAGAGTACCGTGAAATCGGCAAGCTTGCCGGGTTCGATTGAACCCTTGTCATTTTCCTCGAATGCGGCGTACGCCGGCCAGATCGTGAACATTTTGAGCGCTTGCTCGCGTGAGACGGCCTGCTCGGGGTGCCAGCCTTCGCCCTGCGGTGGAACATGGGCCTCTAGCCTGTGCGTCCAGCGGACATCTTGTCCGCTGTCTCTCGTGCCGGGTCGGAGTTCAACTCCGCTAGGCGCACGGACTGCAAGTCCATGTTCCGGCAGCGGCTTCCGCGCGACTGCTGCGTAAAATTCGATCATCGGTTCGCCACGTTCAACCGGCGCGTCGGAGCCGCCGGGGATGATGCAGCCGGATTTGAGAAAGCTTTGCCACGCGTACGTGCCGGCCAGCCGATCCATTCCAAGGCGCGCCGGCGCGAAGAACAAGTCGCTGATCGCGTGCGACGGTTGCATGGACGGAATCACGCCCAGCTTTCCGAAGCGCGGAATGTCGGCAGGATCGACAATCTGCGCGTGCTCGACTCGCCAGCGCGGTTCGCGAATTTTTCGTTCGTAAGGCGGAACGGCTTTGAACGCGGCTTCGTAAAGATCAAGAATCATTCGGTTCGCGCGGTCGCCAATCGCATGCGTCTCGACCTGAATACCGCTACGCAGTGCCTCTTCGAACATCGGCTGCAGCTCTTCAGGCTTCTGGGTGAGAAAACCTGATGTGTCGGGCGCATCGTCGTAAGGCTTCAATAATGCCGCACCGCGCGAGCCGAGCGCGCCATCAAAAATCACTTTGATAGTGCGCTGGGTGAAATGGTGATCGAACGCGTGAATTGTCGGTCCTTCATTCATGAAGCGCTGTGCATCTTCGCCGGGGCCGTAGACCGCGTTGATAAAACGGATTTTCGCTTTGCCGTCTGCGAAGACCTTCTTGATAAGATCGATATCTTGTTTGTGACTGCCGGCGTTTTGGATTTCGCACCAACCGAGCTCGATCTCGCGATCGATTCCGCGTAATAATGCTTGCTCGCGCTCGGCTTGAGTCGGCATCGGAATATTTTTTTCCACGATGTCCTGCGCGTTATCGAGGAGCATCCCGGTCGGCTCGCCGGTCTTCTTGTCCTTCAAGATTTCGCCGCCAAACGGGTTTGGCGTGTTCCTGTCGATCTTCGCGATTTTTAGCGCGGCGCTGTTCGCAATTACGGCATGGCCATCAACGCGGGTGAGGACGATTGGACTTTCCGGCGCGATTTCGTCGAGATCTTGGCGGGTGGGAAACTGCGGCGGTTCCCAAAACGTCTCGATCCAGCCGCGACCGGTCATCCAGTTCCCGCGCGGAGTCTGCGCGACGCGCGCTTTCACTTTCGCCAGAAAATCCTGGAGCGTGTTGGTTCCTTCGAGATTTAAATTCATCTCGCGCTCGCCGATTCCGAAAATGTGGGCGTGCGAATCGGTCAGGCCGGGAACAACGGTGTGGCCGTGAAGATCGATCACGCGCGTTTTGTCGCCTTTCAGCTTTTCCGCATCTTCATTCGAACCGACGAATGTAATCCGATCACCTTTGACCGCGATCGCTTCGGCGTGCGGCTGTTTCTCGTTGACCGTATAAATGTTCCCCTTGACTAAAATGAGATCCACCCGTTCCGCGCCTGAGGGGCAGCCAGTTGTTCCAACTGGCCGGGTCGCCCAGCTCGTTCCGACAGCCCGTTCGTTAGGGCGAGTCTCTTTATTTTCAAGGGGCTGCCCACCGGGGGCGGGTTCGGCGACATCTTGCGCGGCACTCACGCGACAATTTGAAGCCAGAAGAATCAGGCTGCCGAGAAGAAATGCTTTCACTTGACGCTGGGGTGAAGTTTTGACGTGATCAGCTTTGCCAATTGCCCGCTTTTCCGTATCGGAGAGGCGAGGCCACTCGGATTTTTTGGATCGACATGAATTTGGACGATGAATTTTCTTTTGCCGTAGGGAGTTCGATTCATAGAGTGTCCGCGTTGTTTTACCCGCGCAAATCAACACAGCCCGCTCGATTCTCGCAGGAAGCGCATCCTAATTCCCCCTCCGACTCATCTTTAGATTGGCGGCTGCGGCTGGAGAGCGAGGGGCTCCGCTAAGTTCATGGCGAAGAATTTTTTCCCGCGCTGGACGAACTGGCTCCCGCTGCAGATGGCAGTGGCCGGCATCATCATCTCCTGCGGGTTGACCGCGGCCACGTGGTATTACGTGACGCCGAAGTATACGCGCGTCGGGTACGAACCGATCCAGCCGGTGCCGTTCCCGCACGACGTGCACGTGACTCAGCTGGGAATGGATTGTCGCTACTGCCATAGTTTTGTCGAAGTCGCGGCGCATTCCAATTTGCCGAACACGCAGACGTGCATGAATTGCCACTCTCAGGTGCAAAAGGACAATCCAAAGCTGGAACCGGTACGTGAGAGTTGGAAGACAGGTGAGCCGATCAGTTGGGTGCAAGTGCATCGCACGCCGGATTACGTTTTCTTTAATCATTCCGCCCATGTTAACCGCGGGATCAGCTGTTTTAGCTGCCACGGACCGGTCAATCATATGCCGGTGGTCTATCACGCCAAGCCCCACAGCATGGCCTGGTGTCTGGAATGCCATCGGCATCCCGAGAATTTTTTGAGACCGGATGATCAGGTTTTTAATCTCGATTGGAAAACGGACGACGTGAAACCGGCGGAGTTTGTGGCGAAGTACGGCCAGGCAGCAGGGGTGAGCGAAGACTGGTCGAAAAAGAAGAAGCTGAGCCAAAGCGAGGTCGGGCAGACTTTGAAGGAGCGCTGGAACATCAACCCGCCGACGAATTGCCAGGGATGCCACCGATGAACATCGAATCATCTGCAATTCGGCCACGGGAGTTCTGGGGAGCGCACAGCCTGCCCGCCGGTGTGCGGGCGTCTCGCATGCGGATTTCGGCGCCCTCGCCGAATTCTTTTGTGGATGAGGAAGAAATATTGCATCAAAAGTTCGTGATCGCGATGGCGCGATTGCCAGCGCGCGACGCGCCCGCACACCGGCGGGCGGGCTGTGCGCTCCCGAGATGAAACGCGTATTCCAACATCCGCCTGAGTCGGTTACCGGAAAGCGCTACTGGCGCAGCCTCGGCGAGCTCAGCCAAACACCAGAGTTTCGTCAGTGGCTCGAGCGAGAATTTCCAGCCGGCGCTTCAGAATTGAACGAGGACGACTGGTCGCGCCGTGACTTTTTGAGGCTGGTGGGGGCATCAATGGCGCTGGCGGGAGTTGGCCTAACGAGCTGCCGCCGGCCGGAAGCGCACCTGGTTCCATTTACCAAGAGCGCTGAATGGACGATTCCCGGGAAATTTCTTTACTACGCCACCGCTATGCCGCGGCGAACCGGCGCGATCCCACTGATTGCCACCACAGTTGACGGTCGTCCGATCAAACTTGAAGGCAATCCGCTGCATCCGGCGAGCGGCGGCGCGACGGACACGTTTGCGCAGGCGTCGGTTCTCGATCTCTACGACCCGGACCGGTCGAAGAGGTTTGTGAATCGCGGTAAGACCGCCAACCGCGCGGAATTCGACGCCTATATCGACAAGCTGCGTACAAGCCTGCACGTGAGCGGCGGTGACGGGCTCGCGTTTTTGGTCGAAGAAGCTCACTCACCCACACGCGACCGATTGCGTAGCGAGCTGGAGAAGGTTTTTCCCAAAATGCTCTGGTGCGTTTACGAGCCTGTGCTGAGCGAATCGCACAACGATGCGACGCGCGCCGCCTTCGGCGATAACGTGCGTCTGGTACCGCACTTCGAACGCGCCGACGTGGTGCTTGCGCTTGACAGCGATTTTCTGGACTGCGGCGAAGGCGATCTCGCGTCGGTGCGTGCATTCACTTCGCGGCGTCGGGTTCAGGCGGCAAAAGACACCATGAACCGGCTCTACGTTGTGGAGAACCATTTCACGCTGACCGGGGCGATGGCCGATCATCGAATGCGTTTGCCTGCCAGTCAGATTCCAGCGCTCGCTTATGTGCTTGCCAAAAAAGTCACCGCTCTCACAACTGATTCGGGACTTGTGTCGGTCCTCGAGAGGTTGAGTGCCCCGGAGGGGACCGATGCATTTGACGACCGCTGGCTCACTGAAGCGGTTAACGACTTGCTCGGCAAACCCGGAGCGAGCCTGGTCGTGGCGGGCGCAGCGCAACCAGTCGCCGTGCAGTTGCTGGTTTACGGAATTAATTCCGCGTTGAAAAACCTCGGCCGCACGATTGTTGTTCGCGAATTTCCAAGCAATCCGAACACGAAGAGCATCGCGCAATTAGCGCAAGAAATTCAGGCTGGGCGGGTCAAACAACTTTGCATTTTCGGCGGCGACCCAGTTTACAATGCGCCACGTGGGTTGGCGCAGGATTCGGAGACAAAAGTCCCGGTGGATTGGGCCGACTTGCAGAAGAAAGTCCCGGAAATTGTGCGGCTCGGCTATCATGAGGACGCGACCTCGACGCTAAGCCAGTGGCACGTTCCGGCTGCGCATTTTCTTGAATCCTGGGGCGACGCCCGCAGCTCTGACGGCGCTTACTTGTCGATCCAACCGATGATTCTGCCGCTCTTTGGCGGGCTATCGGAAATCGAATTGATGAACATGCTGCTGGGTGGGCCTAAGGCCGAAGGGCCCGAGCTGATTCAGGAAACATTTCGCGCCACCAACCCGCTGGGCGATTTTGAAACTGCCTGGTCGCGACTTTTGCGGGACGGCTTTGCATCGCACATTCCAGTGCACGATCGGCCGCCAAGTTTCAATGGAAGCGCGACCGCTTCGCTGGCGCAACAGAGCTGGGCGCCACCAGCGGCACCGGTTTTGGAATCGCCCGAGATCGTTTTCGTGCGCAGTTACGCAACTGACGACGGCCGTTTCATCAACAACGGCTGGTTGCAGGAATTACCTGACCCGATCACCAAGCTGACCTGGGACAACGCCGCGCTGATGAGTCCGAATTTCGCGAAGCATCTCAGTGTGGACAGCGGTGATCTCGTGCAAATCGACATCGCGGACACAGCGCGTGACACGGATGGTCATCCGATCCGACGCCAGCTCGTGATCGCAGCGCTGATTTCACCCGGGCACGCGGAGAATTCAATCACGATTCCGCTTGGATATGCTCGCAAGATGCCGGGATCGGATTGGGTTCCCTACGCGGGCGGGGCTGTGGAGGAGAGCACAGTGCTGGCCGAGCGCAGCGGCTTCAACGCTTACTTGTTGCGTACCGCTTCCAATCCGCATTGCGCCGTCGCCGACGGCAAGGCGATCGAGAGCGTACGCGTCACAAAAGTCGGCAGGAAATATCCGCTCTCCATCACGCAGGAGCATTGGAGCATCGAGGGACGTGGCGTGGTACGCGAAGCGACGCTAGAGCATTATCGCGAAGATAACGAGTTCGTGAAGAAATCTGGCGGCATAGACGAACCTGTGCCTCACCCGCCGACCCTTTACGCCCATCCACCGATGGACGCGCCGCAGCAGTGGGGCATGAGTGTCGATCTTAATGTGTGCACCGGTTGCAGCGCATGCGTCATCGCTTGCCAGGCCGAAAACAACATTCCGGTCGTCGGCAAATTACAGGCGGCGCACGGGCGGAGCATGCAATGGATCCGCATCGACCGTTATTACGCGAGTGCGAAACCGTTCAACCAAGATAACGGCGATTGGCCGGAAAATCCCGAGATCGTGCATCAACCGATGATGTGTCAGCACTGCGAGAACGCGCCGTGCGAAACCGTTTGCCCGGTCAACGCAACCATCCACAGCGAGGACGGGCTGAACGTGATGGCTTACAACCGCTGCGTGGGCACTCGTTATTGCGCGAACAACTGTCCCTTCAAAGTACGCCGCTTCAACTTCTTCGATTACAACCAGCGCCCAGTCGGGAAAAAGAAGATCGCCGGTCAATTCGGCATCTACAAAGAATATTTCGCGCCGTTCACCAGCAAAGGCGCACCAGACATTACAAAGATGCAGAAGAACCCGAACGTGACCGTGCGCATGCGCGGCGTGATGGAGAAATGCACCTTTTGCGTGCAGCGGATCGAGGAAGCGAAAATCGCCGCGCACGTGCGCGCGGGCGCCTCGAATAATACACGAATTCCGCGCGATTCGTTCACAACGGCGTGTGCGCAAGCCTGCCCGACCGAGGCGATCGTTTTCGGCGACATCAAAGATCCCGAAAGCAAAGTTTCAAAAATGAAGCAGCAGGACCGCAATTACCGGTTACTCGAATACCTGAACGTGAACACGCGGGCGAGTTATCTCGCGCGCATCCGCAACCCCAATCCAAAAATGCCCGACGCAGCGAACATCGGCGTGGCCAGCCCGGAGGAGAAGGCGTGACCCGGATGTCGATCTTGTGGCGGATGTCCATTGTGCTGGGGAGCGCGGGCATCTTGCCCGCTCTGTCCGGCATGTTGCCGGACAGCTTCGTGGCCCCTTGTGCAAAAAGCCGCCGGCAACATGCCCGCGCTCCCCAATCCACTGTGCCCGCGTGCGATTGTCGATCCTAATAAATTATGGACGAGACCTATACAGCACCGGATGTGATCAAAGGCGAGGCGGCGCCGGCCGTTGAGCAGCCGCTCGCGCGCGTGCCGCTGGTTTTGAATCGACGCAATTTTCGTTGGATCACCGAACGGATTTCCGGCGTGGTGGAGCAACCGGCGCCGCGGTGGTGGTGGGTCTGTTTCGCAATCACCGGGACAATCGCCGCATTCGGTTTATTTTGTCTCGGCTACCAAATCTCCACCGGCGTCGGTACCTGGGGCCTGAATCATCCGGTCGGCTGGGCATGGGACATCACCAATTTCGTTTTCTGGATCGGTATCGGGCACGCGGGCACGCTCATCTCCGCTATTTTATATTTGCTTCGGCAGAGGTGGCGCACGTCGATCAACCGTTCGGCGGAAGCGATGACGCTGTTCGCGGTCATGTGCGCGGCAATTTTCCCGGGCGTGCATGTTGGCCGCGTGTGGATGGCGTGGTATCTGGCGCCTTTGCCTAACAACTGGGCAATTTGGCCAAACTTCCGCAGCCCGCTGATGTGGGACGTGTTCGCCGTCTCGACCTACTTTACGGTCTCGGTCTTGTTTTGGTATACCGGATTGATTCCCGATCTGGCGACGCTGCGCGATCGCGCCACTTCCAAAATCAAGAAATTCCTGTTCGGCTTTTTCGCCTGTGGCTGGCGCGGTGCGAACCGGCACTGGCGACATTACGAAATGGCGTATTTGCTGTTGGCCGGCCTTTCCACGCCGCTTGTGCTCTCGGTGCACAGCGTGGTTTCATTCGACTTTGCGACGTCGATCTTGCCGACATGGCACAGCACGATTTTCCCTCCCTACTTTGTGGCCGGCGCGATCTTCGGCGGCTTCGCGATGGTGCTGACGTTGCTCGTTCCGGCGCGCGCCATGTTCAAATTGCACGACATCATCACGCCGCAGCACATCGACAAAATGGCGAAGATCATTTTGCTGACCGGCTCCTTCGTCGCTTACGCCTATACGATGGAGTTCTTTATTTCATGGTACAGTGGGAATGCCTACGAGCGATTTGCCTTTTGGAATCGCGTTTTTGGTCCTTACTGGTGGTATTGGTGGGTAGGCATGCTGTTTTGCAATTGCCTGTCGCCGCAACTGTTCTGGTTCCGCTGGTGCCGGCGAAATATTTTCGTTGTCTATTTCGTCTGCATGTGCGTGAACGCCGGCATGTGGTTCGAGCGTTTCATCATCATCGTGGGCGGACTGCACCGGGATTTTTTGCCTTCATCATGGGGATTGTTCATTCCGACTTGGGTGGATATCTGGACATTCATCGGCACACTCGGGATTTTCACTTCACTTTTTCTGCTTTTCGTTCGGTTTCTGCCGATGATCGCCATGTCGGAAGTGAAAATCGTTCTACCCGAGGCGGACGCCCATTCCGGTACGCCCACTGAACATCATCCGGTCGCGCCCGGTGGAAAGGAGCGCACATGAGAGCGGTGGCTGGCACCTGTAGCCGCGTCGCTGTGCGACGCTTGGGAGATGATGCTGCACATGGCCGTGGCGGGAAACCGGCCATAGGCCGGTGGCTACAGCGGTGGTTAGAGCAGGCCCGCAGAGGGGAGCCCACATGAGAACCCCCTCCGGCCATAGGGTTTATGGAATGGGCGCCGAATATCCGAGCGCCGCTGCGCTTTATGAAGCAGCCAAAATGGTACGCGACGCCGGCTTCAAACGCTGGGATGTGCACTCCCCTTTTCCGATTCATGGAATGGACGAGGCGATGGGGCTCGGCAAATCCTGGCTGAGCGCGGTCGTGCTGACCGGCGGCATCTCTGGCTTGCTCACTGCAATTTTGGTGGAATTCGGACCGTCCTGGGGACTTTATCCGTTGGTCGTACACGGAAAACCGTACGACTGGAAAACGGTACCGGCGTTTTTCCCAATTATGTTCGAGCTCACCATCCTTTTTTCCGCCTTCGCCGCATTTTTTGCCGTTCTCATTATGAACGGTTTGCCGCGCCCCAATCATCCACTTTTCAATTGGGAACGTTTCCGGCGCGTCTCAAACGACAGCTTCTTCCTGGTGATCGAAGCGCGCGATCCGCGTTTTGCCGAAGTCGAAGCGCGCCAACTGCTCGAAAGAAGCGGCGGCAAGCATATTACCATCGTGCACGAGGACTGAAATATGTTGCGCGGCTTCTTCTTGATTTTTCTTCTGGTCACAATCGCGGTGGTGGCCGTGTTCGGTTTTCGCGGCCAGAAAAGCACCGGCGCGCCGCTGGAGGTTTTTCCCGACATGGTTAGGCAAATGAAAGTGCGCGCACAGGCGCCACTCGAATTTTTCGCGGACGGTCGTGGAGCGCGCGCTCCCGTCCCAGGCGCAGTGCCGATCGGGTACGAAATGCCGCACCCGCAAAATTCGCCGACCGGCGCGCCGCCGGGAGAGGGACTATCGCATCGCCGCCTCGCCTTTAGCGTGGCCACGGATTATTACAACACCGGCAAAATGGGTGACCGCTGGGGAACGGGCATTCCAGTCGAAGTCACGCCGCCATTAATGGAGCGCGGCCAGCAACGTTTTAACATCACTTGTGCGATGTGTCATGGCGCGACCGCCGCCGGCAACGGCGTCACCAAACAGCACGGCCTCGCCACGATCGTCAGCTTGCAAGACGATCGCATCCGCAAGATGGCCGACGGAGAAATTTTTAACACGATAACAAATGGTAAAAACACGATGATGGCTTACGGCCCGAACATCCTGGTCGCCGACCGTTGGGCCATCATTGCATATTTGCGCGCCCTCCAGCGCAGTCAAACGGCGGCGATTGTCGATGTACCGCCCGAGCATCGGGCCGAGTTGGAGAAGCCATGAGTGAGCGTTCACAAGTTCCGCCCGCGCCGGAAGGGGAATATCTCGAGAGCAACCGCTTCGCCGGTCTTTCTGTGTTGCTTGGGCTGATTGCTTTGATCGCGCTCGCGCTTTGCGCCTTGGGCGCGGCGATCGCTCCCGCACAATTTAGTTTTTCCTGGCTCTTTGCTTTCGCGTTTTACTTCACCCTTTGCGCTGGCTGCTTTTTCTGGACAATCGTTCATCATGCCACTGACGCGGAATGGTCGGTAGTAGTGCGCCGGCAACTGGAAAATATCGCCGTGTTGCTCGCCGTGCTGGCTGTCTTCTTTTTGCCGATCTTGCTCCTTCGACATCATCTCTATGAATGGATGGACATTCCGCCGGGCAAAGAGCCGGCGCTCGACAGCAAACACGCCTATCTCAATTTGGGCTTCTTCGTCGTGCGGGCCATCTTCTTCCTCGGATTCTTCATTGTCGCATCGCAGTTACTGCGCGGTTTCTCCGTTCGCCAGGATAAGGATGGGAATCCGCAATTCACAATCTGGATGCGCAAGGTGGCTTTTGCCAGCCTTCCGATCTTCGCGCTTTGCCTCACATTCGGTGCCTTCGATTGGCTGATGAGCCTGAACTACCGCTGGTTCTCCACCATGTTCGGCGTTTACATCTTTGCCGGCACCGCCGGAAGCTCGATGTCGTTGCTCGTCCTGGTCATTACCGCCCTGCGCAACGCCGGCTATTTGAAGGACGTCGTGACCGTTCAGCATTACCACATCATGGGCAAATGGATGTTCGCCTTCTGCGTTTTCTGGGCCTACATCGGCTTCGGCCAATACATGCTTATCTGGTACGCGAATATGCCGGAGGAGACGCAATACTTTCTCACCCGCAATACCGAGTCCTGGTGGTGGCTAAGCATGCTGCTTGTCATCGGGCGTTTCTTTGGCCCGTTTGCCATTCTCCTCCTGCGCTCGATAAAAAAGAATCCACACCAGCTTTGTTACGTCGCGGGGTGGATCGTGTTCATGCAAATGCTGGACATGTACCTCGTTGTGCTACCGGCGCTGCACGGCACTGGGGTTCATTTAAGTTTCTGGGATTTTATTCCGCTCATCGGCATCGGCGCGACCCTCGCTTTCGTTTATTTGCGGATTGTGGCCAGGTCTTCTCTCTTTCCGATGCGCGATCCTCGTTTGGTTGAGTCGCTAAGACTGGTGAATTGATATGGCAGACGCAGAATCACTTCGCCAGGCTGTGCAATCGCGGGCTCCGCTCTCCACCTGGTTCGGCATCGTGCTTTTGTTTGCCCTCTTCGGCGTGATCGTACTGGCAGTGGTCGGTCCCGCGCCGCGCGGGAATGATTACGAACAAAAACGGGCCAAGGCCCGGGAAGAAAAGCTCAGAACGCTACGCGAAGCAGACACGAAGGCGCTCACTACCTACGGGTGGATAGACAAGAACAAAGGCGTAGTTCGCTTGCCCATCGAACGTGCCATGGAATTAACGGTGGCCGAACTTAGCAGCAAACACCCGGTACCAGCCTATCCGATTGCCACGCCCGCCGCACAGGCAACTCCTGGTGCCGCGGCAGCGTCGCCCCCGCCTGCACCGCCGGCCCAAGCGAGCGCGACGCCCAAACCGATTTCCGGTGCTCCTGCGACTCCAACTGCTGCGCCACGATCACCCGCGGCCGCAGCACCGGTTTCACCTTCGCCAATGCCGTCTCCTCCAACTGCTGGAAGCCCGTTGCCGGTCCAAGGGAAAACGCCGCCCTGAAAAATTGTGACTCGAAAGCAAATGAAGATGTCGATCTTACGTGCCGAAGATGAACTCAGACATTGATATTCCACTCAAAGAGCCCTCTGTCTCTGTTACTGCCGGCGATGCTGAGCAGATCGAGCGGGCATTGATCGACGCGTCCACGTGCGTTCCGGTGCTCATGTTTTATGCTTCGGCAGTCGTCTGGCTGCTTGTCGGTACGGTGCTGGCAGGTTTCGTCTCGTTCAAAATGCATTCACCCGACTGGCTCTCGAACGTGGGCTTTCTGACTTGGGGGCGTCTGCGGCCGGTGCATATGAACGTGATGGTTTACGGCTGGGCATCCATGGTGGGAATGGGTACGGCGATTTGGTTAATGGCACGGTTATGCCGCACTACTTTGCGTCATCCGCTTTTGCTCGTCGCGGGCGCCTGGTTTTGGAACATCGGCGTGCTGCTCGGTCTCGGCGGAATTCTCGCCGGTGATAGCACTGGTTATCAATGGCTCGAATTTCCGCCTTATGCTGCCGTTGTTCTCTTCGTAGCTTACGCCCTCATTATTTCGTGGGCCGTGCTCATGTTCCGCTTTCGGCGGGGCGACCAGATTTACATCACGCAATGGTATTTGCTCGGCGCATTTCTGTGGTTCCCGTGGCTCTACGCCGCGGCGCAGTTGATGCTTTTCGTCGTGCCGGTGCAAGGCGTGCTGCAAGCCGCAATTGGCTGGTGGTACGCGAACAATCTGCTGTTTCTCTGGCTTGGGGCGATCGCGCTCGGCACGGCCTATTACATGATCCCCAAAGTGATCGGCCGCCCGGTTTACAGTTATCATCTCGCAACAATCGGTTTTTGGACATACGCGCTTTTCTCGAGCTGGACCGGGATGCAACAGCTGGTGGATGGACCATTTCCCGCATGGATGGTCACCGCCAGCATTGCGGCCACAATTCTCACCATCATTCCTGTCGCCACGGTTGGATTAAATCATCACATGACGATGCAAGGTTATTTTCCGGTCATGCGCTACAGCCCGACGCTGCGCTTCACGGTTTTCGGCGCAATGTCGTACACGGTTTTTAGCATTGTCGGGATTCTCATCTCGTTGCGCACAGTCGCCCGTTACGTGCACTTCACGGAAGCAAGTATCGCCTACTCGCACCTGGGTCTTTATGCGTTTTTCACCATGGTGATGTTCGGTTCGATGTATTACATCGTGCCGCGATTGGTGGGGCGCGAATGGCGTTACGCCACTCTAATCAAACTCCATTTCTGGGCCTCGGCGTATGGCATCGGTTTGATGACGCTCATGCTCCTGGTAGGCGGTTACGTCCAGGGCGTGAGCGCCAATGACCCCTCTCTTCCCTACATCGAAAGTACGCAAAGCGTTCTGCCTTACCTGCGCGGGCGCACTCTGGCCGCGCTTTTGCTTACGGCGTCGCACTTCATCTTCGCGTTCCACTTCGGATTGATGCTGTTCGGATTGGGTCGCACCTCGAGCGTCCCGACCTTTTTGAATCCGGTAGAGCCGGAAGGTTCTGAAGCGCATTTATGAAAGGATTGCTGCCGCTTTTTATCGGACTTTTCGGAACATTCGCCTTCTCGTGGCTCGGGCTAACCGTCATCCCGAACCTGCAGATCGGTCAGCTCGATCCGCAATCAGACGAAGAAGGCACCGACATCTACCCCCTGCCAAAATCGGGAATGGTCGAACGCGGGCGTCGCGTTTACGCGGCGAATGGCTGCATTTATTGCCACAGTCAACAAGTCCGCCCCGATTACGCTGCGTCCGATATTGACCGCAAATGGGGCGAGCGCCGGAGCGCGCCGCGCGATTATCTCTTCGATCGGCCCGTGCAGTTAGGAAAAGAACGCATGGGACCAGATCTCGCGAACGTCGGTAAGCGTGCGCCGGCTGAAGAAGAAAAGGCGCCGCCTACCGCGGGAGCTTCAGTATCGCCTCCAGCTGGTGCAGCTGCACCGCCTGCCGGTGCTGCTTCGCCGCCACCAGCAACGTCGCCTGCGGCTGCCACGCCAGCTACTGCAACAGCGAGTGCCTCGCCAGCGGCTTCGCCTCCGCCATCTGCAACCGGCGAGCCAATGCCGTATTCGGCCGCCTGGCACCATCGACATCTTTATTCGCCACGCAGCATCAACGACGACTCCAACATGCCGGCTTACCGTTTTCTTTACGAAAAACGTCTCATCGGCGACGAACGCTCCGCTGACGCGTTGCAGCTTACTGGCTCTGATCGTCCGCCCGCCGGTTGGGAAATCGTTCCGACCTATGACGCGAAATGTCTCGTTGCCTACTTGATGTCGCTCGATCAATCGCATCCGCTCAACGAGGTGAAAACGGCGGCTGCGGCAGCGTCGCCCGCTGCCTCGCCCGCGGCGGCGAAGGCAACAAAATGAACGAGAAACCTTCAGATCGTTCATCGCTCACTCGTCAGGGAATGGACTATGGCGAGACGGCCGATGTGCAAGAGGTGCATGCCGCCATTCAACGCGAAAAACGTGAGCCACGGGTTGGTCTCGAGCCGCTCTCCATCTGGTTAATCGCCGTTTATGGGCTCGCGATCTTTTTGGGCGGCGCCTATATCGGGCGTTATTCCGGGAACTTCAGCGGCAATGGACTTGATCCCCTAGGTGGGCCGCCGCCAACAAAAAAAACCGCGGCGGGTGGTCCCGCTGGCGGTGAGCAAGCTGCCGTATTGACGCCGCACGACCGCGGGAAAAAGATTTTCGCCGCGAACTGTCAGACCTGCCATCAAGCCAACGGTCTCGGCGTTGCCGGTCAATATCCTCCTCTTGCTGGTTCGGAGTTTACAACTGGCGGTTCGCAGCGGCCGGCCATGATTGTGCTCAAGGGGTTGCAAGGTCCAGTCACCGTCAAAGGCCAAAAATTTGGTACCGCAGTGATGCAACCATGGGACAAAACCTTGACTGATCAAAAAATCGCGGACGTGCTGACTTACGAACGCAGTGAGTGGGGGAACAACGCCAGCGCGGTAACGGCCGAACAAATTGCCGCCCTGCGCAAAGAATTGGCTAGTCATCCAGAATCCTATACTGAGCCTGATATACTGGCAGTCCCAGCGGAAACTGAGCTTCCCGGCGGTGAGGCAGCGCCGCCCAAACCGGGCGAAGCTGCTAAGCCTGGTGCGAGTCCAGCACCGCCCGCTCCGCCAAGGACCTAACTGGTTGGACGTTGGGGGTTGGACGTTGAGCGTTGGGTTTTTTGTTATGTGATCGCTTCCGCAATCAATTCGGCCATGTGCTTCGGATGCGAATTGCTAAGATCTGCAATTTGATGCCGGCAGCTTGTCCCTGAAGCGATGATTTCCGTGCCCAGTGGTTGACTGTCGATCTTGTCGATCAAGTGCGCGGCCACTTGGACGGAGAGGTCGTATTTCTCGGCGAGCGCGCCGAATGCTCCCGCCATGCCGCAGCAAGCAGTGTCGAGCAATTTCGCTTTCAGTCCTGGCAACCGTTCTACCAACCGTTCCATAAACACCGGGTTCATCAGCGACTTGGCGTGGCAATGCGCGTGTATCACGACGTTTGTTTGTCGGTCTTGTTGATCCTTAAACTGCAAAGCATCACGTTCACGCTCGAGCAAATCATCGACAAACTTCTCGAAGAGGACACAACGCGTCGCGATTTTCTCCGCATTCTCGATTTTGAGTTCGCGATAATCATCCACAAACATGGACCAGCAAGACGGCTCGAGAAAAATGATGGGCGCCGAACGGTCGATCTCGCTCAAAAGATGGAGATTGTGTTTCCCGACCTTTGCTGCCGGATCGAGATTCCCCTGGCTAAATGCCGGCCGCCCACAACATTTGCGATCTTTGAGCAACTCGACTTTGAAGCCGAGCGCTTCGAGCACTTGCACCGCTGCGATACCGATGTGCGGCTCGTGATAACGCACAAAGGTGTCGTCCCAAAGAATGACTTTGCCTCTGCTGTAGCCGCGGTCGGTGACCGCGGTGCCGGGGTCAGCGACCCCAGCTACAGAATGTTTTGCGAACCAGCTATCGAATCGTTCGCCCGCGTAATGTGGCATCGAGCGCTTCGCCGAAATCCCGAGTGTCACCTCCATAAATCTGCGAACCGGTGCAAGATCGACAATCGAATTTGCCAATCGTGGCATTGTGCATCCGATTCGGCCTAACAAATCGACCGAGCTGAAGATTCGTTCACGCAAAGGCAAACCGTCGCGTCGATGCCGAGCATAAAGCATTTCAGCTTTCAGCAGCGCAAGATTGACGTTCGACGGACATTCCGGCGTGCAACCTTTGCACGACAGGCAATTGCTCAGCGCGGCGTCGAGCTCGGCGGATTTCAACGGGTCGCGGCCGTCCACGCGCATTTCCAGCGCCGCGCGAATGATGTTTGCACGACCGCGCGTGGACATGATTTCGTCACCGGTCGCCATGAACGTCGGACACATGATGCCGGTATTTTTCCGGCAGCCGCCACAACCGTTGCACTGCTCGAGGTTTCCAATGAACGACCGGTCCTTAAACGCAAAGGCCAGCCGCGGCGCGAATGGAAGCTGGAGCGGTCGCGTGAAATTTTCGCGCAGGTGATTGTCGATCTTGTGCCGGCCGTCGCTGAAGATTTTTCCCGGGTTGAAAATGTTTTTTGGATCGAACGTGCGCTTAATTTCGCGCATCACACCGAGCAGTTCATCGCCGAGTTGCTCGCGCATAAATTCAGTGCGAGCGATGCCGACTCCGTGTTCGGCGGAAAGCGAACCCTTGAATTGTCGAACGAGCGCCGAAGTTTGATCCGCGACCCGCCGGTATTTTTTCAGATCGATTGCATTGTGCAGGTCAAGAACTGGACGAACATGCAGCAACCCCGACGCAGCATGTCCGTAAAAGCTGGCCTCGAGGCCGAGCGGTTGCAGGATCGATTCCAAGCCACGGAGGTATTCCGGCAATTGCGCGGGGCGAACCGCCGCATCCTCGATGAACGCCACAGGCTTGGCGGCACCAATGCAGCCGGTCAATAGCGACAGCCCGGATTTGCGCACCGACCAAACGAGATTCATTTGCGCCGGATCCGTCAGAATTTTTGTGCGCAGCCCGAGTTTTCGCGATTGCAAAATCTTTAATCGCTGCGCCGCGTCGGAAACTTGGGAGTGCGCGGACACGTCCGCGCTTTCAAAGCGGTGACATGTCACCGCACTCCCAAGGTCGTAGAATTCGACGATCAGGACCGATTCGCACGGTTTTGCATCCAGCTCGAGGAGATCGCGGGCGGCTTGGAAGTGAAGCTGGCCTTTGGTTTGATCGAGCAACCGCCGATCAATATGCTCGATCGCGGCCGGTTCAAGATCGAGGAGCTCAACCGTCGCCTGCATCGCGTCGGCGATGGACGCGAAGAAAATCAGACCGAGGCCTTTCTCACGGGGTAGCGGCGAAATCTTGAGTTCGGCGGAAAAAATCGCAGCAAGCGTTCCCTCGCTGCCAGCCAGGATCTCGTTGAGATTGTTCGGCGCATGCGAGAATCGTTCGATTCCGTAACCAGGCCAGCGTTTCATTAGCCCGGCCGGCCGGCGTTCAGCCATTTCGGCGCGACATGAGCGAATGAGATTGTTGATCTTGTCGCGTTCCTCGCCTAACGAATCAAACGCGGGACCGATGTTCAGGATGCGTCCATCTGCAAGGAGGATCTCAGTCGAGACAACGTGGCCAGCTGTGGTTCCGTAAACTGGAACACGCGCGCCGGAAGAATTGTTTGCGATCATCCCGCCCAGCGTGGCCCGCGAGCTCGTCGCCACGTCCGGGCCGAAACAGAACCCATGAGGCTTAAGAAACGCGTTGAGCTGATCCAGCACGACGCCGGCGCCGACGCGCACGGTACGCCTGTCAATATTCAGATTGTCGATCTTGTGATTGTGCCGCGAAAAATCGATGATCAATCCTTCGCCTATCGCGTTGCCGACCAAACTCGTGCCGGCCCCCCGCGGCGTAACCGAAACATTTTCATCTGCCGCCGCGCAGATGAGTGCGCTGGCTTCCTGCGCGCTGCGCGGAAACGCCACGCCCGCCGGCTCGATTTGATAAATCGACGCGTCGGTGGCGTAGAGCTGACGGTTGAGATTGTCGAAGCGCACCTCACAGCCGGCGGCTGCGATTCTTTCCTGCTGGCTGGAGGTCACGAGAGAACTTATGTCCTTTGCGCCTTTTTTACGAGCTTGCGGAGGCGCGCGGTGGTTCGCTCGCGATCAAGTTTGCTGGAAGCGATATCGACCATGAGCTTCTCCCAGGCATCGCCGTCCGGCGCGGTCTCGATGCCGTTTGACCGCAGAAACACAATCGCCGCCGCCATCGCCGTGCGCTTATTGGCATCGACAAACGGATGGTTGCGACACAGAAAAAAGAGATACGCCGCGGCGATTTCGATCAGATTCCTGTACGGCGATTTGCCGCCGAAGCTTGATTGAGGCGCAAAGACCGCGGAAGCAAGCAAACCTTCGTCGCGAAGCCCGCACGATCCTCCGAATTCTTTTAAAACGGCGGCATGAATCTCACGCGCAATCTCGATGGTGAGATGCGCGCAATCATCGGGTGTCGCGCTCACGCGAGCTTCCGGAGCGTTTTACGATAGTCTTTAACCGTGCGTTTGATGGTATCGGAAATTTCTTTGCGCGACGGCCCCTTGCGAATCGGCATTAAAATGATCGCCCCGCTGTCGGGAACAACCGTCACGTCCAATTGATCGCCGACTTTGAGCCGGGCGAGATCGAGAAGGGCCGCGTCGAAAATGATGCCCTGGGAGTTGCCGACTTTGGAAATGGTCTTGGTCACGACAGTAATACTATGTTTTACGCGTCTTTCCTGCAAGTCGGACACGCCGTGGCAGACGATCTGCTTTCTTCGTTAGGAACCGGTGAACATTAGGATCAAGCCCAAAATCCGCTACAACGGGCAGGAGTATTCCGATCCTGGCCAATTGCCGCCGGACGTGCGCGCAGCCTACGAGAAGGCGATGCGCGGCGATGCAAGATCGACATCGAACACGCGGGTGAAGCGCAAGTTTGTGGTAAACGGACAGCAGTTCGCTGGCGAAGATGAGATGCCAGCCGACGTGCGGAAGCTTTGCGATGACGTGGTGGGCGTGATCGAGAATAATGGCGAGGTGACTTTGCCAAACTCTCGCGGGCAAGAGCCGTTGATCACGAAGCGGCAACTGCTTTCAGTTGTACTGGTCGTTGGCGTTTTGCTTGCGGTCGCGTTGGTTGCACTAGCCACGCGCTAAATTTCAAAATAGCGGCAGCTGCGCTTCTCCAGTTTCCCGTTCTGCGAAGCGAACACCAACTCCAATTAAGCGCACAGCTTTTCCGGTGCGCGTGAAGGCTTCGCCAAGCAACGAGCGAAACGCGCTGAGCGACGGCTCGAGTCCGGCGCGCTCCGCGGTGGTGCGGGTGAAATCGGTAAATTTCAATTTCACAAAAATCTTCCTGATTGTTCGAGTTGTTTCTTTTTGAGCGAGATCGGCCATGAGATCAGTAAACAATTCCTCGAGCCGTTCTTCGCATTGCTCGAGCGTCGTCAGATCGATCGAGAAAGTTTCTTCGGTGCTGAGCGATTTGCGTGGCCGATCCGGTTCCACCGGCCGATGGTCAAGGCCCCGACAAAGATCGTAAAGCTCGAGGCCGAATCTGCCGAAAAGATCGACCAGTTGCGGGCGGGAGAAGCGTTGCAGCTCACCGCACGTTTTGACGCCGAGCTCTTCCAGTTTTCGCTCGGTTTTCTCGCCGATTCCCCAGATTTTGCGCACGGGCAATTTGGTCATAAACGCCGGCACTTGTTCCGGAGTTACCTCGAGTTGACCGTTTGGCTTGTTAGTCTCACTGGCAATTTTCGCAACCAGCTTGTTCGGACCGATTCCAGCCGAGGATGTAAGCCTGGTTTTTTTAAAAATCATATCGCGAATCTCTTGAGCGAGCCGGTTGGGCTCCGCCGGATGCGCGGTTATATCGAGATAAGCTTCATCGAGTGAAAGCGGCTCAATCAGCGACGTGAAACGGTGTAAAATTCCCCGGATGACGGCGGCTTCGCGCCGGTAAACATCGAAGCGCGTCGGCAGCACGATCAGATTCGGACAACGTTGCAGGGCCATAAACGTCGGCATGGCAGAACGCACGCCGAACTTGCGCGCTTCGTAATTGCACGTGGTCAGGACCCCGCGATTGCGCGTTCCACCGACGCCTACGGGCTTGCCACGTAAAGAGGGGCGATCCCGCACCTCAATGGCCGCATAAAAACAATCCATATCGAGGTGAATGATTGCCCGCGGTTTGGAATTTCTTTCCACCGAGGCAATCTAGCCGCGGCGGGAGGAATTCTCATCTACTGCCGGGCGGTCCCCGACGCTCATTTCAGGCAGACGATTGCTAATCCGATTTACCGCACCTGGTCGAAGGAGCTGCACGTGCTTCGCCGAGTTCGTCAACATTGCCTGGCGAAGCAGAATTGCTTTTTATCGAAATTTGCGTCATGACGAACTGATCTTATGAAATCAAACGCCACTCGCGTTTTCATGGTGCGCCATGGCGCGACGGTATTGAGCGCGGAAGATCGATTTGCCGGCGCGACCGACGTCGAGCTATCGGATGAAGGCCGCGAGCAAACCCGGCGCCTGGCCGAACGATTGAGCCGCAAAAAGATCGTGGCTGTTTACGCCTCGCCGCTCGGACGGACGGTGGAGACTGCGCAAATTCTCGCCGCGCCGCACCACGTCGAGGTACAGACGCGTGATGGCCTGCGCGAGATTTCGCATGGCCGTTGGGAACAAATGACTCGCCGCGATGTGGAGGAAAAATTTCCTGAGGAAGTTGCGGAATGGGAGAAGGACCCGTACACGTTCGCGCCGCTCGGTGGCGAGAGCGGGCTGGCCGTGACGGCCCGCGCATTGCCGGCATTGCTCGAAATTGTGCGCGCGCATCCGGGGGATCATGTCCTTGTCGTTTCGCACAAAGGCACGATTCGATTGTTGCTCAGTTCGCTGCTGGGGTTCGATCCGCGCCGTTATCGCGACACTCTGGATCAGAATCCCGCGGCGTTAAACATCGTTGACTTTAAAGACCCGTCGCGCGCCCGGCTCACCTTGTTCAACGACACGTCACATTACGACGAAGCGGGACAGGCAATTCCGGAAATTCCGCAGGCGCGTTTGTCGAGATGGTGGAGCCCGGGCGCCAGTTAGCACCGTAACGAAGATCAGCAAGATTTCGTGCTCGCTATCACTTCCGCTCCGCTGGTCATCGCCGCCACTGGTGGATCCGGCACGCGGGTTGTGGCGCGCCTGGCCCGGCACGCCGGCTACGACCTTGGAAGAGACTTGAATCAGGCGGACGATGCATTGCCATTTCGAACTTTTCACGACCAATGGATCAATCGCTTTCTTGCCGCACAAAATCGGCAGGTTTCTCTCTCCCAAAGGGAGACCGAGCGAATGACCGCAGATTTTCGTCACGTGATCGAGCAGCACCTTTCGCCATCGACGGTCGAAAAGGAAACGCACTGGGGGTGGAAGGCGCCCCGTAGCATTTATTTGCTTTCTTTTTTCCACGCACAGTTTCCAGCTTTGAAATTTATTCACGTCTTGCGCGACGGACGGGACATGGCGTTCTCGAAAAATCAAAATCAGCTCCGGAAGCACGGGTGCGTCGTGTTGTCCTGGCGGGAGCGCTGGTTTGATTCCGAGCCGGTGCGTTCTGTTTTGCTTTGGGCGCGCGTCAACCTTCGCGCGGCTGAGTACGGCGAAATGCAGTTAGGCGAAAATTATCTGGCGGTAAGACTTGAAGATTTATGCCAGCAGCCGGTTGAAGCGACAGCGCGCATTATGCGGTTTCTCGATGTCGATCTTGACGGAGAATCGGTCGCGCGCGCGGAGATTTCTCCGCCCTCGTCGCTCGGCCGCTGGCGAAAATATCCTGCGCCCCTCGTCGCGACACTGCAAAATATTGGGAGCGTGGCGCTAGAGAAGTTTGGCTATCTGAAATAGCGGGTCTTCACAAATTCAGACTTTGCAATGAGGCTTTCTCTTTAGATATTGAGAGGTTAGAACTTTCCTGAAATGGACGCTTCCACTTCTCTCGAAACGCATCACGACCCGCACGAGCATGCCGCCAGCCATGAGCACCACGAACTTGGTTTTTGGCGTAAATACATTTTCTCCACCGACCACAAGGTGATCGGCATCCAATACGGGCTCTGTGGCTTGGTGTTTTTGTTCTTTGGCTTTAGCCTGATGATGCTGATGCGCTGGCAACTGGCTTATCCGGGCCAGGCCTTGCCGGTTATCGGCAAATGGCTTCCACACATTTTCGGCGCGCAGTCGATGCCAGATGGAAAAATGACGCCGGAGTTTTACAACTCGCTAGGCGCCATGCATGGCACGATCATGATCTTCCTTGGAGTCGTGCCAGTAGCGTTTGCTGCCTTCGGGAATTTCGTCGTGCCGCTGCAAATCGGCGCGCCGGACATGACGTTTCCGAAAGTCAACGCGGCCAGCTTCTGGGCGTTTTGGGTCGGCGGCCTCATCATGTTGACGAGTTTCTTCGTGCCTGGCGGCGCAGCCAAGAGCGGCTGGACTTCTTATGTTCCGCTGGCCGCGATTGCGGACAAAGGGCCCGGCTACAATCCGATTCTTAACGGCCAATCGCTCTGGCTGATCGGTTTTATTTTTCTGATCACGTCGTCACTGCTCGGTGCCGTCAATTTTATCACGACGATCATCCAGTTGCGTGCCAAGGGATTGACCTGGATGCGGCTTCCGTTTTTTGTGTGGGCCCAATTTGTTACGGCATTCCTTCTGCTGCTGGCGTTTCCTCCGCTCGAGGCCGCCATCATCATGCAATTGATGGACCGGACGGCTGCCACGAGTTTCTTTCTTCCCGCGAGCATGATCGTGAACGGCGCGCCGGTGCACATCAGTGGCGGTGGCAGCCCGATTTTATGGCAGCACCTGTTTTGGTTCTTGGGGCATCCGGAGGTTTATGTGCTGATTCTGCCCGCGTTCGGCATCGTCGCAGAAATCCTTGCCAACAACTCGCGTAAGCCGCTCTGGGGCTACAAATCGCTCGTCTTCTCGGTCCTCGTGATCGGATTTCTTTCGTTCGTCGTTTGGGCTCACCACATGTGGCTCACCGGAATGGGCTCGACGGTCAGCGCGTTCTTCCAAACCACTACGCTGTTGATCTCGATCCCGTCGGTCATCATTTTGAGCGCGTTCTTCATTTCGCTCTGGGGCGGGTCGATTCGCTTCAACGTGCCGATGCTTTTTGTGACCGCGTTTTTGCCCATGTTCGGAATCGGCGGCCTCACCGGCATCCCCCTCGCATTTAACTCAGCCGATCTCTACTTGCACGACACCTACTATGTGATCGCGCATTTCCATTACATCGTCGCGCCAGGCACGATCTTCGGACTGTTCGCCGGCATTTACTATTGGTTTCCGAAAGCGACCGGCCGCATGATGAATGAGTTCTGGGGCAAAGTGCATTTCTGGCCGTCGCTCATCTGCATGAACGTGATTTTCCTCCCGATGTTTTTGCAAGGCATGTTGGGGATGCATCGGCGTTGGTACGATGGTGGCCAGGGCTGGGGCGTGGCTGGCGATCACACGGTTTGGGGACTGACTGGATTCCAGTGGAATCAGCCGATCTCGTGGGCAGCGTGGATCATGGGTCTGGCGCAAATTCCGTTCATCATCAATTTCTTCTGGAGCATCAAGCACGGCAAAAAAGTCAACGACAATCCGTGGGAAGCCACCACGCTGGAGTGGACAGCGCCTTCGCCGCCGCCGCATGGAAATTTTGTCACCACGCCGGTGGCCTATCGCGGCCCCTACGAATACAGCCTGCCTGGCCACGCTCGCGATTTCACGATGCAGAATGAGCCGGTTGAACCGGGCGAGCGCACCCCCCGCAAGACCATTGCCGAGGCGGCGCTCGTTTAGCTCTAAAGAATGGAGATTCCGTACACAATTTCCACGCGCCCGGACACGGGCCTGTGGAACGCGAAGATCGGCATCTGGTTGTTTCTCGCCTCGGAAGTGATGCTCTTCGGCGGACTGTTCTCCGCTTACGTCTTTCTGCGGCTCGATGCCGCGCCCGGGATGTGGCCGCACGGTCTGCTCAATGTGCCGGTCGGCACGATGAACACGGCGATCCTCATCCTGTCGTCTGTCACGGTGGTCCTGGCGTGGGCCGCGCTGAAGATGCGGCGCTATCGCGCTTACTGGTGGTACATGCTCGCTACGATCTTGTGCGGCGTAATTTTTTTGACCGTGAAACTGGTTTACGAATGGCCTCAGAAATTCGACCATTTCGGCGCTTACCTTAAACCGGAAGCGCTGGAAAAATATGAGCAATATCTCGGCAATCATCGCCGAGAGGAAAAGGGGCTGGAACAGCGTATCGAGATCACTGGCCATCTGCACAATCCTCAAGCGCTCACAGATCCGAACATCAAAGAATACGAAGTCGCGCTCGACCGGGTGAACGCGGATGCAAACAATCCGGCCAATGACCGGCCGCATTTTTTGTACGTTCCGCCCACCGAGAAGATCGGCAAGATCGATAAGGAGGACGTGGAGCGCGCCACAATGTTTTTACCGACGCACAGCGCGTATTTCGCCAGCTATTTCACGATCACCGGCTTGCACGGCCTGCACGTCCTCGCCGGCGTGCTGGTCTTCATTTACATGTGGCTGCCCGTTAGCAAACGACTTTACCAGCACAATCCCGAGCATCTGGCCAACCGCGTCGAAGTCTCCGGTCTCTTCTGGCACTTTGTTGATCTTATCTGGATTTTTGTCTTCCCGCTTTTTTATTTGCTCTGAACGATGAACAACCCACCTGATATCTCCCAAGACCCAGCCGAGCACGAGGAATATGCGCACAACGTGCAGAAGCACGTCAAAGGCTATCTCGTGGTGGGCGCGCTTCTGCTTACTTTCACCGCTGTCACCGTAGCGCTATCCTACGTGGATTTCGGGACGCGCAAAGCAAACATCGGCGTCGCCATGCTGGTGGCGACATTAAAGGCAGGATTGGTTGCGGCCATTTTCATGCACCTGGCCGCGGAGAAACGGCTCATTTACCGGGTGCTCATCTTCACCGGACTTTTTGTGCTCGGCCTTTTTTGGCTTATCTTTTTAGCGTGGTACAACCCAGTGGTCCGTTAAATGTCACTTAAAGGTTTCCATATTGTTTTCATCGTTTTTTCGACGGCGCTTGCGCTCGGTTGCGGTGCGTGGTGCATTTGGGTGGACCTTGTTGAAGACGCGCCAGTTTATCTTGCCGGCGCGATCGCTTCATTCGCCAGTGCGATTGCGCTCATCATCTACGGCGTCTGGTTTTATCGAAAAATGAAACGGCTCCGCATCATTACATGAGAACGAAATTTTTCTCGATTTTGTTGTTGTTGATGTCGTTCGCTGCCGAACAGGCCAGTGCATGCCCGTTTTGTTATGGCGCGAAGGACGGCAAATCGGCCGAGCACATGGCCGTTGCGATCTGGTTTCTGTTCGCCGCGGTTATGTCGGTGATCGGTGGAATCGGCGCCTTTAGTTTCAGTATTTGGCGCCACGGTCGCATGCCGCTTCCGCCGCATGAAGAGTTGATGGAAGAAGATTTGGAGAAATATGAGTAGCCTCGCGCTCATCGACGAGTTTCTCGGTCAGCCGCCGAATGCCTCCGAGCATGGTTACCAGATCGATCACATTCTTGAGTTCTCCCATTGGTTCATGGGCGCGCTCTTCGTGGGCTGGTCGGTATTTTTCGTTTTCGTTTTGATCCGCTTCCACAAAAGCCGGCAGCCCAGGGCCGATCATGCCGGCGTGCGCAGCGGAATTTCCACCCATCTGGAATTCTCCGTGGTTTTGATCGAAGCGGTGCTCCTGCTTGGATTCGCCATTCCGCTCTGGGCTAAGCGCGTGAACGATTTTCCACCCGCCCAGGACGCAATTCTCGTCCATGTTGTCGGCCAGCAATTCAACTGGACGTTCCATTTGCCCGGACCAGACGGCCAATTCGGCCGCCGCGACATCAATCTCGTCACAAATTCGAATCCGCTCGGTCTCGATCCAAATGATCCTGCCGGCAAGGACGACATCGTCGTGCTCGGCGAGTTGCATGTGCCGGTTGATCGGCCGGTCATTATCGAGCTCTCATCGAAGGATGTGATTCACAATTTTGATCTTCCGCACATGCGCATCGCAGCTGACGCAATTCCCGGCTCGCTCATTCCGATGTGGTTTAAACCGATCAAGACCGGGACTTACGAGGTGATTTGTGGACAACTCTGCGGTCTCGGTCATTATGGAATGAAAGGAACGCTCGTCGTCGATAGCCCCGCCGATTATCAAGCGTGGTTGAAAGAACGCGCGGAATTGGCTGGGACCCAAAGCGCGCCGTCGCCGGGCGCTACGAAAACAGAAAGCAAACCCCCAGCGCCGGCAGCTTCGCCGACTCCCGGCGGCTGACGCTGCGACCTGGGTAGCGCACACGTCTCGCGTGCTAGCGAAAGGGTCCCGCTTTCGCGAACTTTTCGAAAGATTGTTTTGGTGAGACGCCAAAACCAGCGCGCGAGACGCGTGCGCTACCCAGATCCTGCGTTTACGATTCATGCAAAATGAGTTCAACAAGATCGACACCATGGCTCAACCGTTTCGCGTGGTTCACCGCTGTCGCGACGCTGCTTCTCATTTGCAGCGGCGGAATGGTCACCAGCAAAAACGTCGGGCTCGCCGTGCCCGATTGGCCGACCACCTTCGGTTACAACATGTTTCTGTTTCCGGTCTCGAAATGGATCGGTGGAATCCTGTTTGAGCACACACACCGCCTCATTGCTTCAACCGTCGGCATCCTGACAATCGTGCTCGCGATCTGGCTTTGGTTCGGTCAAAATCGACAACTCCTGCGCAACCTCGGGTTGGTCGCGGTCGCCGGGGTGATCTTGCAGGGAATTTTGGGCGGCTTGCGCGTGACGATGCTGAAGGATGAAATCGGAATTTTTCATGCCTGCCTCGCGCAAGCATTTCTCGGCCTCATCGTGCTGATCGCGGTCATAACGACAAACTTCTGGCGGCCGCTTGCGAACCAACTGATCGATCCATCCCGCCGTTGCGGGATTGCGCCCATCAAAAGAATCGCTGTGGCAACGACAATTGCGATCTATGTGCAGCTCGCGCTCGGCGCGACGATGCGGCACCAGCACAAAGATTTGGCCATTCTCGATTTTCCGACTGCGAATGGTGCATGGATGCCGGACACCAGCGCGAGCGCACTCGCCAAGATCAACGCCTGGCGCGATGCGCATGCACTTTCTGACGTGACTCCGTTTCAAATTTGGCTGCAAATGGCCCATCGTTTTCTCGCGGTGCTGATTGGAATCGCAGTGGTCGTGTTTTGTGCGCGCGTTTGGAGAGTCGCGCGAGACATCAGCGCGCTTTGGCGATTGTCGATTTTCTGGGTCGTTTGCTTTTTCCTTCAGTTCACGCTCGGCGCATGGACGATTTGGAGCAACAAAGCCGCCGACATCGCGACCGCGCATGTCGCAGTCGGCGCGATCATGTTATCTTTTGGAGTGAGCACTTCAGCGATTTGCTGGCGGATCTTGCAACAAACAATCGGTAGGGCGCGACCACAATTCGAGTCCGGTCCGCCACCACGACCGAGAGCGGACGGCCTCCCGCAACTGCGGGATCCCTACCAGTAGGAACGCGCGCAACGATGAAAGCTGCCATCATTGGAACTCGGAACGTCGTAGCAGCTGGCCAATTATCGCGCAGTCGTGTCCTTGCCGATTTTGCGGAGCTGGTCAAAGCGCGCCTCACGCTGCTCGTCTTGCTAACGACGACGACTGGTTTTTATCTCGCTACGGACAATCCCACTGATTACGTGGCGCTTTTTCATACCGTTTTTGGAACAGCAGCTGCGGCGGCTGGTGCTGCCGCGCTTAATCAATGGTGGGAACGCGGGCTCGACGCGCTGATGCACAGAACGCGAACGCGTCCGGTCCCGGCTGGACGGATGCGGCCGATTGAGGCGCTGGCACTCGGGAGTGCGTTGTCGATCTTCGGTGTTGGTTATCTTGCGTTCGTGTGTAACGCACTCAGTGCGATCCTCGCTGCTATCACGATTATTATTTACATCTTCGCTTACACGCCTTTGAAACGAGTCAGCACATTGAATACGGCGCTCGGCGCTGTGCCCGGCGCATTGCCGCCAATGATCGGCTGGGCCGCGGCGCGCGGAACAATCGATGCCGGCGCGTGGAGCCTTTTCGCGATTTTATTTTTTTGGCAGCTCCCGCACTTTTTCGCGATTGCGTGGATGTATCGCGACGATTACGCACGCGCGGGTTTCCGCATGATTTCGGGTGACGATCGCAGCGGTGAACGCAGCGCCAGCCAAAGTGTCTTTTTTTGTATCTTGCTTTTCGTGATTGCTGGGTTGCCTGCTTTTCTTGGTATCGTGACTGCCGCTTATCTTTTGGTCGAGCTGGCGCTGGGCGGTGTGTTTGTCGCTGTGGCGATGCGCTTCCTGCGGACACGCTCGCCGGCGGCCGCGCGACTCCTCTTCATCACTTCAATTGTGTATCTTCCGCTGTTGCTACTTTCGCTTGTCCTGACGAAATCGTGAGCGCGAATTCTACAACTCTAAATCGCACGTCAGCAAAACCAGCAATGGTTTGGAAGGTCATCCTAATTCTTATCCCGCTGGTGACATTGGCGCTTTTGCTTTGGCTTCGTCAGCTTGAAGTAAATGCGCTTCGCCAGAGAACAGTCTCTTCGTACGGAAGGGTGCCGGCTTTCGAGCTCACCAACCAGGATGGGCAGCCATTCGGTTCGACCCAGTTGCTCGGCAAAATCTGGATCGCAGATTTTATCTACACGACATGCCCGGGACCGTGTCCAATGATCAGCAGCCGGATGAGCGAATTGCAGAAGCCACTCGAGAAAACCGATGTGCATCTCGTTTCCTTCACTGTTGATTCGGTGAGAGATACGCCGCAAGTCTTGCGCGGCTACGCGGACAAGGTGCAGGCTGAACCGGGCCGCTGGGATTTTCTGACCGGTCCGCAATCGACCATTTACGATCTCTCTCGGAACGGATTCAAACTGGCGATCTCAGACGGCAGCGAGGAAAAGGGCCTTCCCGTGCACAGCACGCGCTTGATTTTGGTGGATCGGCGTGGTGAAATCCGCGGCTACTACGACGCGGCAGAAGCCGATGGAATGACCAAGCTGCTGGCCGACACGAATCATCTTCTGCGTGAGCAGCCGAAATAGTTTTAGGGCGCTCGCCGCGGCGAGCGCCTTAAAGTTTTGGTTCGGCGGTTGAGTGCGAAAGCTTTCGCGAGTTGACACAACCGTTGTCACAACGATTGCAGAGATAGATTAGCCGACCGGCTCTGGGCCCGCATTCGGGCCTTCATCGCAAACCATTCCCAGATAATCGCGATATTCGCCTTTCGGCAGTCGGTCGATGATTTTGGTCAAATCTGCTTGCGCGATGAAGCCCATGCGCAGAGCGACCTCCTCGAGACAAGCGACTTTCAGTCCCTGTCGATGTTCGATGGTGGCAATGTAGTTGCCTGCTTCGAGCAAACTGGTTTGGGTGCCGGTGTCAAGCCAGGCCATGCCGCGGCTGAGCAGTTTTACATGCAACGCTTTTTGTTTGAGGTAGAGCAAATTCAGATCTGTGATTTCAAGTTCGCCACGTGCCGATGGGCGCAGGCTCCGGCAGAGATCGACAACTTGCTCGTCGTAAACATAGAGGCCAGTCACCGCAAAATGACTTTTCGGCCGTTTCGGTTTTTCTTCCAGACTAATCGCCAGCCCATCTGTCCCGAACTCCACCACGCCGTAACGCTGCGGATCGCGCACCTGGTAACCGAAAATGCAAGCGCCGCGCTCAATCGCCAGGGCTTGACGATAAAAGTCCAGTTTCCCGTAAAAAATGTTGTCGCCTAAAATCAGTGACACCCCGGAACTGCCGATGAACGTCGCACCAATCAAGAACGCCTGCACAATCCCTTCCGGCTTCGGTTGCTCGGCATATTCCAGGTGGACCCCGAGCTGATCACCGTGGCCAAGAAAGTCGCGGATCATCGGCAAATCTTTTGGGGTGGAGATGATCAGAATGTCGCGTAACCCGCCGAGCATGAGCGTCGCGAGCGGATAACAAATCATCGGCTTGTCGTAAACCGGCAGCAGTTGTTTGCAGACGATTTCGGTGATCGGAAAAAGACGGTTGCCGGCTCCGCCCGCCAGCAAGATTGCTTTCTTATTCATCGCATTCTTGTCATGTCGAGCGAAAGTCTTGCCGTGAGCAAAGTCGAATGGGTCGAGACATCTCTCATCGTCTTCTGATTAACGGCAAGAGGTTTCGCGACTACGCCCGGAACGAAAAAGAAAATCAAGAAAAACGCACGTCTTTGCCGGGATCCATCTCGAAATCCAGGCTGAGCGAATCGGAGGTGTTCGGCTTGATGATTTCCTCCATGAATTTTACGAAAATGGAGTCTTCTCGAAAAATGGCGAACTTGTCCATCGACTCAAAATCAATCGCGATAAAAAACGGCCAGGGCAGCTCCGGATTGACGCGTTTACCGCATTTGATGCTGAGCACTTCTGGAATTTTCAGGAGCTGCATCCGCGCGTTCATCATCATCTCTTCAATGCGGGCGGGAGTGACTTCGGGCCTCAGTTTGTAAAGGACGATGTGGTGAATCATTGGCGGCTAAAGCTATTAGGCGGTTCCGGGGAGGCGCGCAAGTGAGAAACGGGCGCTCAGCGCGCTTGGTTTTATAGCTCGTCAAGCCGGTGAGACAACGGTAAGTAAACGTCGTGGTAGCGGACGAAACGCGAAATAGCATTCGGCTCCAGAATTTGTGGCTGGCCGTCGGTTTATCGACCTTTGCCTCACTCGTTTTCTATTTCTCAGTCAAACCGACACAGCAACATTTCGATTATACGGGTCGAATTGCTTCGGCATTCTTGGACGGGCATCTCGGTCTGCGAAGCCCTCCACCGTCCTGGCTCAACGAAATGGTGCCGCGTGACGGCAATTATTATTCCGTCTTCCCACTAGGGGCGGTCCTCGGTCTTATTCCGGTCGCCCTTCTGCAAAAGGCTGGCGCGGTTCATGGTTTCCCCGGCCACGTCTTGGCCGCAATAATCGCAGGATTCTGCACTTACTTTTTTTTCCGATTGTCGGCGCTCGAAGCCAAATCGCTCAGTCGGCGGATTCTCCTGGCGCTGTTTCCGATTTTTGGGACGTGGACCTGGTGCAACCTCGGGTTCGGCGGTGCGTGGCATATCGCTCTCGGGTTCGCGCTGCTCGGCGAAGTGGGCGCTCTCTATTTTGTTTTAGCTCGAGCCTCCCCGTTGATCGGAGGATTCTTTTTTGCACTGGCTTTTGGCAATCGAACTGAACTGATTCTGACGCTGCCAATTTACCTCTACTACCTGTGGTTCCCGCGAGAGGGAGACGGCGATCCGGCAACTTTTAAGGAAGCCTTACGCCAGTTTCGCAAAAAGTTGCCGGCGCTCCTCCAATTTTCGATGATTCCGGTTGCTCTCGCGCTTTTCACCGCTGTTTATAATTTTGAGCGCTTTCAATCGATCTTCGAGTTCGGGTACAACCGAATCCCAAACGTGCTCCAAGAACCGTGGTATCAGCACGGCCTTTTCTCAGTTCGTGCGATTCCTTGGAACGTGTACAAAATGCTGTTTGAAGGCTTCTTCGATATTCCCGTTTTCCCATTTATCAGGCCGAATGCCTTTGGATGCTCGATTTTCCTCAGTAGTCCCTTCCTCTTTCTTCTTTTTCGGGAAGGCGGGAAATACAAAATTGCAGCGTGGATTGCCATTGGCCTGTTAGCCTTCGTTCTGTGGTGCCACGGGAATCCGGGCGGATGGCAATTTTCCTATCGCTACGCCATTATTCTACTTCCGTGGATGTTTCTTTTGCTGGTAGGCAATGGACCGGCAAACGTGTCCGCGATCGAAGGTTCGCTCTTCATCATATCGGTGGCGATTAATGCCATCGCGACCTATCAGTTTCTTTGGACAAACGAAATTCATCCATAGATCGGCAACTGGTTTGCGTCGTTTTCCAATGTGGGCGAATTCCGCCCCAGAATTGGTGCCTGGCTACTTTCTCCAGTCGAGTGCGCCTTTTTTGAGCGCGTAAACGTAACCCACCATCAAAATGGTGATGAAACTGAGCATGCTCCAGAAGATCACACTACTTTGCGCAATCGCTTCTTTGTAAACGACGGCCCACGGATACATGAACACGATCTCGAGGTCGAACAGGATGAACAGCATGGCCACAAGATAAAACTTCACGCTGAACCGTGGCTGTGCCTCGCCCTGCGGCACCATGCCGCATTCGTAAGCGGTGTCTTTGGCAGGTGTGCGCCGGCCGGTTTTGCCGAGCAGTACGCTTATCACCAAGGCCGACACCGCAAATCCCACCGCCACGATTAGCTGCAGGAGGACCGGCAGATATTCTCGCAGCATGCGCTGCTTCCTCGAAATCCCGTGTTACTTTACGCCAACCAAATGGCCATTGTGAGGCGCGATCGCCTTGGCCAACGATGAAGGAAGCCCCTTGTACTTCTTACCATTTTTCTTCACGGCCCCACGCGCCACCAGGTTTTGCAGTTTCTCATACGCACGCAGCCGCAGCATCTCCTCGCCCCCGCTGGCGGCGTTCCGCGCCCGCAGATTTTCATGAACGATGTCGAACAACTCCTTGAATTCAAAGGAAGCGCGACGCGAAAGCACCGCGACCAGTTCCTCTGTTACCAGATCAGGAACTCGCCGGGAGAATGCGTTTTTCTTTAAGATAGCCATAGAGCGCTAATGATAGCACATTTTTGCAAAATTGATACTAAGAAATTCTTATCGTTTCGCTTGGCTGCCGACTTGGGCCGAATTGACGCAGCTTCGCGCGTAACTAGCCACCGGAGTGATGGCTGCTCAACCAAAGTATTGCCGGCACCGCGAGAATGATCGCGGCCTGATTTAGCGTGATCGGTCCGATTGATTCGCTGAGGTAACCGCCGCCTTGGTATCGCTGCGAAGAAACGATCGGGCTGAGATGCTTTGTCACGGCTTCTGGCGGGGGCAGCTTGTTGACATCGATATGATCGGAAATCGCGGGCATGAAGGCCGCACCCATCAGCAACAGCGGCCGCACGGAGGCATCGAGCCGGGAATAGAGCAATGGCATGTCGACGTAGGCGAAGAAGTTCGTGGGCGCCGGCAATGCGCGCGCGGCTGATTTATAAGGTGCCGAGCTTGCCAAATCCGAGGAGGATCGCTGGGCCCGCGTCATGGCGGCTTCCACCCAAGTCGGGTCAAGACCGGCGACCAGCGTTCTGTTCGAGAACGCAATCGTCGGCGTCGCGGCGACCAGATTTCCCAGGCCCCAACGCACGTAAAAATAATGGACACCGTCCTTCTCCGTTTTCGTCCAGATGCGATCTTCATCGATTGCAGAGGTCAGCGCGCTTACCACTTTGTCTGCCCGGGTAACGTCCTTGACCGGCAGGGTCAAAATCAGCGATGGCCAGCGCGCACCCGGAGGCCAGTCCGCCAGCGATCCCAACTCCAACTCAAACGCTGCCTTCCAATCTTCCGCTGTCACGCCATTGCGCGAAGCCACGTCGAAAACCTTGTGCAGCCACCCCGCGAACGGCGCGCTGACGTTCGGTTGATTGAGGCCGGCGAGCTTGTCGATGTTCAACAACGTCGCTAAATAAAAAAACGTGTCCTTCGTTCCGAGACGAACGGCGGATCGGGCGAGCGATGCATGCTCAGCCTGCCTCCCCATGCCGACGAAAAATACGTCATGGATTTTTCCACCATCGAAGCGCGTCGTTCCACAAATGCTGTGCATTTCTTCGAGGATCGTCCGCTGAGCAGCCGCTGGAGCTTGCCGACCAATTTCCGCTTGAAACGCACCGAGCTTTTCCACGATCGTTTTTGGCTGCACATAAAAGAGAAGTGCGTAACTCGAAGGCATGTGCGCCATGGCCGCGCGAAAGTTTTCATCGGCCTCCAGCGTTGACTCCGAAAGACTTCGCGAGCCCCGATGGTTTTGGGGCTGTCGATCTTGTCCGCCACGGGACGGACTCGCTGTGGCGGGTGCGCGATGATCAGCGCGGTCGAGCAACGCTTTGAGTTGGTCGAGATCGTTTGAAACAAAAAGCCAGTCGCCATCATAAACAGTAGCCGACTGATTGAGCCCAGTGCCCACGATGTCGATCTTGTGTTGCGCATAGTCAACCGTCTGGCGCGGCACGTTGGCCGCGTTGCTCAGCGATTGCGCGCGCCATTCGTCGATGATTTTCTGCGCATTGTCCTGGCTTCCGCGGAAACGAAAGCCAGCGACGATTTTCGGACTGTTGTTCTCGATCGAGGTCACGCCAATAAACGCGTCCTTCATGGCAAGCCTCTCCATTTCCTGCAATGTCGTCGAAACGGCGTCATGCTGAGGCACCTTCCTTAGCGGCCTTTGGAGAAACGCCTGCACAGCTGGTTCACGATAAAGTTTGTAGATGTCGGAGTCGTGCCATTGGTCGCGCGTCCGGTTGAAATCGGGCAGATGCATAAGCAAAATCGTCTCGCGCGGCAGCAACGCAGCCACCGCTGTAGGCGGAGTCCTCGCTGCGTATCGCAGCCCATAAGAAATCGCGAACCCGGCGGCCGCCGCAACGATCAGGACCAAAACGAAACGCTTCATAAGTGCGAAATGCTGGATACTCGATGCTCGATGCCAGATCAACCAGCGTCCTTCAGCATCTCGAATCCAGGATCAAGAATCGCGTTTCTCATGCTCTTGGATGAAATTGCCGATGCACAGCCTTGAGTCGTTGTTGATCGACATGCGTGTAAACTTGCGTGGTGGAAATGTCCGCGTGGCCCAGCATTTCCTGGATGATGCGCAGGTCGGCGCCATTGCCTAGCAAGTGCGTCGCGAAACTATGCCGCAATAAATGGGGGTAAATATTTTTCTCGAGCCCGGAATGCCGCCCGATTTTTTTCACGATCTGCCAAATACGTGCCGTCGACAGTTTCCGGCCGCGCTGGGACAGAAAAATCTCGCTGCTGGTATGGCGCTTGATGAATTTCGGTCGTTCCATCGACAAGTAGACGGCGAGCGCTTCGCTTGCCTTGCGTCCCACCGGCACCAGGCGCGTCTTGTTTCCCTTGCCGGTCACGCGCAATATGCGCTCTTCGGCGTCGAAGTTTTCGAGGCGCGAGTTAGCCAGTTCGGAAATGCGCAGGCCGCTGGCGTAAAGTAGCTCGAGCATTGCGCGGTTGCGCAAGCCTAGCGGGACTTTCGTGTCGATCTTTTCGATCAAACGCTCGACTTGCAGTTCGTTCAGGGTTTCCGGCAAATAGCGCTCGATCCGCGGCAGGGCCAGCGCTTCGGCCGGATCCCGGGCCACTTCACGTTTCGCAGCGAGAAAACGAAAAAAGATTTTGAGCGCGACCACGATGAGCTTGATCGACGCCGCCGAGAGTCCGCTGCGTTTGCGCTCGGCCAGATACTCGCTGATCAACGGCAATGTAACCTCGCGAGGATTGTCGATCTTGTGTCTCTTCGCGCACCAATGTGCAAATTCAGTGAGCGAGCGCTGCGTGGAAAGTTGATAATTTTCCGAGAGGCCGCGCTCAATCGCGAGGTAGCGAATAAACGACTCGATCGGCTGCTCCACGACGAGACTAAAAGTGATAAGTGATCGGTGACTAGTGAAAAGTTGTTGCCTCCGTTTTCCTGGCCTCCTGATTTCGATTCCTTCAATCCGTATGATCCACGTAATCTGCGGTTGCTACCCAGCGCTATCGGAGAATTCCCGATGCTACGCGCTGGGATGCCGGTTTTGCCCGCGCCCTTATTGACAACCGGAGGTGAAATGTCCGATTATTTAACAGATGAGCTTGGATTTGAACACCATCCTGAAAGACTGGCCGCACCAGAACGGCGCGGTCAAAGTCCGCAAGATTGTCGGCCTCGACGGCCGGGAAAAATTGCAGCTGCGCGTCGATCTTGGTGTGCTGCAAATGGAATTGACCGGCCGGCCGGATGGTGTGCGTCCTTTCGGGTGCGAGTCATTGCTCGAATATCACCTGCGACGCGCTGCCCGCGCCTTGGCACAAGGCGAAACTTACCACCTTACAGCGGAACAATGCACCGAGCTCCAGCAGGAAGGCATCCAATATTATCATCGGTATCTCGGTCTGTTTCAGATTAACGATTTCGTCGGCGTCGTGCGCGACACCCAACGCAACCTCGATCTTTTCGATTTCGTGGCCGGTCACACGGATCGCGAGGAACTGGCTTGGACGTTGCAGCAATTCCGGCCCTATGTCTTGATGATGAGGACTCGAGCCAAGGCCTCGATTTTCCTTAGCCACGGCAGATTCCCCGAAGCGATGGTCGAAATTGAGCGGGGCCGCGATGAGATTGTCGATTTCTTTCAGCGCTCCAATTTTCCCGAGTTGGCCGCGCGCAGTTCGGAAATCAACTTTCTAGAGGAATGGCTCGAGGAAGTGCGCGCGAAGCGTCCGCTCTCCAAGCTGGAGATCATGCAACGCGAAATGGAGAGCGCGATTGCCAAGGAACTCTACGAACGCGCCGCTGAGCTGCGTGATGCCATCAAGCAGCTCAAAATGCAATCCCACTGAGGCGGATCGTCAAACAGTCGGCAAGTCGAATCGAACGCATCCTCGCTTAGGCGGACAATCGTGCTTATCCGTGGCTCTGTTGAAAAGCCGCCGCTGTACCGCGGGAGCGCCGTTAGGCGCGACATGTTTATAGCAAAAATCCATCTCCCAATCGCTAAGCTCCGTAGGAGCGGCATGAAACGGCGGCTGAGTTCCATGCCGCTCCTACGGAGCTTGGATTAATTTATTGGTCCAAGTCTACAAACAGGTCGCGCCTAACAGCGCTTTCAATCCCACCTGTGCTGTCGCTTTTCAACAGTGCTTTCATCCGTAAATCCTGTCTCACTAGTGTTCGTTGATTGTCAGTTGCCTAGGGTAAAGGGCAAAATGAAAGGCTCAACCAAATCGCGAAAAATGGATGAGCCCTTCAGCATGTAAGACGATCCAAGTCGTCTCAGTGGTGTGCTCTT
>Ga0207684_10000511_pt1 | contig 48276 bp, 46 predicted proteins | sample KBSK5501metaG_FD_184342 | JGI IMG/M metagenome (GOLD analysis project Ga0207684, IMG submission 184342) | Corn, switchgrass and miscanthus rhizosphere microbial communities from Kellogg Biological Station, Michigan, USA - KBS K5-50-1 metaG... | ecosystem: Host-associated > Plants > Roots >... | reverse complement strand
GCGCGGCGCCGTCGAGCCCGGCGGGAAACAGCCATATCGGAACGTGCGGGCGCGGTGACGAATCGACAGCGCGCAGCGGTGAGCGGTATGCGAGCTGCGGAAACTGGTCGAGCAGACCCGGGTTCGCGTCCACGAGCTCTTCGAAGACGTCGAGGCCGAACACCGGCTGCGACATCAGCAGCTCGAACGCCATGTCCTCGTCCTGGCGCACAAGCGGATGGCACTGCGACCGCTCGAGGATCAGGTTGGCGGTCATCAGGCGCGGCGCAACTGGGCGCCGCGTCAGGTCGTCGACCGGTTTGCCGCGATGGCGGAGTGCGTGGAGCAAGCCGAGAAGGTTGACGGCCACGTATGCGAGGTGGCGATGTCCGTCGTCCACGATCAGATTGAGATCGACGTCGTCGGAGGCCCGGAAGCCGCCGCTCGCCAACGAGCCGGCGATTGCAACACTGCGGATGAAGGGGGCGAAAGCCACGAGCGTGCTGACGAAACGCAGCGTCATCGCGACGTACTGGGGCGCGTCGGAGGCATGGTCGACGGCGCGCGACCGGATTTCGCCGGCCCGTGCGCCATCCGACCGGTTGATGACCAGGTCGTGCGCGAGGGCGAGGGCGGGTGAGGCGGCCACGGCCCACCGCACCTCGGATTCGGAGACGGCGCCGCCCATGCACAGGCTGCCCAGGCGCTCCGGGCCGAGGGCGAATCCGCGTCGCGACAGGAGCGCGACGGTACGGCACACGCGCTCTGAGGTCGACGAGATTTGGGCAGCAGAATGGCCGATCACTAAAAGCCTCCAAAGAGTCCGGCGGACTCCTAGGCTGATACCACCCCCGGTTACGTCTGCACCACGAGCTCAGAGGGGACGCCGTCAGCTCGTGGGGACCCCTAACATCATCTTCTTACAACCGCCCGCTTCACTCCAGGAGCTCATATGACCGCCGATGGACATTTCAAGGTCCCAACTCCCGTCAATGAGCCGGTTCGCGCCTATGCGCCCGGCGACCCCCACCGCAAGAGCCTCAAAGCCCGCCTCGCTGAGCTGACCGACGCCCGAACCGAGGTCCCGATGCAGATCGGAGGCGAGCGCCGATGGGGGTCATCGAGGGCCGACATCCGCTCGCCCCACCGCCACGAGCTGGCCATCGCCGAATACGCCGTCGGAGGCGGCAAGGACTTCGACGATGCGGTGACGGCAGCGCTCAAGGCACGCCGCGCGTGGGCCGCGACCTCGTTCAACGAGCGTGCCGCCGTGCTCTTGAGGGCGGCCTCACTCCTCGCGGGCCCGTGGCGGGACACGGTCAACGCGGCCACGATGCTCGGCCAGTCGAAGACGGTGCACCAGGCCGAGATCGACGCGGCTTGCGAGTCGGTCGACTTCTGGCGCTACAACGCTTACTTCGCCGACCAGCTGCTCGGGCAGCAGCCGTTCAACGACGGCACGGCATGGAACCGCCTCGAATACCGGCCGCTGGAGGGCTTCGTTTTCGCGGTGAGCCCGTTCAACTTCACGTCGATCGCCGCCAACCTGCCCACCGCGGCAGCGCTCATGGGCAACACCGTCGTCTTCAAGCCCGCGACGCAGACGCTGCTTGTAAACCACTTCTTGATGGAGGTGCTGAACGAGGCCGGCCTTCCGCCTGGCGTGATCAACATGGTGAGCGGCAGCGCGCAGGAGATCTCCGAGCAGGTCCTCAATCACAAGGAGCTCGCCGGCATCCACTTCACGGGGTCCACCGAGGTGTTTCAGGGCATGTGGCGGACCGTCGGCCAGAACGTGGACCATTACCGCACATACCCGCGCCTCGTCGGCGAGACCGGTGGCAAGGACTTCGTGGTCGCGCACGAGTCGGCCGACTCCGACGCGCTGCGCACCGCGCTCATCCGTGGCGCCTTCGAGTACCAGGGCCAGAAATGCTCGGCCGCGTCGCGGGCCTACATTCCGCAATCGATGTGGAAGCGGCTGCGGTCAGAGATGGCCGATGAGGTCGACGCCATTGCTCAGGGTGACGTCGCCGATTTCCGCAACTTCATGGGCGCGGTGATCGACGGCAAGGCGTACGCCAAGCACATGGCCGCCATCGATTTCGCGAAGAAGTCCGAGACAGCGAAGGTGGTCGCGGGCGGGAAGGGTGACGACAAGGTGGGGTGGTTCGTGAGGCCGACGGTCATCGAGACCACCGACCCCGACTTCAAGCTTTTGAAGGAAGAATTGTTCGGGCCTATTCTCACGGTGTACCCGTATGCGGACGGCAAATTCGAAGACACGCTCCAGCTCGTCGACCGCACGAGCCCCTATGGGCTCACGGGCGCGATCTTCGCGACCGACCGGCAGGCGATTCGAAAAGCGTCTGAGACCCTGGTCAACGCCGCGGGCAACTTCTACATCAATGACAAGCCCACCGGAGCGGTCGTCGGCTTGCAGCCCTTCGGCGGGGCGCGGGCATCGGGCACCAACGACAAGGCGGGTTCGATCCTCAACCTCATCCGCTGGACCAGCCCGCGTGTGATCAAGGAGACATATGTGCCGCCGACCGATCACCGCTATCCGTTCATGGACGCGGAGTAAACCCGGAACCGAACCATGAGCGTTCGGTACGAACCCGACGGCCCGGTGGTGGTCGTGACCATCGACCGTCCCAAGGTCCGCAACGCGGTCGACCCGGAGACGGCGGGCCTGCTGGTCGATTGCTTCGACCGTTTCGCCGCTGACGACCGCCTGGCGGTGGCGGTGCTCACCGGCGCCGAAGGCAACTTCTGCTCAGGTTTCGACCTGAAGGCCCTCGCGCGTGGCGAAGGTAACCCCCTCGACGAGACCGGCCCTGGACCGATGGGCCCGACGCGCATGCTCCTCGACAAGCCGGTGATTGCCGCGATCGAGGGCTATGCGGTCGCGGGCGGGCTGGAGCTGGCGCTTTGGTGCGATCTAAGGGTCGTCGGGCGCGACGCGACCCTTGGCGTCTTCAACCGGCGCTTCGGGGTTCCACTGATCGACCTCGGCAGCATCCGCCTGCCGCGAATGATCGGTCAAGGCCGGGCGATGGACCTGGTCCTGACCGGCCGCCCGGTGAACGCGGTCGAGGCTCTTGGCATCGGCCTCGTCGAGAGGCTCGCGCCGCCGGGCACCGCCCTGGTCGAGGCGGTCGCGCTGGCCCGAAGGCTGGCCGAGTTTCCGCAGGGAGCCCTTCGAGCGGATCGGCGCAGCGTCTTGGCTCAGTGGTCGATGAGCATGGACGAGGCGATGCGAGCCGAGTATCGCGGCGGCATCGAGGTGGTTCGTTCCGGAGAGTCGCGGGCAGGCGCACAGCGTTTCAGCGAAGGCGCCGGGCGTCATGGCGAGTAGCCGTGTTGGCGTAGTTTGAGTGCATGAGCAGCTCCGAAGCGGCTATTCAAGCGAGTGGCCTTGTCAAGCGATATGGGCAAGTCGAAGCCGTGCGAGGGATCGATCTCGCGGTCGGGCACGGCGAGATTTTTGGATTCCTGGGCCCGAACGGCGCAGGCAAGTCGACGACGATCTCCATCCTGTGCACGCTGCTTACGCCCTCCGCAGGCTCCGCGAAGGTGGCCGGAATTGACGTCGTCCAGGATCCAGCCCGGGTCCGGCAGCGCATCGGTCTCGTCTTCCAGGACCCGTCCCTCGATGATGTGCTGACCGGTCGCGAGAACCTCGAGTTCCACGCCTGGCTCTATGGCGTTCCGACCAGCGAGCGCCGCAAGCGCATCGACGAGATGCTGGCGCTGCTCCAGCTCACCGATCGCGCCGGCTCGCAGGTGAAGACATATTCGGGCGGCATGAAGCGACGTCTCGAGATCGCGCGAGGCATGCTGCATCAGCCGCAGATCCTGTTCCTCGACGAGCCCACGCTCGGCCTCGACCCGCAGACTCGCCAGAGCATCTGGACTCACCTGAACGAGCTTCGCGATACGAAGGGCATCACGATCTTCATGACCACGCACTACATGGACGAGGCCGAGTTCTGCGACCGCATTGCGATCATCGATCGCGGCAAGATCGTCGCGCTGGGCACGCCCGATGAGCTGAAGGCGATGGTCGGCGGCGACGTCGTCACCATCACTTCGAGCACGTCCGACGCGGCTGCTGCCGAGATCGAGAAGGTGCTGGGTGTCACGCCCGTGCGCGACAACGGCAGCCTGCGGATGGAGGTGCCGGACGCCAAGGTCTTCGTTCCGCGCCTGGTGCGCGAGCTGACGGCGCCGGTCGACACGGTTGCGCTGAGGCGGCCGAGCCTCGATGACGTCTTTCTAAAGCTCACAGGCCGCGCTATTCGAGACGAAGAGGCGGGCACCAAAGACCAGATGCGCGCCATGGCGAGCCGCTGGATGGGTCGCCGGCGATGAGCGTGACAACTGCCGCTTCCGCAACCCTGGCCTACGCGCCGGTGGACACTCGCATGGCCAGCCTGCGCGCGATCTACATCATCTGGTACCGAGACATCCTCCGTTACTGGCGTGACCGCTGGCGCCTGGTCGCGTCCCTCGCACAGCCACTTCTCTTCCTCGTCGTGTTCGGGTCTGGTCTCGGCTCATCCCTGGGCCGCGGCACTGTCTTTGGCGCGTCGGGCGGATTCAGCTACATCCAGTTCGTGTTTCCGGGCATCGTCGGGATGGCGATCCTCTTCTCCGCGATCTTCGGTGCGATGTCGATCGTTTGGGATCGGGAGTTCGGCTTCCTCAAAGAGGTCCTGGTTGCGCCCATCGACAGATCTGCCGTCGCCATCGGCAAAGCGCTGGGCAGCACAACGCAGGCCATGATCCAGGGCTTGATCCTGCTGGTGCTGGCGCCGTTCGTCGGCGTCAAGCTCAGCTTTGTCACGCTGGCAGAGGTGATCCCGCTCGCGGCGCTGCTCGCCTTCGGCCTTTCATCCTTCGGCGTCGCCCTTGCGTCGATGATGAAGTCGCTGCAGGGCTTTCAGGTGGTGATGAACTTCCTGATGATGCCGATGTTCTTCCTGTCTGGCGCGCTGTTTCCGCTGACCAACCTGCCGGGATGGATGACGGTGCTGACGCGGCTCGACCCGGCTTCGTACGGGATCGATCCTCTGAGACGAGTCGTGCTTTCTGACTCAGGCCGGCCGAGCGCGCTGGTCGAGCGTTTCGCGTTGACGATCAACGGCCAGGTGCTGCCCATCCCGCTCGAGGCCGGCATCGTGCTCGCCTTCGGCGCGGTGATGCTCACCATCGCCGTCGTGATGTTTCAGCGCCGCGACTGAGAGCAGAACCAGAGCCGCGATCTCGCCGGCGATCAAGGGCAGCGGTCCCCATTCGGTTATCCCTTCGCCGGCCACGATGATGCCGAGGACCAGGATCCATGACCATCGCGGCCGGTGCGGGACCCGCAGGTAAAGCCAGGCCGCGAGACCAAGCATGACCAGGTCATCGAAATGCAGATACGGGCTGGCGAGCATTCCGCCGACGATCGCGGGCACGAAGATCAACTCGACGGGCCGCCTTCGAAAGCGACATATTAGAAAGACGAGGCCGAGCGCCCAGAGCGCGATGGCCGCCTGTATGACGCGGGTGATGGTGAGGTCTCCGATCCAGGGCGCGAGTGTCAGCTCGCGGTTGACCGCCACTCCCGCGGCGAAGCTCAGCCGTTGCTCATATGCGGAGATGCCGGATGGGCCGACGTTGACGGCAGACGCGAGCGCCAGCAAGCCGATCGCAACCACCGCGCCCGCGAAGGCGCGGTACCGGCCCGCGACCAAAAGCGCGATCGGCACCAAGAATCCGAGCTGGGGCTTGAGCACGATGGCCCCCAACGCCAGGCCGGACTCGAAAGGGCGGCCCGATCGCAGCAGCGCGTAGGAGCCGGCGACGCCGAGGGCGACGAAGATGCCGGGCTGGCCGAGCTGCAAGCCGTATATCACTGGCACCCAGCCCAGGGCCGCAACCAGGTGGATCAGCCGCAGGCGGCCCGCTCCAGGTGCGGCCAGGTACCAGGTGCCGGCCAGAGCGACCAGCAGCAGCGCGCTCCACGTCCAATAGGCGACGGGGTAGGGGAGCAGGGTGAAGGGAAGCGCCAGCCAGGCGAGAGGGGGTGGGCTGATGTATCGCGCCAGCTGCGCGACGCCGATGCCGGATCCCAACGCGTTCAGCTCTGCTTGCTGCAAGCCGAGGTCGTAGATGTTCTGCCACCCGTGGGCGGCGCCGATCCTGGCGGCTGCGTAATAGAAGGTGAAGTCGTTGTGGAAGTGATCGGAGGCGTATGCGGCCACCCACTGGTAGACGTCGAAGGCCGCGAACATCGAAGCAGCGGCGGCCCCCGCCGCGATGCCGAGGTTGCGCCAGCGCTGCATGCCGGGATCGTAGCCGCAGGTTCCCTTACCTTGATGACCTATGGCATCGCCAGGTTTCGAGCCGCGCGTGCTGGAGCTCACCGACGGAACCAAGGTTCACGTCCGGCCGATAGTCCCCGAGGACGAGCCGCTGCTTATCGAGGCGGTGGCGGCGATGTCGGAGCGCACTGTCTACTTCCGGTTCTTCTCGCCGTTGAAGCGCCTCCCCGACGCGCTTGCCCACCGCCTGGCGGTCGTCGACTACAACGACCGCTTCGCCATCGTCGGCACCACCCACAAGCCCGGCGGGAAGGAACGGATCGTGGGTGTCGCACGCTATGACCGCGCCGCCGACACGGACGTGGCGGAGACGGCCGTCGCGGTGGTGGACGAGTTTCAGCGTCGCGGGTTGGGAAGCGCGCTGCTGACGATCCTGGGGAAGGTCGCACACGAGCACGGCATCAAGACGTTCACGCTCATCGTGCTGCCTGAGAATCAGCAGATGCTCGGCCTGCTGCGAAAGATGGGCTGGATCCATCACGCGAAGCTGACGGGCGGCGTCTACGAGATCAGCTTCGATCTACCGGAACAGACGTAGCGTGGACGCTCAGCTGCTCGCGTTCGCCGGTATATCGGTGCTGCTCGCGGTGACGCCCGGGCCGGACATGGCGGTCGTGACCAAGAACGCGCTGGCTCACGGTCGCCGCGGCGTCGTGCTGACGACCACCGGCATCGCGCTCGCGCTGTCGATCTGGGTCACCGCCACGGCGGTCGGGCTGGCAGCCGTGCTGAGGGCATCGGGCGAGCTGCTCTTCGTGCTCAAGCTCGCCGGCGCCGTATACCTCGCCTACCTCGGTATTCGCACGCTGCTCGACTCGCGACGGCGTCCCGCTGACCTGCTGGCGGATGCGCCGCCGGCAGCACCCGCTCATGCCATCTTCAGGCAGGGTTTTCTGTCGGCGATCTCAAACCCGAAGCTGGGCGTGTTCTTCGTGACGTTCCTGCCGCAGTTCGTGGCGCCCGGTCAGGCGCTGCTGCCGCGACTGTTCGAGCTCGGCTTGATCTTCGCCGTCATCGGCTGGACGTGGATGAACCTGTATGGCCTGTTCATCACGCGCGTTCGCGACTTCATCACGGCGCCGCGGGTGCGGCAGTGGATGCAGCGGGTGACGGGAGTAGTGCTGCTGGGTTTCGGCGCACGCCTGGCCCTGGAGCGGGTCTAGCCGGTCGCCCACTGGAACTCCTGGAGCAGGGAATCGAACTCCTGGTCCTCCGGAATTCCGTTCGCGTAGTTCTTGGGGTCGGCGGAATTGACGCCGAAAATGGCGACCGTGACCCCGCCTCTCGTGGCGACGACGACGAAGAACCGAACCTTGGCCGCGGTCGCATTAGACCCCACCAGGTTTGCCGAGAACACCGCCCCCTTCCCGTCCTGGTCGCCGATATGCGCACCCTTGAGGTCCGAGACATGGGCGACGTCCTGCCACGTGGTTGACGGCAGCGCGCTCACGACGGACGCCATGACCTGGTCGAGCGGCAGTCCTGACTTCGTCCCCGTCACCTGGAGCTGGCCGAGCTTGGTGGCGAGGATGACGCCCTGCCCGTCCTGTGTGCGCACCGTCCAATCCGGGTCGTACTCGACCGTATAGCCGAACGTGGAGCTCCTGTAGGTCGCCGGCGCGGGCAGCGGAGTGACGATCCTGGCGCCGCAGTTAGAGGTGCACGTCTTGTGCGTGCCGATCACCTGGGAGGCGACAAACGAGCTCACTCCCACCGTCACGGCGGCCAGGATGATGAGAAGCCCCGCGGCGACAGCGATCTGCGAACCCCCGACCCTACGCAGCCCGGCGGCCTGGCGTGGTGGTGCGGCTGGGTAGGCATACGCAGGCGGCGTCGCGACCGGGAGTGCGACTTGACGAGTGCCGCACCGCCCGCAGAAGGGCGCGCCCGGCGGGACCTGCGCGCCGCAGACGCCGCAGAATCGGGCCTGCACCGCCACCTAGATGGTTCCTGCTGAATGCATCCGTGTCTGCTTCGCCGCCGCTCGGGCGACGCCACACGAAGGGCAGAAGAGCATGGTGGGGACGATCCGGTGACACTCGGGGCAAGCGGCGTCCGGGCCGATCTCGTGGCCGGCGCCCTCGGCGAGCAGCGCCTGGTGGATGACGAGCCTCACGTACATCAGCAGAGCCACCACCGCCACGGCCCGGATGCCGACCTCGAGCACGAGGTCCGGAACGATCACGGACAGGACCCCGAGCATGACCTGCGCGCCGACCGCAACCACAATCGTCGCGAGCACGGTCGCCTCCCACCCTCGCCCGGCGCGGCGCAGGTCGTAACGATGGAGCCACACCGAAGCCGTCACGAGCGACGTCGTCGTGGCATTGATGAGCATCATCAGAATCCCCGCGCTGAGCAGTCGCAGCGCCCAGTCGAGCGGCGAGCCGGCGCCGACGAGCGGCCCGCCGAGCAGAGGCCAGACGGCGGTGAGGGTCGTGGCCAGCGTGAACCCGAGCGCCGAGGCCGCCCCGAATGTGAGCCCGTCCAGCGGTTCACGCAGCCCGCTTCGATAGAAGTAGAGGAAGAGCGGCCCCACGAGCATCAAGGCCTGGGCGAGGATGGGTATGACCACGCCGGCGAACACGAGGTTCCCCCCGGTGTCTCCGCTTATCTGCAGGCGCGACACGGTTCCGCCGGTGAGGGACGTGAACGCGAAGCCTAGGACCGCGCCCGTGACCATCGTCGCGCCGACAAGCAGCCACGGCTCGGACTCGTAGATCTCGACCTCATAGAGATAGAGCAGGTACAGGACCGGCAGCAGGAATACCGCGGCGATGGTTGCGGGCGCGAACAGGTGCACCGCGGCCAGGATCACCACTACGATGCCTCCGGCCAGCAGCGCCCAACGGAAGGCGCCTCCGCGCCGGTGCGGGAGGTGCGGAAAGAGCGTGGTCACGATCGACAGGTGCACGACCGGCTCGGACGGCACGGCCGCGAAAGCGTTGCGGCGCCTGGCGTTGCCCCTTGTCAGATGCGCACCGCAGTGGCCGCAGAACTCGCCCGCCGGGACCATCGATCCGCAGTGCGGGCACAGGACCAGTGGTGGCTGGGTCGACTCAGCGGGTGGCTCGGCTGCCGGCGGCTTCGGCGTGCGGCGCCCGCGGCGCTTCGCGTTTTCCGTCACGCGCCCCCTCCTTTTATGTAGAGGATCCAGGCTGCGTCGAGCGCGGCGCCGTCCATGCTTCCCCACCCCGTCGCGAAGTCCCAGCCGGTCGTGGCGTCGAAACCGAGGTTGTTGCCGAACTTCACGTCGTGGAACGGATTGGCCGGCAGTCTCGTAGCGTTCACCCCCATCCAGTAAATGGCGGGGTTGGCGAATCCTGTCTCCCGCAGGCCCTTGCGCTTGAGGTCCTGGTCGATGAGCGCGACGGTCGCGGCCCACATTGGAGCCGCCGCCGACGTGCCTCCGGCCTGGCCGTCCTGGCCCTGGAAGACGATGGCGAACCCGCTGTTCGGGTCGGCGTCGGCGGCGACGTCGGGCACCTGCCTGAACCCATGCCCCGCGGCTTCGCTGACGACCTTCTGGTAGTCGGGGACGGGGTAGAACTGGCTGGCGCCCCCGCCCGAGCCCGTCTCACCGACGGGGCCGCCCCATGCAGCCTCTTTGAAGTACACGCCCTGCACCGACTCGAACACCGTGGTGCCGCCGACCGCGGTCACGTTCGCGAGCGTAGACGGAAAACTCGCCGCGGGCGGTTGATCCACACCGCACGTGAAGGCGCCGCTGTCGCCGCTGGCGATGAAATGCGACATCCCTTCGGCGACCGAGCGGTCCTGGATGTTCGCGTATGTGTCGCGATGCCCGAGCGGCGTCTCCGCTTCGCACGCGCCGAGGCTCTCGGAGATGACCGACCCCAGGTGATCGGTGACCATCTGGTCGAAAGCGCGGTCCGCGTGGGCGAAGTCGGGAGCGGAGAGATAGACGACCATCTTCGCCGCCGGGGCGATCTCGTGAATGATCTCCAGGTCGAGGACCGCCTCCCCCTGCGGCTTCTCAGGCGTGCCCCAAGCTGGGTTCCGCTTGATGGTGACCAGCGGGTCGAACGCCGGCAGGCCGAACTTGGTTGCGAACTTGTTGAGGTCCGTCAGGTTCGGCAGGTCGTCGATCTCGGGGAGGACGATCGTGATGCCTGTGCCGTCGAGCCCGCTGTCGCGAAGTGGCTTCAGGTTGTAGAAGGCGATCAGATCGGTTGGGGTCATGCCGCCCGGACGGACGGCGTATGTGCGGTCCCGCCGGAAGTTGTCGAGACCGGTGACGCTGTTGACGACGGCTGCGACGTCTGGTGGCAGGCGTGGGGTGTCGAGCGAGGCGTAGAAGGTGGTGCCGTTGGCAAGCCGGTAGTCCTCGATGTTGACATTGAAAAACGCCGCCACGATGGGCGCGGGACCGTTCGCGGCGATGAGTGCAGACCCCGGATTCCAGGTCGCCTGCAAGCCCGCCGACGTCAGCGCCCGAACCGCGGCATTGACAGCGGCAGGATCAGGCCCGAACCGGTCCGCGTACTGATCGGGGGTGACGGTTTGGCCGGATGCGATGAGCTTGGCCAGCTGATCGGGCTGCCTCACCTTGAGTCCGAGGCTCAGGTCGACCTGGGTTGCGGGCCCAGCCTTGCCGAGGTGCGTAGCTTTTGAGATGGTGGTCGCGAGCAACGGCGTAGGCGGGCTGATGTTGCTCGCTCGCGCGTGCGTGGATCCGCTGGACGGCTGGGAACTGCACGCTGCCGCGACCAGGATCACCAGGGCGGTCAGCGCCCCCACGAACCGCATAGTCACCGAAGGTTAGCTTCCCAGACCTCCGACTCGAACGCCAAAGCGAAACCGAGCTTGCTGTATGCATCGAAAGCCCGTGTGTGATTCCAGCCGTCGACGTAGAGCGATGCGGATCGCGCGCCCTCGCCGTGGAGGCGGCGCAGCAACTCGGCAACCAGCCAGGTGGCGAGTCCCTTGCGGCGGTGCTCGGGGATGGTGCCCACCGAGCTCACGATCCCGACCGGCTGCGGACGAGGGTCTTCGACATACGACTCGAGGTGGGCGAGTGCGATCGCTGCCGGGGCTCCATCCGGCGTGGTGGCCATGAGGGACAGGCGGGGCGGCCGCCCGGTCACGAGCTCGACCTCCTGGCGCGGCGAGAAGCGCCAGTGGTCCGCGAACGAACGATTGTGCACGTCGGACCAACCGCCGGAAGCAACCCGGGTTCCATCTCGCAGCTCGTATCCAGGCACCGGCGTCGCGTTCGGCAGCCGGCCGGACAAGTCCAGATCCATTCGCCACCAAGGCCGGACGAGCTCGGCGCCGAGCTCACCCACACCGTCGCCGTGTCCGCGCCCGCACCAAACCTGCGCGGCAACGGCACCAGAGGCCTTCGACAGATCGAATCCCCACCTGACCAGGTCACGCCTCAGGTCGGTGTTCAACGCGGCGGCCGACACTTGCGTGACGATTCCGCCCGGCGTCGACCGGCCGGCGACAAGGACGGCGCCTTCGAGCCCATGGGGGCCTTCGACGACTCGCGAGCGTGCGCCCCAATCGAAGCCGGACAGCATCCGTTGCAGGAGGGCCTCGCCTGGTACGCAGTCGAGCCGGCCGGCATGCACCTCGGCGTGCATGAGCTCCAGAACCGCGGGTAGGTCGTCTGCGCGTCCGGGCCTCACGCGGTCGCCCTGGCCGTGACCTCGTGCACCTCGGGCAGCGCCCGGCGGATCATCTCCTCCAGCTCGGTCTCGACCTGGTGCGCCTGCTCGAGGCTGACGTCACCCGCCAGCTCCGCCACCACGTGCGCATGGATGCGGTTGTGACGGTCGCTCAGCTCCACATCGACGCCGTGCTTGACAGCGGGGTGCGATTCGACGACCTGGCGCATCCGCTCCGCGAGCAATGCGCGTCGCTGGGTGACGTCTTCGCCTGCCACGACGTGCGGCTCCATCGGCTCGAGGTGGATGTCGATGCGAGCGGCGTCGGGCAGCTCGGCGCGTAGGGTCTTCTCGAGCTGGGCGCTTGCTTGCGACGCGGAGGCAAGGGTCATATCACCCGGAAGCTTCGCGTGCATGGTGAGATGCAGCGAGCCATCGTTTTCACGTTCGACCGTCACGTTGTGAAGGTCGCGCACGCCGCCGTCGCGAGCCGCCGCCGCGTGAATCCGCTCGACAAGGTCGCCGGACTGAGTCTGGCCTTCGACAGTAACGGTCAAGTCAAGCCGAGGCAGGACAGCGCGGGCTGCCTCCTTGACCTCGTCGGCGAGCCTTCCGGCAGCTTCGAGTGGAAGCATCCGCGCGGTGGCGATGCTGGCATCGCCCAGTAGGTTCGGCCCTGAGCGACGGACGCGGATAGAGCGCACCTCGCGGACGCCGTTCACACCCTGGATGGCCGCACGCAGCTGCTTCTCGGCCTCGCCCGCGGAGCGGTCGATGAGGATGTCGCCCGACCGCCAGGCCACGAGTCCAGCCGCGCGGACGATGATGACCGCGACCAGAAGGGCGGCCGCCGAGTCGGCCCATTTCAAGCCCATTCGCACGCCGAGCAGGCCGACCAACACACCTATGGTTGCGAGCACATCGGCCACGCGATCCGTGGCGTCGGCCAGCATCGCTTCGCTGGACGCGAGGCGGCCAACACGCCTGAGGACGAACGCGCGCCCGCTCTCGATGAGCAACGTGGCGATCAGAAGGGCGAATGCATAACCGGCCGGGATGACGGGCGGGCCGCCTTCGGCAAGGCGGCGGATCGCTTCGAACGCGATCACGCCGGCCGCGACCAGGAGCACGATGCCTTCAGTGAAGGCGGCAAGGTTTTCCGCCCGTCCGTGGCCGTACGGATGCTCCTTGTCCGCGGGCTTGCGCGCGGTGCGTATCGCGAAAAGGGTGAAGGTGCTGGCGGCGAGGTCCAGGATCGAGTGGACGGCCTCGCTGAGGATGCCCAGGCTGCCGGTGAGCAGACCGACGACGAGCTTGCCCACCACCAGGCCCCCGCCGATGAGAACCGAGACAAGCGCCACGAGCTCGGGCCGGCGTCCGAGAGCCTTCATCAGGACAACGATAGGGCCGCTACTTCAGCATCGCCGCCGACGCGAAGAGCTGCTCCTCTGAGCCAAGGGCGACCAAGAGGTCACCGTCCTCAAGCTTCATGTCGCCGCTCGGGTTGACGTGAACGGTACCCTCGCTGCGTCGAAGCGCGAGGAGCTTCGCCGCGCTGGCACTGAGGAGCCCGGCCTCTGAGATCGTCTTGCCCACCGCCGCCATGCCCAGCTTCACCAGCATCTCCTCGACGGCGATCTCGGACATGCCGTGGTGAAGGGTGTCGAGAACGTCGACCAGCGCAGGACGCACCGCGAGCTCGGCCATCCTGTGCCCGGCCATCTGGTAAGGGGAGATGATCCGGTTGGCGCCGGCGAGCTCAAGCCGGCGGATTGATTCGGGCCGGCCCGCTCGCGAGATCACGTACAGGTCGGGCTTGAGAGCTCGCGCGGCGAGCGTGATATACACGGCGCGCTCGTCGGAGTCGACCGCCGAGATGAGGCCGCGTGCACGTTCGATGCCGGCGAGCCTCAGGATGTCTTCGCTCGAAGCGTCGCCCTCGACGTGCAGCCGGTCCTCGTTGCGCAGCCGGATCAGCGCCTCCTCGGTCTGGTCGATGACCGCGTATGGGACCTTGTGCTCCTCGAACTCTGCGACGATCTGCGTCCCGATGCGGCCGTAGCCGCAGATGATGAAGTGATCGCTCAGCTGGTTCAGCGCGCGCTCCAACTGCCGCTCCCTCCTGTACTTGACGAAGGCGCCGTCGGTGAGCGTCTCGGCGAAGACGCCGAAACCGTAGAGCATCGTACCCACGCCCACGACGATTAGCGTCGAGGTGAAAAGCCGACCGGCCGTCGACAGGCCGTGGAGCTCGCTGTAGCCGACCGTGCTGATCGTGATGATGGTCATGTAGAAGGCGTCGAGAAGATTCCAACCCTCGATGAGCGTGTAGCCGCCGATGCCGTAGAGGATCACCAAGCCCAGCAGCACCGCCGGCAGCCGGAAACGCAGCAGCGGATGCGGCATGCGTCTGCTCACCGGCTCCGGCGCCGCCGCTCCATCTTTGCCACAGCGTCCCAGTGAGCGGGGTCAGCCCACGTTTTCGCGAATGCCGAGATCGTTGCGTCCGCGAGCTCGGGATGGTGGTGGGGGCGGACCGCGTTGACCGCGGCCTTGATGCCCGCAAGGGCAGACGCCGGGGCAGCTGCAATCGCCTGGGTGAGCTCGGTGACGCCGGCGTCGAATGAATCGCTGCCGTAGACAGCTTCGACCAGGCCCAGCTCTTTCGCTTCGCTCGCGCTCATCGTCGCGCCGCTGAGCAGCATGTAGAGCGCACGCCCGCGACCGACCAGTGCGGCCAAACGCTCCGAAGCGCCCCATGCCGGGATCAATCCCAGCGCGACCTGGGCGAAACCGACGCGCGCGTGACTGGCCGCGATCCGGAAATCGCACGCAAGCGCGAGCTCTGCTCCGCCGCCCAGTGCATCGCCATTCAGCGCCGCGATCACGGGTAGCGGCAGCTGGGGAATGCGGTCGAGAGTCGCTCGCATCGCATGCGCCATCTCGGCGGCGTCCGTCTCCGACCGCATGTGCTCCAGCTCCTTGAGGTCGCCCCCGGCGCAGAAGGCGCGATCGCCCGCGCCGCGGATGACGAGCACCCGGGCGCCGCTTTCTTGAATCGAACCGAGCGACTCGTCGAGCTCGCGCATGGTCTGCGTGGCCAGCGCGTTGCGCGCCTGCGGCCGGTCGATCAGGAGGGTTGCGACCCCGCCGTCCATCTCGAGCCGCAGATCTCTCATGTGGAGCCGGCCGTCAGCCGCCTCCGCCGGGACCTTCCAGACCAGGCTTGGTCATCTTGCCGAGGTCGAGAACTTTGAGCAGCGCCGCCTCGGAGACGCCGCGGGAGCGCGCGAGGTCACGGATCGATTGCCCGGTGCGCATCGACTCCTTGGCGATCTTGGCGGCTTCGTCGTAGCCGATCAGCGGCGTGAGCGCGGTGGCGAGCATTGGGCTGCGCTCCACCAGCTCCGGTCCGCGATCGGTCGCCTGCAGGCCTTCGACGCAGCGCTCGCGGAAGTTGCGAGCGGTTGCGGCCAGCAGTGTGATCGACTCCAGGCCGCTCACTCCGGCGACCGGCATCATCACATTCAGCTCGAAGAGACTGCCCGACTGGCCGCAGGTCGTGACGGTGACGTCGTTGCCGAGGACGCGGGCCACCACCATCGTCATCGACTCCACGATGACCGGGTTCACCTTGCCGGGCATGATGCTCGAGCCCGGTTGCGTCTCGGGCAGGCGAAGCTCGCCCAGGCCGGCGATAGGTCCGCTGCCCATCAGGCGGATGTCGAAGCCGATCTTCCAAAAGCTCACCGCGATCGTGCGCAGCGCGCCGTGTGCCGCGACAAGGGCATCGAGCGTGGCTTGCGCGTGAAAGTGGTTGCGTGCTTCACGGATTCGCAGTCCCGTAGCCGCCGCCAGGCGTGCGCATGTCAGGCGGGCGTACCGCGGGTACGAGTTCAGCCCCGTGCCCACAGCGGTCCCCCCGAGCGGAACGCTGGTCAGCTCGTCCACCGCTCCGCGTGCGCGGCGGATCGATTCCTCGATCTGCCCCGCGTAACCCTTGAACTCCTGACCGAGGCGGATCGGGGTCGCATCCTGGAGATGGGTCCGGCCGGTCTTGATCACGGGCCAGAACTCCTCGCTCTTCGCCTCGAGCGCCTTCTGCAGATCCTGCAGCGCGGGGATCAGCTCGTCGGTGATGGCGACAGCCCACGAGATCTGGATGGCGCTGGGGATCACGTCGTTCGACGACTGGCACATGTTGACGTGATCGTTGGGATGCACGAGCTTGGAACCCGGCGCGCCGCCCAGGATCTCGGTCGCGCGATTGGCGATCACCTCGTTGGCGTTGGTGTTGGTCGACGTGCCGGAGCCCGTCTGGTAGATGTCGATCGGAAACTGGCCGTCGAGCTTGCCGTCGACAACCTCCTGGGCGGCCTTGATGATCGCGCGCGCTTTCTTCTGCGGCAGCAGCCCGAGCTCCAGGTTGGTCTCCGCTGCGGCCTTCTTGATGAGGCCGAGGGCGCGGATGAATCTGCGGGGGAAAGGCTGGCCGGAGATTGGGAAATTGAGGACCGCTCGCTGCGTCGAGGCTCCGTAGTAAGCATCCGCGGGTACTTCCACCTCACCCATCGAATCGCGCTCGATGCGTACTCTCGCCTCCCCACCTTGTGGGGAGGTCGACTCCGTCCGCGCAGCGGACGCAGTCGGGTGGGGACGACGATTTTGCCTACGCACTCTCTCTGCCACCGACGGAGATTCTAGAGTGGCCTGCTATGCGGCTTGCCGCCGTCGAGCGTACGGGCGAGGCAGGCCTCGCCCGTGGATAAAGCTAGCGACGCACATCGCCGGAGGCGTTTGGAAGATGCATAGGTGACGGCCGGAATAAATCCGGCCTAAGGCTCCACTGGGTTATTTTTCAATCTAAATGCGGCTTGCCGCTGTCGACATCGGGAGCAACACGGTCCACATCCTGGTCGCCGACGTCGTCCGGAACAAGCTCGAGGACGTCGCGCACTACGTCGAGATGCCCGAGCTGGGCGCCCGCGTCGCGCGCACCGGTTCCATAGGCACCAAAGGCCGCATCGCGATCCGGGCGCTGAAAGCGGTCGTCGCGCGGGCCCGCAAGCATGGATACGACCGGCTGATCGCGGGGGCCACAGCAGCTGTTCGTCAGGCCTCGGACGGCGAGGCGTTTGCGATCAAAGCCGGCGAGGCGATCGGCGCCCCGGTGCGCATCATCTCGGGACGCCGGGAGGCGGAGCTGAGCTTCCTCGGCGTCGCGAGCCGTCATGCGGCCCGGCGCGAATGGCTGATGGTCGATCTGGGCGGCGCTTCGACCGAGGTCGTGATCGGGCGAGGGCACGACATGATTCGGTGGGCGACGCTGCCGATCGGGTCCGGCGTCCTCACGAGCACGTACCTGTCAGATCCGCCGCGACCTGAAGAGCGCGCCCGGCTGCGAAAGACCGCCCTACGCGAGCTTGCGCACGCTCCCGACGGCGACATCGAGCGGCTCGTCGCCACAGGAGGCACGGCATCCAACCTGCCGTTCGTGCTCTCGCGGCGAAGCCCGCCAAGCGTCCTGACCACGGCCGACCTCCTGGCCAGCGAGCGCCGGCTCGACGCCCACAGGGCCGCCGAGGTGGCGCGTCATGTTGGTCTGCCGCCGAACCGGGTCAAGGCCCTTCGAGCCGGGGTCGAGGCCCTGTTGCTCTTCCTGGACTGGTACGGGCTGGCGGTGCTGCAGATCAGCCACGAAGGGCTCCGCCACGGGATGCTGCTTGCGTACCTGGAGCGTGGCGAAGATTGGTGGCGATAGACCGTTAAGCGGTTTGGCCCGTGGGTAGGATGAATCTATGGAGCGCATGACCGACCAGGGGGCGACCCTGAAAAGGGCGCTGGCGCTCACCTGCGTCATCCTGGCGGTTGAGTTCGCCGCAGGCCTGTTCTCGCACTCCCTGGCGCTCCTTTCCGACGCCGGTCATGTGCTCACCGACGTGTTCGCCCTCGGGCTCGCCTGGTTCGCGATCGAGCAGGCGAAGCGGCCCGCCGACCGCCGGCGGAGCTACGGCTACCAGCGGGTCGGCATCCTCGCGGCGCTCGTCAACTCCGTGACCTTGATCGTGATCGTGATCGCCATCGCGATCGAGGCAGTGCGCCGGCTCGCCAATCCCGAACCGGTGCAGGGCGCCGTGGTCATCGCCGCGGCCCTGGTCGCCATCGCCATCAACGCCTATGTGGTGCTCGGCCTGCGCGGTCACGGAAAGAACCTCAACATCCGGGCGGCCCTCCTGCACGTTACCGGCGATATCGCGTCATCCGCCGGGGTGGTCGTGGCCGGAACGATCATCGTGCTGACTGGCTGGCTCTACATCGACCCCATTCTTTCCCTGGGCATCGCTGCACTCATCGCATATGGCGCCTGGCACATCGCGCGCGAGACGGTCAACCTGTTGCTCGAGGGCACGCCGAGCGAGGTCAACCTTGGCGACGTGACAAGCGAGATCACGAGCACAGAACACGTGATCAGCGCGCACGACCTGCATGTATGGGCGCTGTCGTCAGAGGAGACGGCTCTTTCGGTTCATGTCGTCCTGGAGGAATGTCCGCTGGGCGACGCCGAGCATGTGGTGCGCGACCTCGAGACGCGGCTTTGCAGCCGTTTCGACATCGGGCACACGACCATCCAGGTCGAGAGCTGCCATCCGTGCGGCGAGATCCATCACGGCGCGGGCGAGCACAACCATCCGCACGAGCACGTTCTGATGACCAGCTCTCGCCCTAGCCCATCGGCCGGGCCGGCAATGCCTCCTCCCGCTGCAGGATCCGCCTCGCGAGGGCGATAGCCGCCGCGTAGGTCGAGTCCATCCCGCGATACCTGAGGCCGCGCGCACCGAGAGTGCGCGCCTGCGTGTAGGGAGTGTCGGAGGCGTAAAAGACGACGCCGAGGTCGAAGCCCAACTTGGCCATGTTCACGCTCTCGCCGAGCGGGTAGCGGTCAGGCTGCGTGATCTCGAAGCAGGCGTCGAGATAGGGCCCGGCCTCAAGCTCCACGACCGTGTAGCGGCCCTGGTAGTACATGTCCAGGTAGTCGCGATTCTGCAAGAACGTTCCGCGCACGGCTACCGCGCGCTGGTTGTCCAGCGCCGAGCCATACACGAGGTTGGGCTGCACGTCGGCCGCAGCGATGCAGTTGTCGAGCCAGTAGGTATTGCCCGAATGCTCGTTGTAGACGGCGTTGGGGATCATCACGTCGCCGACCTCGGCGTTCAGCGTGGCCGCCTTGCCAAGGATGTACACGCCGGCGACCCAGGCGCTGTGCTCGGCCACCTGCCTGAGGATGTGGTACGCCGCCAGGCCCAGCGGATAGTCGACGTTGACGATGCAGGCGCTGGAGGCACGGAGCTTCTTCTCATCGACCGGACCGACGCGAGGGTCGATCGCGGTCGGGTCCAGCTGCGAGATTTTGAACACCTGGGCCGCCGAGTCGACGCCGGTCCCGCGCGCCGGTACGTGGCGGATGCCGTTGGCAGTCTCGATCTCTGCGCGGCGAGCGCGCAGGCGGCTGCGTTCCGGATGTAGGTCGAACAGCTGGCGCGCGCCGTAGTAAAGCCAGTTGTATCGCGAGGCGCGACTGTGGCCGGCTTCGAGCTTGCGCCGTTCTTCGTCCAGGTCGGGATCGTTGACGCGCACGAAATCGAGGATGTCCCTCTCGAATTCGCGCGCGACTCCTGTGAGGACGTTGACCAGGCTGTGGGTGTTCGAAGACACGAAGTAGATAGGCGCTTCACGAAGGCCCATCTCATCCATCGCGGACTCGATCGGCTGCCACCAGCGACTCGCGTTGCGCGCATAACCGAGGTGACTGCCGCCGATCAGCCGGAGGACGATCCGGCACTCGTCCCGCTTGATCGCGGCGAGGTTCGCGTCGAAGTCTTCGCCCCACGCTTGGTGGAGGCGCTCCCAGTCCCCTTCGCCCGCTCCCGATGCTCGTCGCGCGTCGGCGTCGTTGAGGGGGACGTCCTGGAGAAGGCGATGCAGCTTGTTCCACTCGATCTGGTAGGCCACGAGGGTTGGCACCAGGTCATCGATGTCGGATGGCGATGCGATGAGGACGGCGAGGGTGTCGCCGCTGTGGTACCAGCGGCGCCGGCGCGCCGGCGCCTTGACCGCCTGCCAGCTGAGGATGTCCGTGCCGAACACGGCGCGGAAACCCTGGGGGCTCTGGCCCATCAGCACGCGACGGCAGCGAACGATCGCGCCGGGGAGGCGACGAACCGCGTACAGAAGGGCGCCCATGTCGACCTGGGGCTCGCCCGCCAGCGGGTGCAGCACCGATGCCATGGAGAGGTGGGCGTGGACGAGGGAGTCGATCTTGATGTCACCCGAGCTCTGCAGCATCGTCGTGTAGGTGCGGACGTAGAGCTCGACCGCCTGTCTCCCGGTCCAGCCGGCTCGCGGAGGCGCTTCCATTGTGGTGAGTCTAGTTACAAAAGCTTTACGTCTGTTCGTGGAATTCAGGGCTCGATTCGATGTCTAGTTAAGGGGTGATCAAGAGCATCGCCACCTTCCGCCACCTTCGCGTTCTCGGCTTCGCCCTCGGCGCCGTGGCCATCGCCGCCGGGGCGGTCTGGATTACCGCCTCAGCCGCCGGTCTCAACGTCGGATTTCGCCCCGCTGCGTCCACATCGACGCCCAGCCCCAACACGCCGGGCAAGGCTTCGACCGTATGCAATGACTTCGTGTCTCATTTCGCGACCAACCTTGGCACCACGCAGAGCAAAGTCGACGCCGCGTTTGTAAAGGCGGTCGGCCAGACGCTCGACGACGAGGTCAAGAACGGTGACATCACCCAGGCGCAGGCGGACGCCATCAAGAAGAAGATCGCTGGCCAGGCTCCCTGCGCGCTGATGCCACCGGCCCCCAAGGCCCACGCCGGCTCAGAGCTCGGCGCCTACAAGCAGGCGCTGCTCGGCGCCGCCGCGTCCGCTCTCGGGATCACCGACCAGCAGCTGACGACCGACCTCGCTCAGGGAATGACGCTGTCGCAGATCGCCGCGGCGCAGACCCCGCCGGTGACCGAGGCGCAGTTCCGCGATCGGCTCATCGCCAAGCTGACACCGCTGCTGGACGCCGCGGTGACGAACAAGCAGCTCACGTCGGCACAGGAGCAGGCCATCATCCAGCAGCTCAAGACCGGCCCGATCCCGTTCTGGGACAAGCCAATGCCGGCGCCGAGGAAACCCGCGGCAACGAGCCCCGCCGCCACCTAGCCGGAGAAGCCTTCCTCCGGCGGGGCGCCAAGCCGCCGCATGAGCTCCTCGAGGAGCTGACGAGTCTCCGGGTCCGACATCAGCCGCTGCTGCATGTCCTCGGCCGAACGGCGGATCTCCGGATCGGACAGCAGCCGCTCGGACATGGCTTCGAATCGTGTGGCCATGTCCTTCATGGATGCCTCCTGGGCGACCTGCAGGAGGATGGGCTGGCTTGCGGCGGCGACGACCGCTTCGGCCTGACCTCTGATCATCTCGATGCCCTTGCAGCCGAGGCACTCTCCCTTGAGGCCGCAGTGACATAGCTGCGGCCGCAGGCGATCGAGCGCCGCGTGAAGCTCAGACATGTCCGCAGGGCCGGCCATGCTTCCAGGTTACGCGGGTTTGTGTCGACCCTCATACATCGACTCGATCTGCGCGCCGTAGTGGTCCTGCACCACCTTCCGCTTCACGTCCAGCTTCAACGACAGCTCCCCTTCCGCTTCCGAAAAATCATGCGGCAGCAGGGTGAAGTACTGGATCGCCTCCCAGTTGCCACGACCTGCGTTGACGGTGTCGACCACCTTCTGCACGTGCGCCTTCAACTCCTCCTCGTCGAGGCCTTCTTTGAGCGCAGCGTCCCAGTCGGGAACCACGAGGGCGGTCACGTACGGCTTGCCCTCTCCGACCACAACCGCTCGCTCGATGAGGTGGTCGCGCATCAGCTCGAACTCGAGAGGCTGCGGGGCCACGTACTTGCCGACGGCCGTCTTGAACAGCGCCTTTTTGCGGTCGGTGATCTTGAGAAAGCCGTCGGCGTCGATCTCGCCGATGTCGCCGGAGTAGACCCAGCCGTCGCGAATCATCTCGGCCGTGGCCGCGGGGTTGTTGTGGTACCCGAGCATGTTGCCCGGGCTCTTGATCAGGATCTCGCCGTCGTCGGCGATCTTGAGCTCGACTCCGGGAAACGGCTTGCCGACGGTGAGGAACCGGTGGTGCGCAAGCGTGTTGGAGGTGGCGCCGGAAGAGACCTCGGTCATGCCCCACCCGTTGAGGATCGGAACCCCGATCGCCCAGAAGAACTCCTCGATCTCGCGCGCGAGCCCTGCGCCGCCGCTGATGAAGAAGCGGAGGCGGCCTCCCGTCAGCCGCAAGCGGAGAGCAGCGAGCACGAGCCGATCCGCAAGCATGTGCTGCCATCGGAGCATCGGTCCGGGATTGGTTTCGTGCGCGAATCGCGTTCCGATTCGGATCGCCCACCCAAAGAGCGCGCGACGCACGGGCGGCGCCTCGCGAACCCGCGCCATGACCGCGGAATGCATCTTCTCGTACACGCGCGGAACGGAGTTCATAACGGTCGGCTTGACCTGGCCGAGCTCGTCGGCGAGGTGATCGGTGCCTTGCGAGATCCACGTCTGCCCGCCGAAGACCAGGCCGATGAAGACGCCGTTGACGCGCTCGAAGACGTGCGAGTAGGGGAGGAACGAGAGGCTGGAATCGTCGGGGCCCAAGGGGAACACTTCGAGGATCGCGCGTGAGATGTCGACGAGGTTGCGATGCGCGAGCTCAGCGCCCTTGGGCTCGCCCGTCGTGCCTGACGTGTACACGATGGTGCACACATCGTCGGGCTTGATGCTCTCGAGGCGGGATCCGATTTCGGCAATGCGTGTGGGCTCCTGCGCCGCCCACTGCGCGACCTCTGCGTCCATGCGCACCACGCGCTGGAGGCGTCCGCCGATGCTCAGCTTTGTCGCCAGCTTCTCGCCGGACGCGATCGCGAGCACAGCGCCGCTGTCAGCGGCGATCTTCTGCGCGAGCTCGGGCGGGCTGCTGGGGTAGATGGGCACTGTCTTCGCGCCCACCGACTGGATCGCGAAGTCGCAGTAGAGCCACTCGACGCGATTCTCAGAGATGAGGATGACCGCATCGCCAGGATTGACGCCCGCCTCCACCAATGCCGACGCGACGGCCAGCGCGCAGCGCCGCATGTCTGCCCAGGTGAAGACCATCCAGGTCGCGCCCGCCCCTTTGTAGTGGACCAGGGGTCGATCGCCGAACCTCGCGGCCTGCCGAAAAAAGACACCGACCGTGGTCCGGTCCGCGATCGCTTCCGGGTTCAGGTCCTGAGCCGTCTGCCTAATCAATGAATCTATACCGCGGGAAGGAGAGCAGCGGCGCTTGCCCGGCCGCTAGGCCGGGTCGGCTTTGCCGACGCCGCGATGAGAGGGAACCGGCAGGTTCCCTCTCATTATTTCACCGCTTTGACGCTGAGGGTCAGCGTTCCGGACGGGACGCTGACCGTGATGCGGTCGCCCTTCTTCTTGCCCACGAGCGCGCGACCCACCGGGGAGTCGACCGAGATCCGGCCGGCCGACGGGTCGCTCTCGACCGCGCCGACCAGGTGGTATGTCTCCGCATGGCCGTCGGAGTCGACGACGTCGATCGTGGAGCCGGGTCCGGCGACGCTCGAATGCGACTCCTTGATGATCTGGGCGCGGCCGATCATCTCCTGCAGCTCGTAGATGCGGCTGTCGAGGAGGCCGACCTCTTCCTTCGCCTGCTCATACTCGGGGTTGTCCTCGATGTCACCGGGCTGGAACGCCTCCTTCAGGCGCTCGCCCGCCTCGGCACGGCGCTGCAGCGCGACTTCGAGGTCGCGCTTGAGCTTCTCGAGCCCCTCGGGCGTGAGCAATACAGGTTCGGTGAGGTCCATCCCGATCTGGAATCATACCCGTCGAATGGACCCTTCCGATCTGAGGGCCGGGCTGGCCGAGAGGCTGGCGAGCGAGGCGCCGATAGACGCCGAAACATTCAACTCCGCGTGCTTCATGCTCTCCCGCGCGCTCGAGGAGATCGGCTTCTCGGTGCCAGAGGCGGCGCCCCTGGTTCGGCGTCTCCTCCGCGTGGCCGGCCGCGTGGTCATCGACAGCGGGTTGCCGGACTCGTCGATCGATACGTGGCCGAACACCAAGGAGATGGCGCTGCAGTGGATCGACGAGGCGCTGCGGGACCTGGGCTACGCGGTCGAACCGCCGCCGAAGGTCAGTTGATCAGGCGTGCGGCGGGCGGGGCTGGCGCGTAGTTCGGGTTGAAGTCGATGCCGGCCTGGCCTGACCCGGTGACGGTCGCGCTCCAGCAGATCACCTGGCCCGCGAGAGGCGCCTTGTCGGAGCCCTGGATTTCCCAGGTGGACGACGGCGTGTAGATGGTGCCGATGTACTGCGTCAAGGCGTTGCCGTCCAGCTTGTTTGGACTGCAGAGAGGGGCGACCGCCGGTGCGACGGCAGGGGCCTGGTAGATGACGATCCAGTTGTACTGCTCTCCGCTGAAGACGTGTGTGTAGCCGTTGCCGTTCTGGTCGAAGCAGTCGTTGGGCCCGAAGTAGAACTGCACGGCTCCGGGCGTGATCTTGGCGGTTGTGCAGGGCGCTGCCGGGTCGCCACTGGGTGCGAGGGGCGTCTGCATGCAGTAGTTCTCGTTCGTGACGTCACCACTCGTGTAGGGCACGTACTCGAGCGACATGGGGGCGTTCTCCTGGGGCACGGCGGGGGCCGGCGGGCAGACGCTGAAGCACGTCGGCGTCGTCTCGTCGTCCGGAGCCCAGCAAAGCTTGTTCGTGCGTGCCTGCCCGTTGCAGTTGTGCGTCTGCACCGTCGGGCTGTTGATGACGTTGTTGTAGTTGATGTTGCAGAGCGTCACACCAGGCGCTGAGCACGCCCACCCGCCCCCTGCGACGCCCCCTGTCAGGGTGCCAGAACCCGCCGGAGCCGGGTAGGTGTTGACGAATGAGAAGTCGTTTCGGGTTCCCGCGGGCGTTGGAGGCGCGTATGGCAGGCAGCCGTTCGGGTTGATGTAGACGTTGTAGTACTGCGCCCCGGGAGCGTTCTGTGTGACGTTGACATCGATGCCCTGGTTGCTGGCGTCGATCTCGGGCACCTGGCTGCACGCTGAGGGCGCGCTTTCGCGGTAACACGGCGTGAAGCAGGCGTTCCCGGGGATCGAGTTGTCGAGGAACCGGTCGTAGCGCACGGAGGTCACCTCGATGCCCCAAAGCCCCGACCCGCCCTGGTGGGAGAGGCCCTGGCCCCCTGGAACCGGAGCCGTCGTCACCGTGAAGATGCCGGGACAGCCGGCGGCGGCCCAGAAGTTGTTGACCCCGGCCTGCTGGGTCGTGCCTGGCGCTGAGTACAGCTCCTCATTAGGCGACTTCAATTCATTTGAGACCAGCCCGCCGTGGGACGAGTAACCACCGCTCCAGGTGTAGATGCCGGGGTCGAGGAAGAAGCAGATGGAGCTGCTTATGGAGAAGTTGTTGTAGGTGCCCGGAGACAGCTCGAAGTACGAGCCGCGGTTCGTAGCCGTCCCGGCCCCCGAGTAGTAGGGGTAGGAAGGGGTCTGGTACCCGGGGTCGGGTAGTGTAGGGGCCGGCACGATCGGGCTTCCCAGGATGTCGGCCCCGACGCAGGGATTTCCGCCGTTGGTATACGGCGGATAGGGGACGAAGCCTGGGCTCGCGTTGTAGCAGTAATAGGCGGCTGCGTTGCAGTTCGATCCGGTTGCGCCATAGCAGTTCCCCGCCAGGTGCAGGTTGGAGTCGACACAGGCTGTGCCGTTCGTGTAGACATCTCCCAGGACCGTGAGGCTGCCGGACCCCTGGAGGTGGGTAGCGCAGAGTCCATTGCTCAGTGTCAGGAGCGCGGGCGACTGCCGCTGGTTGCCGACGATCGAAGTTGCTGTGGCGGTGATGGTCGCGGTCGTCGGGCCGCCGAAGATCTGCATGAACGCCAATGGCAAGTAGTGCGTCGCTGTGAACACGAACTGGTAGCCGTTGAACTGGGTGTTCGTGGCCACGACGTTCAGCGTGTAGGTGCCGCTCTGGTAGGTGAGGTTGTAGGTGGTCTGCGGAAGGTTGCCTAACGGTCCGACGTAGCTCGGGCACGGAAGCTGGCAGGTGTTGGACGAGGGACCCGAGTACAGGTGCAGGTCGGTCTGGAAGACCTGTTCCGCTTGTGGCAGCGCAGATCCTGTCAGGTCGAGGTAGTTCTCGTACCAGTCGCCGGCTGCCAGGGCCGCCGCGTCGACCGCGGTCTGCAGGTCGCGCCGGTCCACATACGCCCGGCCCGAGTCGATCGCCAGCCCGAGCATGGCAAACAGCACGAGCAGCAGCAGGGCGATCAGGACGATGGCCTGGCCCTCTTGCCGCCGCCGCGATGGCGACTTAGTTCGAGTACTCGGCGCGATAAACCGCATAAGCAGTGATGACGATCTGGTTGCCGACAACTTGCTGGATCAATGGAGTAAGCGGCTGGAAGTTGAACCACAACGTGACCTTGATGGGCTCGTTGCCGACGGCCGGCGTGATCGCGTTGCACCCGGGGCCGGGAGGGGGCAGGGTGCCGAGTCCGCCGCGAGGTCCATTGGGAATGCTGTTGCCACCGGCGCTGGGGTCGGTGATGAATATCCAACCCGTGTTCGATGGCGGCAGCTGGGATGAGCCCTGCGGGTTGCCTCCGTTGGGGATCGGGCCGTTGGGGCACGGGTTGGCGAGCACCTCGGTGACCGCGTGAGCCTGGACGGCGGTGGCGACATCGGCGTCGGTCGGCCACGTGTGCGTGGAGCCGTTTGGATCGACGAAGTACGAGGCGCGGACGGCGACGCGACCGCCTTCATTGGCCGCTTGCTGCAGCGTGATGTAGAAGTACAGTCCACGGCCGAAGTCGATGATCCCGAACGTCAGCAGCAGGATCACGGGCGCGATCAAAGCGAACTCGGTGAGGCCCTGCGACCGCTCGCTCTTCGTCCAGCTGCGCAGACGGCTCAATCCACCTCTCATGGCTTGCCCTGGATGGTGAAGTGCTCGTTGTAGGCCAGGTTGATGCCGGCGCCGAACAGGCTCTGGATGAAGGGCGTGATGAGCTGGAAGTTCATCAGCAGCGAGACGTTGATGTCTCCGAGTCGCCACGAGTTGTCCGGCGGAGGGGCCCCCATCGAACCCGTCTGTGAGGAACCGCCGGGGTACGTGTAGCAGATGTAGATGTTCACGGCCTGCGGGGTGGCCGGAAAGGCTGCGCTGGAGTAAGGCTTGTTGTTGAACGCGTTTCCATCGGTCGGAGCGAGGCAGTTGCCTTGCGCTACGCCTGTACCAACGATGCCGGCGCCTTGCAGTGACTGGTTGACGGTGTCCCAGATGGTCTGGTCGTAGAGATAGATGTTCTTGCGGCCGGCGGTGTTGAACCACGCGCCATGGCGAGCACCTTCACGCGCGGCTCCGTCGAGGTTCACCGCGAAGTAGAACGCCCGTGACAGGTCGAGGAGTCCCATCATCAAGAGGAGCAGCACGATGGAGGAGATGGCGAACTCCACCAGCGACTGACCGCCCTGTCGGCGGCGCCCGGCGACCTTAGCTTTCATGGGCACAGTGGAATTGAACCCCATCGGACAGCAGGATGCTGCGCATTAATCGAATAACGAGGCAGCAACCGTTTCCGTGCTCTTCGTAAGCGATCGTCTTTTGGCGACCTTACGGCGGAGACGAGTTCTGCGAGCTTCGAGGTTCGACGCCTCGTCGGGCATCCGGCCCTGGGCGGCCTCGACGACCGCCAGCGCCAGCTGAGGATCTCTGCGCCGCCACTCGAGCAGTCGTGCCCGCGCCACAGGCAGGCGGACGTCGGAGGCGACCCTGGACTCGAGCCAGCCCAAGAAGTGTTCGGCGCGGGCCACCGTCGTTTGCCGGCGCGCGAGCCGGCGCGCGATCAGCAGGCCCGCCGTCGCCGCGGCTTCGTCGGCGGCGAAACCGGCCGCATTCCGCAGGGCGCGCCACCCGTCCGCGCGAGCGCCGCGCCGGAGCCGGTGGCGGCCGAGCGCCAGCCAGTCGGAGGCGTCCATCTCCGCATCGCCGCCGTTCAGCCGGGTCAGCAGCCGAGAGTGCAGGTGCACGAGGCTGATGACGTCGAGCCGGTTGTGCTCGAGGACCGCCTCGAGGACGTCGCTGGTTCCGTGACGAAGGTAGGCGAAGTAGGCGTCGGGGATGAGGGCGCCGGCGATCGGATCGTCTCGCTCGTAACCCAGCAATCGCTCCTCGACCATCCGCAGGGTGCAGGTTTCCAGACGGTGCCGGTATAGGGCGCGCACGAGGGTAAGCAGGTCGACGTGCGGCGCCAGTACCAGCTCTCCGGGCATTCGGGCCATAACCCATCGGGTCCTCAGCACCGGCAGGTCGAAGGAGCCCCCGTTGAAGCTCGCCACCCCCTGTTCGCCGGCGATCTCCTGGCGCAGCCGGTGCAGGAACGCGGCCTCGAGCCCAGGCTGCGGAAGAAAGAGCTGGGACAGGCGCAAGCCACAGTCGATCGGGCGCGCGACGGCGGCGGCGAAGACGTAGGTTCCGGCTCCGCCGCCCAGCCCCGTCGTTTCAGTGTCGATGTAGGCAACTGATCCCGGGTGCGGATCGAGGGCCGGCAACGGCACCACGTCTTCGCGCAGGAGCGCGTCCCCGAACGGGGTCGGCACGGCCTCGAAGCCACCCGGGATGGGCGGCCGCGAATGCGGCCGCGGCCTCGGCGGCGCGCCTAGACGATCAAGGCGCGCTCGTAGGTCGCTGACAGCAATCGCAGGCATGCGCTCTTGGCTCCTTCCACGAGATGCAGCGGACCCACGCACGACGGACAGCCGGCGAGGCATGGGCACTCGCGGACGAGGGCCGCCGCATGCTCGAGGAGCTCGCGGTGCAGCTCGTACATGCGCCGTGCGTAGCCCACGCCGCCGGGATAGATCTCGTAGACGGTCACGGTCGGCAGGCGCGTTGTCGCGGAGCGAACCTCGGCGACCGCGCCCAGGTCGCGCGGATCGCACATCAACCGGATGCTGGCGACGTGGCGGAGGGAATGAGCCATCCCCTGCAGGCCTGCTTCCAGCGTTTCGCGTCCGAGCGTCGACCAGAGGCCATCATCGACGGTGATCCAGTAGCCAGTCGTGTGCAGCGTCTGCTCGGGGAGGTGGATCGGGCCCGAGCCGATGTTCTCGTGAGTGTGGAACCGGATCTTCTTGAACATGCTCGCGAGCGAGGTGATCTTCACCTCGCCGTGACTCCGCGCGATCGACTCGCCGTCCGGGCCGGCGAACGTGTCGAGCACCTGCACGGTCACTGATGCCAGCGCGTCGGTGTAGTAGTCGACGTCGACCGGATGCACGTAGGCCTTTTTCTCATCCCAGTCGAGACGATCGACGTGGAACTGCGCGCCTTCGTGGAGGTAGACGGCTTCCTCGTGCAGCAGGACGGGAGCCGAGAACTGGTCCATCTCGCCGATCACGGATGGCCGGGGTTGTGAGGTGTCGATGATGACGACGTTGTCAGCGGCAATGCGCCGCAGGTGCACCTCCTCGGCGGGAAACGCCTGGCGGCTCCAGAACCACCTGCCGGCGGATCGGGTTGCGGAGCCGTCCTCCTCGAAAAGGCGCAGGAGCTCGCCGACGTCGGTGCGCCCCAAGCGCTCTTCGGCCTCGAATGGCAGCTCGAAAAGTCCGGCCTGGAGGTGACCGGCGAGGAGGAGCAGGTTGTCGGGGTCGATCAGCCCCTCCTCGGGGTCGGTGCTCAAGAAGTAGTCTGGGTGGCGGACGATGAACTGGTCGAGCGGCGAGCTCGAGGCGACAAAAACGCCCACCGACCCGGAGCGGCGTCCCGCTCGCCCCAGCTGCTGCCAGGTCGACGCGATGGTGCCGGGATATCCGACCAGCACCGCCGCTTGCAGGCTGCCGATGTCGATGCCCAGCTCGAGCGCGTTGGTGCTGACGACGGCGGTGATCTCTCCGTCGCGCAGCCCGGCCTCGATCTCGCGCCGGTGCAGAGGGAGGTAGCCGGCACGGTACCCGCGCACGCGCCGCGATGCATCGAGGCGCGGGGCCAGGTCCTGGCGCAGATAGCTCAGCATCACCTCGACCTGGAGGCGGCTGCGGCAGAACAGGATGGTCTGCACGCCGGATCGAATCCATGGGGCGGCGATGCGGCGGGCTTCGAGCATCGAGCTGCGGCGGACGCCCATCTCGCGATTGATCAGCGGCGGGTTGTAGAAGATGAGGCGCCGCTCGCCTCTGGGTGCGCCGCTGCGTTCGATCAGCTCGATGTTCTCCTCTTCGAGCAGCTTCCTCGCGAGGTCGAGCGGGTTGGCGATCGTCGCTGAAGCGCAGATGAAGGTTGGGCTCGACCCGTAGAAGGCGCAGATGCGTTTCAGGCGACGGATGACATTTGCGACCTGGCTTCCAAACAGCCCGCGATATGTGTGCAGCTCGTCGATGACGACGAATTCCAGGCTCGAGAAGAGCCGGCGCCAGCGCGTGTGATGCGGAAGGATGCCCGTGTGCAGCATGTCGGGGTTGGTCATCACGACGTGGCCGGCCTCGCGAATCGCTGTTCGGCGTCCCGGGGCGGTGTCGCCGTCGTATGTGTCGACGCGCACGTCGATCGGGAGCCCGTGCTTCAACGCGCTCAGCTCTGCGAGCTGGTCCTGGGCGAGGGCCTTGGTCGGGTACACATAAAGCGCGCGTCGCTCAGGGTTCTCGAGCAGGCGCTGCAGGACCGGGAGGTTGTAGCAGAGCGTCTTGCCGCTGGCGGTGGGCGTAACCACGACCAGGTGCCGGCCGTTGCGAACAGCGCGGTAAGCGTCGGCCTGGTGGGTGTATAGGCTTACGATGCCGCGCGCTGCCAGCGCTGCCGTCAGCTCGGGCCTCATATCCGGGGGCAGGGCGGCAAATTGGGCGGTAGCGCCCGGAATGACGTGGTCCAGGGTTATCTCTCCTGGAAAGTCGGCGGAAAAGAACGCTGGAGAGTTGGGCATCACGCCCTGGGGAGGTTAAACGAACATTCGTTCGGAGTCAAGCGAACAGCTGGAAACCGCTCCCGAGTACACGCCGGGTTCCGAGGCTGATTTCGAGCGCCTCTACCGGAACTCGTACCGGCGGATCCTCGGGACGCTGATCACGATGCTTCGTGATCGCGCGGCCGCCGAGGACTGCACGCAGGACACCTTCGAGCGCGCTTTCAAGGCATGGAAGTCGTGGCGGCCCGACGCGCCCGCGGAGGCATGGCTTCACCGCATCGCCATCAACGTGGCCATCAACGGGCAGCGCAAGGAACGGCTTCAGGAGGTTGGGGCTGTGCTTCGCCGCATCGGCCGGCCGCCGGACACCACCGATCCGGCGGTCCTGGTCGAGCGCTCCGACCTGCTGGTCGCTTTGCGCAAGCTGCCGCCGAAGCAAGCGGCCGCGATCGTGCTGCGCCACTTCCACGGCTACACCAATCGCGAGATCGCGATCTCGTTGGGTGTGCCCGAACGGACGGTCGCCTCTCGCCTGGCCGCCGCACGCGCTCGGCTGCAGCAGCTGCTGGAAGGCAAAAGCACCCCTCCAAAGAAAAATGGGTAATCCGGGCCGGGAGTTGGTTCCTACTTGCCATGAACGGCCCAGGCGATTTCGAACGTGAGCTGGAGCGGGAGCTGCATCGGGTCCTCGATCCGATCGCGGCAGCGCCGATTCCGCTTCGCAGAGCAACCTCAGGCGGATTCTCGAAGAGACTGCTGGGCGGCGCCGGAGCCGCGCTCGGCCTCAAGCTCGCCACCGGCTTCGCGGTAGCCGCTTTCGCCGCCGCCGCCGCCGGAGCGACGACCGAGGTCGCGATCACAGGCAGCCTCAACCCGGCGGATTGGGGCCAGCAGGTCAAGACCACCGTGGCCGACTGCAAGGCCAAGCTTGCCACCGGGCAGCACGGCATCGGTGACTGCGTCAGCGACTTCGCCACGCAGCACGGTGACCTGGTCTCCGACCAGCATCGGTCAGGCAACAGCAACGGAACCACCAACGGGTCGACCACCGGTCAGGACGCAAAGTCGGACGGCAGTGGCAACAGCACCGGCCACAAGCCGACGGCGCCGGGAAAGTCGACCACGCACACGCCGATGCCTCGCTAGCGGCTGAGGCGACCTACTAGAACCCTTCCTCTCGTGGGGCCGGGCCGCAAGGCTCGGCCCCTAAAAATTATGAGGGACAACCTGCGGTTTTCCCTCATCGTCGGGTCGGCTTCGCCGACGCGACTGCTCTTTTTCCCTTAGCGGAAGGGATTTGCCCAAAAGAACTCCATGCGATGCATGAGGGTCAGAGACACGTTTGGGGTACGGCCGGAGTGAATCCGGCCTACTGGCCACGCATGGACACTGTATGAGAGAAAACGTCCCGTTTTCTCTCATCGCAGGTCGGCAGGCCGACCTGCTGCTCTTTTTCCAGGGAGGTAGGACTAAATCTAAAAATCACTGCCTGCCATGCTTGGCAGACTTCGTTGCGCGCAGGAGACAGCCGGAATAAATCCGGCCTACTTGCCGCGCGGGGTTGAGACTTTCCAGCGCTGTCCATCGGGCGTATCGATGACGGCGACTCCGATCGCGGCGAGCTGGTCGCGAAGGCGGTCGGACTCCTGAAAATTCTTGGCGGCACGCGCAGCTTCGCGTGCTTTGAGCATCGCCGCGGCGCCCGTCGGAAGATCGACATCTGGAGCGGCGCGGTCGAGGTCCAAGCCGAGTACCTGGTCCCATTGGCGCAGCAGGAGCGCCTTCTCTGTCCCAGGCAGTCCTGAACGCACGACTTCAGACACGAGGGCCATCGCGGCCGGTAGGTCGAGGTCGTCGGCGATCGCCTTCCTGAAGCGATCCTCGAACGCCTCGGCGTCGGGTGAGCTCGATACCGAGCCGTTGCTTGCGGTCCATTCCCCGACCCGCTCACGAAGGTTCTTCAGGGCGCGGTCCGCGCCCTTCAGTCCTTCGGTGCTGAAATTGAGCTTGGTCCGGTACTTCGCCTGCAGCGCGAGATACCGAAACGCCAGCGGATCGAACCCCTGGTCGATCAACTCCGTGATCCGAAAGAAGTTGCCGGCCGACTTTGCCATCCTCGAACCGGCCAGCATGAGGAGCCCTCCGTGCATCCAGTGGCTCACGACTCGATGGCCCGTTGCGCCTTCGGATTGCGCGAGCTCTGCCTCGTGATGCGGAAAGACGTTGTCCGCGCCGCCGGTGTGGACGTCGAATCTCTCGCCCAGAAGCGACATCGACATCGCCGAGCACTCTATGTGCCAGCCGGGGAAGCCCGGCCCCCAAGGGCTCGGCCAGACCTGAAGGCGATGTTCGCCGGCGGCCTTCCACAAGGTGAAGTCGCCCGGGTGCCGCTTTCGGGGATCGACCTCGCCCCTTACGCCTGCGAGCAGCTCATCGGTGCGGTTGCGTGACAGCCGTCCGTACGCGGGGAAGCTGGCGATGTCGTAGAAGACGTTGCCGTCCACCTCGTAGGCGTGGCCCTTGGCGATCAGCGCCTCGATGATCCGGATCATCTGCGGTATGTATTGCGTTGCCCGAGGGTTGTGATCGGCCGGGCGGATGTTGACGAGGGCGGCGTCGTCCATGAACGCCTTCGTGTAGTAGGCCGCGATCTCCTCCGGCGACTTGCTCTCGAGACGTGCCGAGACGAGCATCTTGTCCTCGCCGCGGTCGAACGTGTCATCGGTGAGATGGCCGACGTCAGTGATGTTCATCACCTGCTCGGTCTGGTAGCCGAGGTATTCAAGACTCCGGCGCAGCAGGTCCGGGAGCATGAACGTGCGCAGGTTCCCGATGTGGACGTACCGATAGACGGTCGGGCCGCAAGAGTAGATGCGAATCTCGCCCTGATCGGGCGGGGGCAGCTCCTCCTTCTGCCGGCTGAGCGTGTTGTAGAGGCGAACGGTCGTCACGGGATCGAATCTATCGTTGCAGTAATGCGAGCCCACAGGCTGGCGGGCCACAGCGCCGGCCTCCAGGACATAGAAGGACGCGTACTGGTCCACGACCTCGGGTCGGACCTGCGCAAAGGCACGGTGCTCACGCGGGAGCACCTCGACCGCGTTCGGCAGGCCGGCGAGGTCCATGTCGTCGAGCTGGAAGCCGGCGACCTGCACGAGGACATCGCCGCCAGAAGGCTTGCGGCAGCGCTCTTATCGCCGAACCTCGAAGCTCGACGTCCCGTCCAGAGCCAGGCCAGGCTGATCGCGACTCGGCGCGGCCTGGTGCGAGTGCGCGCGGATCTGGTCGAGGCGATCAACGCCCTCGGCTACATGTCGGTGTTCACGCTGATGGACGGCCAGGCGGTGGCTGATGGCGAGGAAGTCGCCGGCTGCAAGGTCACGCCGGTGGCGGTGCCCGGGCGCCTCATCGAGGACGCCGAACGGATCGCCCGCGAGCAAGGGCCGGTCGTCGAGCTGCTTCCATTCCGCCCGCTCCGGACGTTCGTCGTCGCGACCGAGCGGCTCAAGCCGAAGGCTCGCGACCTCTTCCGCGCCGCGGTGACCGCGAAGCTGGGATGGTACGGGGCCGAGGTCCTCGCGGTCCGCGAGGTCGCCCGTACGCGGGAAGCGGTCGCCGGCGCGTATGGGGAAGCGGCGCGGCTCGAAGCGGAGCTGGTGCTGTTTGCGGGCGCGTCCGCCATCGACCCGCTCGACCCGGCGTACGCCGAGCTCACCGACGCCGGCGGGCAGCTCCTGCAGCTCGGCGCGCCGATGCACCCGGGGAGCATGCTCTGGCTGGGGCGGCTTAACCATGCCGCGGTCGTCGGAGTTGCCTCCTGCGCCGGCTTCGGCCGCTCGAGCTCGCTCGACCTGTTGCTTCCATTTGTCTTCGCCTACGGCCGAGCGGACGCCAAGGACCTGCTGCGCCTCGGCCACGGAGGCTTGATCGAATCCGCGGCCGGGCGCCGGTTCCCGCCCTACTCGTGACCCCAGGACTGAGGCGCGGGGTCGAGCTCTTCAACAACGGGCGGTACTGGGACGCGCATGAGGTCTGGGAGCATGAGTGGATGCCCGACCGCAAGGGGCCGGAGTCCGGCTTCTACAAAGGCCTCATCCAGGTGGCGGCCGGCTGTCTGCACTACTCGCGGCGGAACCGGCGCGGGGCGGTCAACAAATGGCGAAGCGGGGCCGACTACCTGCGGCCGTATCTGCCCGAGCATCGCGGCCTGAATCTCGCGGCGCTCGTACGCTCGGTCGACGATTACCTCGCGGCGATGGGCGGGCGCGGATGGCCCGAGCTGGTCATGCCGATAATCGCTTGATGTCCGTGCTTCCTGACGAGTACTCGCGCGTCAACCTTTCCAGCGATCCCATCTACCGCTACCTGCGCATCACCAAAGGCGGTCCGGGCGGTGTGCCCGGGAGGTCGGCGGAGCAGGACTTGGTCGACAGCCCGTGGCTGCAGCGGCTCAGGCGGATTCACCAGCTGCAGAGCGCGTGGTGGGTTTTCGCCACGGCCGAGCACTCACGATTCCAGCACGCCCTGGGTGCAATGCACCTGGCCGGCGAGTGGGCGCGGCACTTGCATCCCACACTGTCAGCGTGCTGCTCGGGTACCCCATCAATAGCGCTCGTCGAGGAGACGATGCGCATGGCGGGGCTACTCCATGACGTCGGGCACGGCCCCTTCGGCCACTTCTTCGACGAGAACTACCTCGACACGTGGGGGATCGACCACGAGGCCATCGGCCGGGCCCTGATCACCGGCCCCCTGGCCGAGCTCATCGCCGGACTGGGCGCCTCTCCCAACGCCGACTTCGAGCCCGGCGAGCGCATCGATCCCCGATGGGTCGCCTACCTCATCGCCGGCCCCGACCTGGATGACTTTGCGGCCCCCGCCTGGCTCTTCGCCCTGAAGCCGGCAATGGTCGGCGCGTACTCGGCCGACAACATGGACTACGTCCCTCGCGATTCCTATATATGTGGTGTCGCCGCGGGGCCCGTCGACGTCCAGCGGATTCTTCACTATTCCTTCATCTCCGAGCGCGGCCTGACGCTGCATGCCCATGCCGCCGAAGCGCTCTACATGTTCTTGAGCGCGCGGCTCTACCTCTACGAGCAGGTCTATTTCCATCGCACCGTGCGCCGGATCGACCTGCAGCTGCGCGAGGTGTTCCGTCCGACCGTCGAGCTGCTTCTGAGCGGGAACCCGCTCGAGCGGCTGGACGAGTACCTGATGTTCACCGAGTGGGCGCTGCTCTCCGAGGTCAACCGGTGGGCGCTTGGCGAAGGTGATGCACGCAAGCGCGAGCTTGGCAAGGCGTGGGCGGACGTGGTTGCCCGGAAGCTCAAGTGGCGCCTCGTCTATCAAGGCCACACAGACGCGGCGGACGTCTCGGGCGCAACGCTCGCCGCGGGTCGCGAGCAGTTTGCGCAAATGCTTCGTGAGAGGCTGCCGGCCAGGCTGCGATCGATCGAGTTCGAGGTCGATGTCGCCGCCCAGGAGTCGCGCGCCTTCAACCCGCTGAACGAAACCTCCGACATCCTTGTCTACGATCCGCTCGAAGATCGCTACCAGCAGAGCCAGGTGCTCGACCTGTTCCGCCGGCTGCCAGTCCGCATGACACTGTTTCGGATCTTCGCGCGCGATGCGGAGCACAGCCGCGAGCTGGTCGCAGCGGCGAACGCTGTCCTGGGAGTTACGACCTAGAAGTCGTCTCCGTCGTCGCCGCCGTCGAACCCGCCATCTCCACCTTCGAAGTCGTCCCCCGCACCGCCGAGATCGTCACCGCCGAAGTCGTCGCCGCCGTCGTCGTCACCCGAGCGCGCTGTCGCGAATGTCGAAACCAGACGCCGCAGGGCGGGCTTGCCACAGTGCGGGCACACGGGGTCGGGTGATGAATAGGTCGGCAGCAGCGCCGACGATCGCTTGCCGCACTCCTCGCATCGGTACTCGTAGATCGGCATCCTTACCATTCTCAACCGTGATCGACCTCGAGCGCATCCGCGCCGCGGCAGAGCGCGCGCGTCCACATGTTTACAGGACTCCGATCGTGCCCGTCGACGGCGCGCTCCTGAAGCTCGAATGCCTCCAGCCAACAGGCAGCTTCAAAGTGCGAGGGTTCTTTGCGGCCGCGTTGGCCCTGCCCGAAGAAAGGCGCAGCCGGGGCTTGATCACGGTCAGCGCGGGAAATGCAGCCCAGGCATGCGCTTACGCCGCGAATGCGCTGGGGGTGACCTGCCGGGCCGTCATGCCGGACACCGCGCCGGCCACGAAGGTCGACGGCTTCAAGCGATGGGGCGGCGTGCCCGTGTTCCTGCCGAGGCCGAAACTCCTCGATTGGCTCGCGAGCGAAGGCTGGAAGTCGGAACCAGAGGCATTCATCCACTCGTTCGCCGATACCGAGGTGATGGCGGGCCATGGCGGGCTTGGGCTCGAGCTCGTCGAAGAGATCCCCGATCTTGCTCGTGTCGTCATCCCCGTAGGCGGCGGTGGATTGATCGGGGGCACCGCATCTGCGATCAAGGGGCTCCGACCTGAGGTCGAGGTCGTCGGCGTGCAGTCGGACGGCTACGCGATGTGGACGCGGGTCCTCGAATCCGGCGGCCCGGTCTCCATCACACCGGACACGATCGCCGACGGCACGACGGCGCCCTTCGACGCCCGCATGCTCGGCTTGATGAAAGAGGTTGTCGACACCTGGATCACCGTGCCGGAGTCGAGGCTGCGTCGGGCGATCCCCGAGCTCGCGGTCGCCGGCAAGGTCGTCGCCGAGGGCGCCGGCGCGCTTGCCTATGCTGCGCTCGAGCAGCTGCAGCCGGGGCCGACGACCGTCGCCGTCGTGAGTGGCGGCAACATCGATCCGAAGCTGCTGGCCACGCTACTCAGCTCGTGACGGTCCTGGTCATCGCCCACGGTCCGTAGCGGGTCACGGCCACCAGCATCCACCCGAAGAGGGCTGTTCCGGGGATCCCGACGGCAACCGACAGCCAGGTGACCCAGCTCGGGAAGCTGTATGGATTCAAGGGCGTGGATCCCGCCACCGCCGCGACGATGTTGAACGGCAAGCTGAGGGCGCCGAGACCCAGCAGCACGAGCACGACATAGAACATCCACGTCCAGCGGTTGAGCGCGCCGATGATGATGACCACCGAGATGGCGACTCCGAAGATCGCTCCGATCCACAGGAATCCAGACATCATCGTGGTCATGGTCGATATGACCTCCGCCGGCGGCGGCGATACCTCGGGGTTCTGAGCGGTGGACCTCTGGATCGACTGGTTGATGATCTGCGACATGGTTCCCGACATCCAGAACGGGAGGCTCAAGGCGTAAAGCCCCGTCAGCGCGTACCAGGCGGCGACCACGTACTGCATCGGCTTCGTCCACGGCGTCGGAACGCGGGAAGTCGCGGGCTGCTGGTACGAGTAGGGCGCGAACCCCGGCGCCGCCATTCCGGTAATCGGCGCCCAGGCGGAGCCGTTCCACTTCCAGCGCCCGTCGGGCGACAGGGTGCTGATCCACCGGCTTCCGTCCCAGTAGTACAGCCCGTCGTCCGAGAGCCTCAGCTCCGCCATTTCCCTACTTTAGGCTGCGCGTGAAGGCTGATCTGATCCTTGCGCGTGGCGTCGTGCGGGCTCTCGGCCGCAGCGGTCTCGTCGCTCACAGCCACCTTGCCGTCGCCGGCGGGGTAGTGATTGCGGCCGGCGGCGAAGAGGTGATGGGTCTTCGCGGCACGCGCACGCGAGTCATCGACCTCGAAGGGGCAGCGGTGATGCCGGGATTCAATGACGCGCACGCGCACGTCGTCTATTACGGCCTGACCCGATTCGGCGCCGACCTCACCGGCACGCACAGAGTCGCCGAGATCCTGGCGCGACTTCGCCATCACGCGCGCGGTCTGGACCCCGGCGAATGGCAGCAGGGGATGGGCTATCGAGCAGCCGAGCTGGCCGAGAAGCGCGCGCCGCACCGCCTCGAGCTGGACCGGGCGACCGGGCACCGGCCGGCATTCATCGACGAGCGCGGCGGCCACGCCCGCGTCGCAAATTCCGCTGCCCTCGCTGCAGCAGGCATCACCGACACCACCAAGGACCCGCCTGGCGGGCGGATCGGGCGCGACATCGACGGTGAGCCCAACGGGCTGCTGCTCGAGACGGCGATGCGGCTCGTCGCCGACGTGCAGCCGCCGACGCCGATTCATCGGCGAATGCAAGGAATCTTGAAGGCACAGCGCCTTCAGCTTTCGCGCGGCATCACGTCTGTGGGCGCGGCTGTCAACCGTGGATTCGCCGACGACCTGCGCGCGTATCAGAAGCTGGCGGTGGGCGGACGCTTGCGGATGCGCGTCAACGAGTTCCTTTCGTGGGAGCTGCTCGAAGCGGCCGGCGGGCTGGGGATCAGGGCGGGCTTCGGCGGCGACCTCGTCCGGGCCGGGCCGATCAAGGTCTTCGTCGACGGCGGGGCGGAACGCATCGCGGCGCGGTCGGGCAAGAGCGCGTGGCGGACGACGCCGGCCGAGCTCCGCGAGCTCGTCGGGATCGCTTCGCGGGCCGGGCTCCAGGTGGCGGCGCACGCGATCGGGGACGGCGCGATTGCCGCGATGTGTGACGCGGTCGAGTCAGCGGGTGCGGTCACGCTCCGGCATCGGGTCGAGCACTGCCTCATCTGCCCGCCGGATCTTCAGCGCCGCCTCGCCCGCCTGGGGATGGTCGCCGTGATGCAGCCGATGGCCGTTCGCTTTGCGCGACAGTTTCCTTCGGCCACGTTCCAGGCCCACGATCGGTGGCATTTCGCCGCGCACGGCCCACTTCTCAAAGCCGGCGTCCCGGTTGCCTTCAGCTCTGACCTGCCGGTTGCTGTCGACCCAAACCCATGGCCCGGGATTCGTGCGGCGGTCGAGGACCGGATCAACGGCGTCAGCGAGCTGGCGGCGCTCAGGGCGTACACGTCGGCCGGCGCTTACGCGAGCTTCGAGGAAGACGTCAAAGGCACGCTCGATCCAGGGATGCTGGCCGACCTGCAGGTCTACGACGTCGATCCGCTCGCCGAGCCGCGAGCAAAGTGGGAGCGCCTCCGCCCGCAGGCGGTGCTCCTGGGCGGCGTCACCGTATTCGGTGAGCTGCCCTAGCCGGCGGGTTCGCGCGGGGACGGGTCGGGAATCGCCATCGATGGCGATTCGACGGTCGGCGGGATCACCACCGGGCTCGCGGCCACGCGGCGCCGAGGAGCGGCGCGTCGCGCAGCAGGCTTCGGTGCCGGCGCCTTCCTCGGTGCGGCGGGCTTCGCCGCAGCCTTACGGGCCGGAGCCTTTCGCGTGGCCGGGCGGCGCGCCGTCCGTCGCGCTGTCGTGGCAGCGGGGCGCGAGGACGCAGCGCGCGCAATTTGCTGCACCTGCTTGGTCAGCCCTTCCAGGCTTTTCAAAGCCCGCTCCAGGTCGGCCTGCCTCGCGGTGCGGTCGACGCGGGTCCGAAGCTGTTTGATTGCGCCCTCAACCGTCTTCTGGCCGTCCTTGATGCTGCGTTCGATCTGCTTGCGGACGTCAGGCGGCAGGCGGCGCTCGGCCTGGCGCAGGTAAGACCTTCCCGCTTTCACCGCTCGATTCAAAAGCTTCGATCGTGATGACGCACGCTTCTTGGCTGCCATGCCCAACCTCCCCTGTGACACCCCCGCGGCCGGCCATAACGCACCGCGTTAGTATTGGCTAGAAGTGACTGTAGCCCCGGAACGACACCTTATCAAGAAGTACGCGAATCGCAAGCTCTACGACACGCAGACGAGTCACTACATAACGCTCGAAGGCATCGCCGACCTGGTTCGCGACGGCCACACGATCCAGGTCGTCGATCGCGACAGCGGCCAGGACCTGACACAGGTCGTCCTCTCGCAGATCGTGCTCTCGGAGGAAAAGCGCGGACCGGCGGACGCGCTCCACGACCGTGGCCAAGCGCTGCTCGATTACGTACGCAAGACCCTCAACGTCCCAGGAGACCTCGTCGGCCAGGTCGAGCGGCGTCGTGGCGATGTCGAGGCGATGGTCGACGACGCCATCGAGCGCGCACTGCGGAGGCTTCGCATCCCGAGCCGGCACGACATGGACCGCCTCAGCCAACGCATAGACGAGCTGGCCGCCGAAGTCAAGAAGCTGAACGGCGCCGGGGCGTCTAGGACTGGTTCGCGTAGACGTAAGGCCGCTCGGTAGTGACCGCGCGGATGTCGATCACAGCCTCGACGCGATAAGTCGCCTGCCGAACACGCCGGTCGGCGCGCAATTGCCGCGTCATGAGATCGGCAGCCTCAGCCAGCCGGTTGGCATCGCCTATGGCTGAGATCGTCCACGGTGGCGTGATCACCTCGCCGTCGATGCTGACGCCGCCCGACACCGCGAGAATCGCAACGCCCATGCCCACACGATGGTCGTTGACGGCGATCGCCTCGGCGCCCGCGACAGCCAGGTTGTTGAGCGCGTCCTGAAGGTCGAGCGCCTGAAGCCCGGAGGCGTCGACGACCATCACGATCCCGGGCCCGTGGACCGGGACGAGGCCTTCGATGGCGCGCAGCCGGTTGGCCTCGGCTGCCAGCTCTTGGTCGGCGGCGGGACTGCCGCCCGACTGCAGGGCCGCCTTCCTTTGCATGAGGTCGGCGGTCTCGACCGAGAGGGCATCGTTGGCACGGTGCAGGTCGTCGATCAAGAAGGCGAGCGTGGTGGTGTCGGTGCCGACCAGGCTGCGCTCCACCTCCGCCTGGCTGCGGATCTGCACCGTCGCCACCAGCGCCACCAGCAGGGCGATGAGCCAGATCTCAATGGCCCGGCCTGACCTGCGCCGCACGGGCGGGGAGCGCCTAGGAGGTGCTGACATGCGGTATCTGCAAGCTCGAGTCGTATGCGGGCAGCTTCATGTCCGGGCTGCCGGTGACAGTGACCGCGATCTGAAATCGAACCTGGCGGGCGCGAAGGTCGGGGAGCGAAGCCGGATCTTCCAGGGCGGTCACCAAACGATTCCGGTCGCCGACGGCGAACACCTTGATGGGCGCGCTCAGCGGCGAACCCTGGTCGATGATGACCTGGCCTGCCGAACCCGAGAAGGCGCTCAGCGGGGTGATCCTTCGGCCGCTCACCGACACGCCCTCGGCGCCGTCGGCGAAGACGAGGTTGACCACGTCCTGGACGTCTTGATAGTTGATCAGGTATCCGGTCGTCCCGCCCTGGTCCGGCGCAGGAGTGCCATTGCGGAGGTCGATCTCCACCCCGGGGCCGTGGACCGCGGTCAGGCCGGCGTGCGCCCGCAGGTCCGCGACCTGGCTCTGGAGGTCCCTGGTGGCGGCCGATTGCCCGGCCGCCACAGCCTCGAGGGCGTCGATCTCCGCCCGCAGCGACGCGATCTTGGCGCGGGACGATTCATTGGTCTTCTCGAGGTCTTGAACGCTGCGCACCAGCGCCTGGTAGCGAGCCACGTCGTTGGAGGGGGTGAGGAGCTGGGCCTTGACCTGACCCGCCAGCAGGAATCCGGTCGCCAGAGCGACCAGCGCAACGCCGACGATGCCCAGGATCCGGTTGCGCGCCATGCCGCAATTCTCGTTGACCAGATCAACGCGCAGGCTCCGGGAGTAGTATCGAAATCCGCATATGGCGGTCGAAACGCGCGTCACCGCTTTCCAGACCGCCCAGCGTCGCTTTGACGCGGCGGCTGACGTGATCGGCCTCTCCGACGACGTGCGCCGAGGCTTGCGCGAGGTCAAGCGGGAGCTCACGGTGCACTTCCCGGTGCGCATGGACAACGGCTCCGTTCACGTCTTCACCGGCTGGCGCGTGCAGCACAACATCAGCCGCGGCCCCGCCAAGGGTGGGATCCGCTACCACCCGGACATCGACCTCGACCTGGTCAAGGCGCTGGCGATGCTGATGACGTGGAAGTGCTCGGCGGTGGGCCTTCCGTATGGAGGCTCGAAGGGTGCCGTGGCTGTCAACCCCTCCAAGCTTTCGATGAGCGAGCTCGAGCACCTGACCCGCCGCTACGCGACCGAGATCGCGATCCTGATCGGCCCCGAGAAGGACATTCCCGCCCCGGACATGGGCACCAATCCGCAGGTGATGGCGTGGATCATGGACACGATCTCGATGCACTCCGGCCACTCTGTGCCCGCGGCGGTCACCGGCAAGCCGGTGGACGTGGGCGGATCCGAAGGGCGTGTCGACGCGCCGGGCCGTGGAGCCATGTACCTGACCCTCGAAGCAATCAAGTACCTGCACGTCGAGGACGAGACGCCCACCGTGGCCGTCCAGGGATACGGGCAGGTCGCCAGGTCGGCTGCGCGTCTGCTGGCCGAGGCGGGATTGAAGATCGTCGCCATGAGCGACTCGAAGGGCGGGGTCTACAACCGGAACGGGCTGGACCTCGAAGCGCTTGACGAGCACAAGCAGGTCCGAGGCGGAGTCAGCGGCTTCAAGAAGGCGGACAGCATCACGAACGCCGAGCTGCTCGAGCTTCCGGTAACGGTGCTGGTGCCGGCCGCCACGCAGGACGTCATCACGGCTCAGAACGCTCCCCGGGTTCGCGCGCGGCTCATCACGGAGGGCGCCAACGCCGCCGTGGCGCCTGAGGCGGATCCCATCCTGCACGAGCGCGGGATTTTCGTTATCCCCGACATCATCGCCAACGCCGGAGGCGTGATCGTCTCTTATTTCGAGTGGGTGCAGGATCTCCAGGCATTCTTCTGGGAAGAGGAGGAAATCAACACCAAGCTCCACCACGTCATCACGCGGGCCTTCTACGAGATCCTCCACACATCGGTGAACAAGCGCATCGACATGCGGCTCGCCGCTTACGCAATCGCGGTTCAGCGCGTTGCCAACGCGACGGTCGTGCGAGGGATTTACCCATAGGGGCGCGGGGGGATCAGGATCCCCCCGCGGAACCCCCCAAACGGGGGAGACATAGCAGCCGGCAGCAGCACGTCTGGTGACGCCCGGAATAAATCCGGGCTTCCGCTCCACTGGGTTAGATTGCCCATAAGGGCGCGGGGGGATCAGGATCCCCCCGCGGAACCCCCCAAACGGGGGAGACATAGCAGCCGGCAGCAGCACGTCTGGTGACGCCCGGAATAAATCCGGGCTCTCGCTCCACTGGGTTAGATTGTGGGGGTGACCCCAGCGCTGACTCCAGCACATCCTCGACGCGTTCTGATCACCGGCGTCTCCAACCCGCTCGCGGCCGAGGTGGCACGGCGGCTCGCGACGCAGGTGCCATCGCTGTTCGGCTGCGACGTCGCCGATCCAGTGAGCGCAATCGAGGAGATGGACTTCGTCCACGCCGACACTCGCCAATCGGTCATCGGCAAGCTCGTTCGGCAGCTCCGTATCGACACCGTCGTCCACATGGCGGTCACCGTGGACTCGGCGGGCGAGGACAGGGCGGCCCACGAGACCAACGTCATCGGAACGATGAACGTTCTTGCCGGCTGCGCCGGGCCGTCAAGCCCAGTCAGGCGGTTGGTGGTGAAGTCGAGCCAGGCCGTCTATGGGGCGGCGCCTGGCGATCCCTCATTCGTCGCCGAGGATGCCGCGGGCTCTGATCGGCCCGCGTACGGTCTCAAGCGCGACCTGCTCGAGATGGAGCAGCTGGCGCAGGAGTTCTCGCTGCGCACCTCCGGCTGTCGCGTCTCGGTGCTGCGCCTCGGCTTTCGCGTCAGCGAAGGCACCACATTGGGCCGCTACCTGTCGCTGCCCGTCGTGCCGACGTTCGCCGGTTTCGATCCACGCCTGCAGCTCCTGCATGAGGACGACGCTGCCGAAGCGTTGGTCCGTGCTGTCATCGAGGGTCACGAGGGAGTGTTCAACGTCGCGGCGGACGGCATCGTCCTCTTGAGCCAGGCGATCGCGATCATGGGCGGGAAGGCTGTTCCCATCCTGCCTCCTTACGGCCGCTGGCTCGGGCGCCTGGCCTTGAAGGCGGTCGGAGTCGACGTCCCGGAACACCTCGCGGACGTCCTCACGTTCGGTTCGGTCGCGGACTGCTCGCGCCTCGCCTCAACCTTCGGATGGAAGCCCGCCTACACCACCAGAGCCGTCATGGACAGCCTCGCTCGAGGCAAGGACGTGGAGGTGATCGAAGCTCCGTCACCGCCCCAGGAATACGAGCTCCAGGTGTACCTCCAGCGCCGGCGGAGGAGGGCGCGAAACGGCCATCCGGGCGCGGCCCTCATGCTGCAGAAGTGATGGCTGAACGCGCCACCTCCATAGACACCAAGTCTCTGCGACGCCGCAGCCGCAAGGCCAAGGTCGTCTCGCCCAAAGCGGCTCCGGGCCTCCGAATGCCGAAGCAGATCCGCCAGTTCCAGCGCCAGGCGCCCGTGTATGCGCTCCAGGGCATCGGCGAGCTGTCCACGCGATTGCGCGAGATGACGGGGCGCGACGTCATCGACGTCAATCGCCTCATGGAGATCGCGCAGTTTGTCTACCAGCAGCGCGAGCTCGCGAGGCGGGGTCCCGACTATGCGGTCGACGACTTCGGTTTCGACGCCGAATGGACGGAGTCTTTTCTGGTTTTGTTCAAGGCCCTTTATCGGGACTACTGGCGGGTGGAGACGACGGGGATCGAGAACGTGCCCGCGACCGGACGTGCGCTGCTCGTCTCGAACCACGCGGGCGTCCTGCCTTGGGACGGCACGATGATCAAGACTGCGATCTTCGCGGAGCATCCCCACCCGCGGCACGTGCGCGCGCTTGTCGCGAGCCTCTTCATGGGCATGCCTGTCCTCAGCTGGTTCCTGCGCCGCACCGGCCAGACGGTGGGGCACCCGGACGACACGCGGCGGCTGCTGGAGCGGGACGAGCTCGTGCTCGTCTTCCCCGAGGGCGTGAAGGGCACGGGCAAGCCATTCAAGGATCGGTACCGGCTGCGCCGCTTCGGCCGCGGGGGTTTTGTCTCCACCGCAATCCGCGCCGGTGCACCGATCATCCCGGTCTCGGTGGTCGGTTCCGAAGAGATCTATCCGATGGTGGCGGACGCCTCGCCGGTGGCGCGGCTCTTCGGCCTGCCGTATTTCCCAGTCACACCGACATGGCCGTGGCTTGGGCCGCTGGGCATGATCCCGCTGCCGAGCAAATGGCGGATCCAGTTCCATCCGCCGGTTCACACCGAGTCCCATCCTCCGGAATCGGCCAACGATCAGCACCTTGTGATGACCATCTCGGACGAGGTGCGCAACACGATCCAGGCAGGCATCTACGACAACCTGAAGCTGCGGCGAGGTGTCTTCGTCTAACCCTCCGCCGGCTGAAGGTGTTCGTGTTCACTGGGAACAGCTGCCTCTCTCGGTGAGGCGAGCCATCGAAAAGCGCATCGGCGGCAGCGTCGTGGAAGCCGTCACACAGGCGGGCGGCTTTTCGCCGGGCCTAGCCGCTCGCATCCGCACCAGCGATGATCGCCGCTGTTTCGTCAAAGCAGTCAGCGACCTCGCCAACCCGGATACGCCGAGCATGCATCGCCGGGAGGCGGAGGTGGTGGCTGCGCTCCCACGAGATTCGCCGGTGCCCCGATTGCTCTGGAGCTACGACGAGGGCGGCTGGGTCGCGCTGGGTTTCGAGGACATCGAGGGCCATCTGCCCATTCAGCCCTGGCGAGACGACGAGTTGCGATTAGTGATAGATGGTCTTTATCGGCTTCACGCCCTCTTGACCCCATCGCCCATCATCAGCACCACAGCCGAGGATGCTTTTGCGACAACAATCACAGGGTGGCGCGAGATGAAGGCCACACGAGCACCGCTCGATGCATGGTCGGCGCGCCACCTTGATCGGTTGGTAGACCTCGAGGCGCAAGCCCCGGCAGCTGCGAAGGGCAATACATTGCTGAACTTCGACGTGCGCGCCGACAACATCCTGATCGCCGGCGACGAGGTCTTCTTCGTCGATTGGCCATGGGCTCGGATCGGCGCTCCTTTCGTTGAGTGGCTGGGGTTCGCGCCATCGGTCCATATGCAGGGTGGGCCCAAACCGGACGATCTGCTGAACATGGTCCCGATCGACACAGTCGACGACGACGCTGTCAACGCCGTCATCGCCTCACTCACAGGCTACTTCCTGGCCCACGCATGCAGGTCGGCACCGCCCGGTATTCCCACACTCCGTGCTTTCCAGGCCGCGCAAGGAACGATCGCGCTCGATTGGTTGCGCGAGAGGACCGGGTGGCGATAGTTACCTGATCTGGGCTCTAGCCGGCGTCGGTTCGGGCTCTTCGATGATGTCCAGCGCGGTCGCCTGGCTGATCCAGTACTGAACATCGGATCGGCTCGGGGCGCCGGCGAGACCGACCGCGTCGGCCAGCCTCGAGTGCAATCCTTCGGCATCCTGGGCGCGCAGGTCCTTCATGGTTTCGATGCCGAATCGCCGCACCGTCTGCAGGTGGTGCTCCATGCCCGACACCTCCATCAGGGTGCACTGGTGCGCGAAGCCCAGCAGCCGCTCGGCCGTGATCCCGGTGCGCCTGGATAGACGCCTGCGGTCGATGTCGAGCGACGTGCGATGCAGCAGCTGGTTGGTGTGCTTGATGCCGGCGGCGCGCAGGCGGCCAACATCAGAGTCGGAGATTCCGCGGAGGTATTCCAGCGTCCGATACATCCCACTAAGGATATTGGTTGCTTGCTTCTCATATAATTCAGCGAACCCCGCCGCCATTGGAGTAAACACAGCCTGAATCAGAGCCGGATCGCAACCCGTGACGCGGTTACCCGGGAGCAGTCTGGCCTCGAGATCGGGATCGGGCGGCGCGCGCGACGCGCCTACGGTTTCGACGAGGTCGCGCTCGTACCCGGTGGCGTCACGCTCAATCCCGATGAGGTCGACATCTCGTTTGTGATGGGCGATCGTTTCCGTCTGGACATCCCCGTTTGGGGAGCGGCGATGGATGGAGTCGTCGACGTCGACTTCGCGATCGCGATGGGCAAGCTCGGCGGTGTGGCGGTGCTCAACCTCGATGGCGTTCACACTCGCTACGCGGACTCGCGGCCGATCATCGAACGCATCGCCGCCGCCGACAAGGCGACCGTAAACGCCATTCTCAAAGAGGCGTACCGCGAGCCGGTCAAACCTCATCTCGTTACCGAGCGCATCAAAGCGATCAAGGCGGCCGGCGTTCCGTGCGCGGTATCCACCGTTCCCGCGCGCGCCGAGGAACGCGCGGAGCTGGTGCAGAAGGCCGGCGCCGACGTCCTCATCGTGCAGGGCACGGTGCTCACCGCGCGGCACTCGTCGAGGTCCTATCACCAGCTCGCGTTCGATCAGCTCGTCAACAAATGCGACATCCCG
>Ga0207684_10000510_pt1 | contig 48332 bp, 36 predicted proteins | sample KBSK5501metaG_FD_184342 | JGI IMG/M metagenome (GOLD analysis project Ga0207684, IMG submission 184342) | Corn, switchgrass and miscanthus rhizosphere microbial communities from Kellogg Biological Station, Michigan, USA - KBS K5-50-1 metaG... | ecosystem: Host-associated > Plants > Roots >... | reverse complement strand
AGTTACTTCGGGTCTTCGCCCGGAAGATTCTTGCGAGCGAATGCTTCATTGATCACGACCACGTGCTTCATTTCGGTTGCTTCCTGTTCGGTGAACAATCGGCCGCGCTTGAGTGGAATCTGCATCGCCCCAAAGTAACTGGCATCCGTGACGCAAGCGCCCGTCGTCAATTCCTGGCCGGGCGGAAGCTTCGGGCGGCCCTCGATTTCAACCAGCGTCCCGGAGTGTGGCCCGGCGAATGGCAGGTAGTTAGTCGCTCCGGCCGCTTCGACGCCGGGGAGTGCCTTGATTTGCTCGACTGCCTGATGGAAGAAATCGATCGTCTTGCGATCGGTATCATACTTCCTGCCAGGCAGGCTGATCCGCATTGTCAGTACGTTGTGCGCATTGAAGCCCGGATCAACCGATTGCAGCCGGTTGAAGCTCCTGATCAGCAGCCCCGCGCCTACCAGCAGCACGAGCGCCAGCGCGATCTCGGTTACCACAAAGGCGCTCCGCAGGCGATGACTGCGTGTGCCTCCGCCGATGTTCTTGCTGCCTTCTTTGAGTGATTCCTGAAGCCTCACACGAGTCGCCTCAAACGCCGGCGCCATTCCAAATACGATCCCAGTGAGCAATGAGAGTGCAAGCGTGAAACCCAGTACCGGAACATTGATCTTCACTTGTTGCAAGTCAGCGAGTTCACGTGGACTGAGCGAGATCAGCATGTCAGTCCCCCACAGTGCCAGGAGCAATCCCGCCGCGCCACCTAACGCCGCAAGCAGCACGCTCTCCGTCAACAACTGCCGCACGATACGCCCTCGGCTCGCTCCTATCGCCACACGGACGGCTATCTCTTTCTGGCGCGCCGCGGCACGCGATAGCAGCAGGTTCGCCACATTCGCACATGCGATCAGCAGCACGAAGCTGACCGCGCCAAGCAGCACCAGCAACGCCCCGCGAAACTCGCCCGTGAACTGCGTCCGCAGCGGAACCACGTTTACTCCCCAGTTCGCGTTGAAGTCGTTGTATTGCTGTTCGAGCCTCCCGGCGATGACATCCATTTCCGCCTTTGCCTGCTCGAACGTTATGTCAGGTTTGATCCGCGCAACCGCAGTCATGAACCGGCCTCGCCGCGTACGCATATCCTCGGTGATGATCAAGGGCGACCAAAGCTCGGCGGTCTTCGTAGTCATCGAGCCCTTATGGATGTGCCACTTGAATCCGGCAGGCATCACACCGATGACGATGGCTTCGGCGCGATTGACATTCAACTTGCGGCCGATGATGTTCGGATCACCACCGAAGCGTCGCTGCCATAAGCCGTAGCTGAGGACGACCACGCGCGGCTGGTCCGGCTTGCCATCGTCGGCCGAAAACGTGCGCCCCAGAATCGCATCGACCCCGAGCAACGCAAACAGATTGGTAGTAGCAAGCTGCGCGGGAATCTCTTCGGGTTCACCATCGCCAACCAGCACCGCGCTTCGATCGAAGGTCCCCGCCATTTCAGTGAAGGCGTTGTTCTGCTCGCGCCAATCCATGAAGTTCGCCGGGTTAACAACATTTTGATTGTTCCTGCGGCTCTTTTCCCAAACTATCACCAGCTTGTCGGCGTCTCTGTACGGCAGCGCCCGCAACAGCGCGGCATTCACGACGCTGAAAATCGCGGTGTTTGCGCCAATCCCTAGAGCCAGAGCGATGACGGCCACCGCTGTGAACCCAGGACTCTTTGCAAGCATGCGCGTTCCGTATCTCAAATCGTGCCATAGGGTTTCCATGATCACTTCCTTTCAACGACGAGGATCGAGGATCGAGGATTGAGGATCGAGGATTGAGGATTGAGGATTGAGGATCGATAACCGCGTCCTCATCTTTTCCCAATGTTTTGTCCTCTATCCTCGATCCTCGATCCTCCATCCTCGATCTTCATTCGTACCTGAGCGCCACCATCGGATCGACTTTCGTTGCGCGGCGAGCTGGCACGAAACTGGCCGCCAGAGCCACTCCTGTCAGCAACACCGAAACCGCGACAAAGGTCAAAGGATCAGTCGCGCTGACTCCATACAACAACGTTGACATCACTCGAGTGACCCCCATCGCGCCGGCCACACCCACCCCTACTCCGATCAGCGCCAGCGTGAGCGCCTTTCCGACCACGTTCCTGAACACGTCGCCGGGCCGCGCGCCAAGCGCCATCCGGATGCCGATCTCGCGAGTGCGTTGGGTTACCAGATATGACGTCACCCCGTACAGGCCCACCGCCGCCAACACAAGCGCAAGCACTGCAAACGTCGCAAGTAAAACGGTGTTGAACCTGGGAGTGGAAGCCGACTGCGAAACCAATTGCTTCATTGGTTGGATGTTCACTGCGCTGATGTTCGAATCAACCGATGACACCGCGCCGCGAACGCCGGCGATCGAGGCAGACGGGTCCCCGGAGGTTCGAACCATCACGTAAGACCAGAGAAACGGCGTCTGCGGGTACGGAGTGTAGATCGTCTGTTCCCCCGGATCGTCCAGCCCCTGGTATTTCACATCGCCGACTACTCCGACAATCGTCCGCCAATCGTCAGACTGATCGGGATTGATCAGCTTGAGATGTTTGCCGATCGCTTCATCTTCAGGAAACAAGTTTCTCGCCAGCACTTGATTGATCACAACGACTTTTGGCGCGCGGTCGTTGTCGCGCTCATCGAAAGCGCGGCCCTCGATCAACGGCGTGCCGAGCGCGCGAAAGTAGTTGGGCGTGATTGCGATGAAGTAAGCGCCGCTGGCGCCCGATTGCGAGAGATCCAATCCGTCCACTGCGAACCTGGTCCCGCGTTGCGCCGTCACCGGCGGCAACCCGGTGCTGCCCCCGGCCGCGATCACGCCGGGGAGTTGGTCGATTCGCGCCAACGCGTCTTGCAGGATCGGTGCGCGGCGCGACACGTCCTTGTAACGAAACAACTCCAGGTTGAAAGTCAGCAGGTTGTCGGCAACGAATCCGGGATTCGCGCTCAGCAGTCGATTGAAACTCTTGATCAACAGTCCCGCGCCAATCAACACGATCAACGACAGCGCAATCTCCGCTACCACGAGCGAATTCCGCATTCGGGTTCCCCACGCGCTGCCGCCAAGAGCCCGGCCGCCTTCTTTCAACGCATCGCTCAAATTGAATCGCGTGGCCTGAAGCGCGGGCGCCACACCGAAAATCAGGCCGGTCAGCAGGGCGATACCCAAGGTGAAAAGCAGGACCGGCAGATTGATGCTCACGCTGTCGAGCCGCGGAACGTCGTCGGGATTCAGCGCCCTCAACGCATCGATGCCCCACACGGCGATCAGCACCCCGAGCGCTCCGCCAATCGTCGCGAGCAAAGTGCTCTCCGTGAGAAGCTGTCGCGCGACGCGCCAGCGCCCTGCGCCTAACGCGGAGCGAATTGCGATCTCGCGCTCTCTCGCGCTCATGCGGGCCAGCATCAGATTCGCCACGTTCGCGCAGGCGATCAACAAGACAAATCCGACCGTTCCCAACAGCACCATCAAAGCGGGCCGCACTTCGCCGACTATGCGCTCATATAATGGAGTGAACCTGATCGTAATGCCCGAGTTGGTGCCGGGATGATCCTGTTCGATTCGTTTGGCGATGGTGTCGATGCCGGCCTGGGCTTCTGAGGCGGTTACACCCGGTTTGAGCCGCGCCAGTGCGTTAAAGATCCTAAGCTGCCGGTTTTCAGCTTGCTCTGGCGCGGTACTGCGCGCCGCTCCAAACGTGACCCAGAGCTTGCATTGAGAGTTGGGAAACTGAAACTCCGGCGGCATCACTCCGATGATCGTGTGGCTGCGTCCGCCGAGATCGATGCTTTGGCCAATAACACTTGCTTCGCCGCCGAATCGGCTCTTCCACAAATTATGGCTGATAACAGCGAGCGGTTCGCTATCCTCCTCCGCCGTGAATGTTCTCCCGACGGCGGCCTGACCGAGCATCGAAAAGAACTCCGCCGAGGCAACGACGCCGAGCGTCTGTTGAGACTCACCGCCGACGGTCAGGCTGTACTGATTGGTAGCCCAGATCGCGGTCTCGTCGAACACCTGATTTGCGTCTTTGATGTCGCGATAATCGGGCACAGACATGTGGGCAACCATCATCCGATCCGCGTCGTGATACGGAAGCGGCCTCAACAAGACGCCGTAGACCACGCTGAAGATGGCGGTGTTCGCGCCGATGCCAAGCGCCAAAGTGATAACTGCGACCACGGTGAAGCCGGGGTTCTTCGTCAGCATTCGAACGGCGTATCGCAGATCGTGTAAGAGTGTCTCCACGTGGCAGTCCTTTCATCGAAGAGCATCGCCCACGGAATCGATCAAGACGGGTTGGGCGTTTCTTTTACCGACCGATAGCCAAATCGCGTGCCAATGAAGAGATGGGGTGTAACTTGAGGAATAACCCGGCTTAGGGTTGAGAGAGATGATCTGGCCGCGAATGGAACTGTTCGCTTACAGGAAGAGGTTTCCCAGAATCGAAAGTCGGAAAGACGGCCAGATTCGCGATGATCACCGCACGAGAGCGACTTTGTTGAGTCGCTACAAAAACGCTTCGATCAGTATGGGAGACGAGATCTTTGTCAGCGAGAAAGCAAAACAATGGGCTCAGGAGCCTGGAGTCTGAATATGCCTGAGCCTTTGCACAGTGGTTCTATCACGGTAAAGCAATGCACTCGTCACTATGAGTGACTCCAGCGATGGAAGCCGGAATTACATTTGGAAGCTACACGAGTTGATGGCTCAGCGCTCGCGTTCGTGAAGTGACTTAGTATTCTCCAGCAGTAGCCTTTGCACCCTTTCCAAATCTTGATGAAGTTGAGCGAAGCCCTTCATGAGTGTTTCGTTGATTCTGTCGAGTGCTATCTCTATATTTTCCATATCTGCCATAATACGCTTGATTCTATCTAGGAATGGTGATGGTCAGCAACAACGTTCGAAGGAGTTGGTTTTGAGATATTCCCAAGAGTACAATTCCGGCAACAGGAGGAAAAGATCAATGGCAGCTCTTGCTCATTCCGTTGCTACCCTTTTTTTGGGAGCCATCCTAGTAGGTAGCGTATCTGCTCAGCAGCCAAGACAATCTAATAGTGAATTCCTTCGTGCTAAATCTCGCCGTTTTATCGACTATCAGAGAGATTTCCTTTCATTTGCGCGCGAGAGTAAAGGAGGGGACGATTGGGCGATACCGAGCAACCTGCACACCGCAGCTTCCACTATCAGTGAGTATCTATTCGCGACTCGGTCGTTCTTAGAGATTTATGACCATCTCTCCTGTCCGTCTGATCGGGCGAACGCTCGCAGTATTCTAAGAAGAGAATTTGCCTATTACGCGAAGCAGATTGACGGTTATGTGGATACCGTGAATCTTGGGCTCTCCTACACACGGGCTCCTGCCGTAGCAACATCTGGTACTCAGATGAAGGAAGATTTGCGTGAGCTAAAGGCATTCTTTGAAGCCGTCACACTTAAATAAATTCAAGCAACCTGTTATGGAAACGCGAGAACTCCGAACAATCGTAGAAGAAGTCGTTCAATTCGTTGACCGTTCCGGGTGCTCCAATTGCGGTTTGCCAGAAATGGGCAATCCCGAGCGACTAACAAACGTTAGTCAAATCCCGGACTATTTGCGATGGTATCATAAGGGCCGACTACTCTGTGATGCATCGGGAAGATTGGAAACTCAGTACCAGATGCTATTCGGGGATTCCGAAACACCAACACAGGATTAGGACAGTGCCGACTTGTTGATGAAGCTCTCGCGATCTACGGTTTCGTGCTTGCCTTCACGTCGTAGCAAGTCAGCGTTCCTTGATTCCTGATATAGAACTTACCCGCGCACACAACCGGGTGGGCCCAGCTCGGCCATCCCTGATCGGCAATCTGAAACCTGCCCGTCTCTTTGTACCCCGCCGGCGTTGCTTCGGCTAAGCCCGCCACATTGTTCTCGCTCAGCAGGTACAGGTGCCCGTCGGCGAAGGTGAGTGTGCCTTTCCCTACACTGCGATCGCGCCAAACAGTCTTGCCGGTGGCGAACTCGACGCAGCTAAGAATCGCGTTGTTGAATCCGTACACGTAACCGTCGATCAAAACCACGCCTCCGTGATGATTCATCATCTCGCGATTGAAGTAGATCTCGTCCGCCTTGACCTCGCCACCCTGGGCCTTCACAGATAGCAACGCACAGCCGGTGTCATATCCGGATGTGTAGAAAACCTTGTTGTCGTAGAAGACCGGCGTGGTGATGTTTGCCGTGCGATTCGAAACCTTTTCGTAACGCCACATCAGTTTTCCATCGGAGGCTCGCACACCGACACCGGCGTTACCGGTGAAACCGACGATGGTGCGCACTCCTTGAATATCGACCGCCAGACACGATGAGTAACCCGCCTCATCGCTGAGTTCTTTTGTCTTCCAGATGGTTTTGCCCGTTTGTTTGTCCAACGCGACGATGCTCGCGCCTTCCCCGCCCGGAGTCACAATCACGTTGTTCCCCTCAACGAGAGGAGACTCGCTGATCAGCCATTTTGGATTCCTGCCATCGAAATCCTTGAGGATGTTTCGCCGCCACAGTATGGATCCGTCGGTGGCTTTCAAGCACGCAAGTTCACGGTTCTCCGCGAGCGCGTACAACTGTTCACCGTCTACCGTCGGAGTGCCTCGTGGTCCGGGTCCGCGATCCTGCCCGAGCCGAGCTCCAAGAGCGGAAACCCAAACAATCTTTCCGTCGGCTCGATTCAAGCAGAACACCGAGCTTTGGCCGGCCTTCACGCCTTGCACAAAGATGCGATCACCTTTTATGGAAATCGAACCGTAGCCTTCTCCGATATTGCCGATGGACCAGACAACAGGAGGACCGGCGGTGGGCCATGATTTCAACAGACCTGTTTCTTTTGCGATGCCGTTGCGATCGGGGCCTCGCCATTGTGGCCAGTCGGCGGACGCGGCGGACGGACTGGTTGAGGCTGCGGACAGTGGCAGACAGAGTAGGATCGCAAGTGCGGTTAAGTGTTTCACTTGAGTCAGTCTCCTTTTGGATTCGCCTCAGAGAAGACTCAATTCTTATTCAGAGTCGCGTTGAGTTCAAGTGCAGCCGCCAGTCCCGATGGCGATCATGGGTGAATCGCGCGGAAGAACTGATAGGGTGTGGCGATTTGCAATCCGGTGCGGCTCGCTACAACCTGCGTAAAGTGTTCCGTATTGTTTGATAGCAGTCAATCAGGGCGGGCGTGGATTGCGGCGGCGAGAACGGGTGCGTCGTTCAGATGATGAATTACCCGCGCCGCAGCGGTGATTTCTTGAATTGTTGCTAACGGGACGATCACCGGCCGAGCTTTGTCGATGAAAGTGAAGTTGTCGGCAAGTAGATCATCAGCTTCTTCGGCTGGCTCATCTCGGAGAACTTCAAGCAATGCACGTTCAACCTCGGTGATTACGTGCTGCGCGAGCACCATCTGGTGAATGCGCGCCGCGCAGAGCGAGAGGACCGCTTTGCTTAGGCCCAGCGCGAGCGCATGCCTTCGAGCAAGATGTTCGAATCTAAGAAGAGGGATTGCATCTACGGCTGAACCAGTTTATCCGCTTCCAGGCCATAGACTTCGGCTAGCATCCGTTCACGCACCTTAGCTGCAGCATTGAGCAGGTCTTTTTCACTTACGCCCAGCTTATCCAGATGTTTTTCCAAGCGTGTTGCAGCAGCTTCAAACTCAACCAACGCGTCTTCGGTGTGCTCTCCTTGTGGGATTAGTTTCTTCATCTTTCACCTGGCCGACCAGAGTATAGGAACGATCCCGGTTTTGAGTCAATGATTCTATGCACCAGTAGCTTGATGCCTTCGCCCGAATCGCTCAACCGCGCTGACGCGCCTGCCGCTCTGGGTAACATCAACCTTCGGCGACAGGCGAATAGACGTTACTTGATGACTCGCGCGGAGAGCACGAGTATCAATCCTTTATTCCCGAGCGTGGCTGTGCCTACCACAATCTTCTCGCCGTTTCGCAGGTTCAGGTCCGTGTGAATGACCGCGCGGCCAACAGCGTTCGGGCCCTGAAACACAAACTCCTGGTCGCCCAACTGCACCGAATAGCCTCCGGATGATTCGCTCGCAAGCGCAACCGAATGCACACGGTACTCGTAGCTCGCGGTGAGTGGCCGATCGATTTCGAGGATCTTCGCTGCGATATCCGCGGTGCCAGTCAGGTTAATGTTTCGCGATCCAGCTCGCACCCGCTGCACTACACTCGCGACATTAGAGTAGCTCTTGTAGTTCAAGGTCGCTTGCATCTGCTTCAGCACATCGGCGAGGTCGGGGGGATACTGACTGGCGACGCCTTCCACGTTCGACGCTATCAGCACATGCATTCGCAACTCGATGTCCGGCTGCGGCGGTTGAGGCGTGTCCAGACGCTTGATCGCTTCTTCGATGGCGGCGATGTTCTCAGGAAAGTCGCGCACCGTGAGCGTTCTGAATTCGTCGCTCCAGGAAATCGTCGCTCCCTTGAAACCACTTCCGAGGGGACGAAGCGCGTTGACCAGCACATTGGGTTCGCGATGCTTGACGTCGAATATCTTGCCCTTGAATCCGGAGAAGTCGACGTAGTCGGGCGTTCGCGCCGCTGTCGCGACGGGCGCCGGCGGCGTTGTGGCTTGCGCGGGTTGTTGAGCCTGCGCCGGGTGCGCGACGAACACCACTAACAGAAGCACGAATACTGCGTTTACTTTGAAACGAGACATACTAACCTCCTAATCGGTTGCTGGTTTTGTTGGAGGAGAATCGCTCTCCCGGGGCGCAAACCAGATAATTCGAATGAGCGGATCGCTGGTTTGAATTTCGATTCGCAGCATATCCTTTGAATCACTCGACACGTCAGGACGCTGGGCATCCGATGGAACCGGAGCTTCTGATTGAGCAACGTCGAGTTTTTCACGCGGCACTCCCGCTCGGGCGAAGCCTTTCAGTGAGTGAGGAGTCCTCTTCGAAACAGAACGCTGCGGCGGAAAACTGGCTTCCGGAGCCGTTTTCGTGGCGCCGCTTAGATTCGGCGCTCGGTCGTACGGCGGCATTTCATCCGGCATCTTCTCTACTGCTTCAACACTCCGGCTGTCCTTCACCCTGGTTTGATAGACATAGATGACGAACGTCGCAACAATGATCAACGCCGCCGCTGATAGCGCAAACACCTGTCGGCGGTTCCAATGTTCGGCGAACGCAGCCCACCGCAAAGGTCGCTGCTTGGCCGCGGCGATCTGAGCGAGTGCTCCGTTCTTCACGCTATCGAGCAACGCGTTGTCGAACTCGCGCGGTGTTGAAGCGCGCAGCCAGCTTTGACTCTCTTTGTAGTCGTCAGCCAGCCAGTTGCACTTTCCACACCATTCCAGATGTGAGCCAACGCGATCGGCCAGCGCCGGCCGAAGATCGTCTTCAACGTACAGCGGCATCAGTTTTTGGACGCGCCTGCAGTTCATCACTTCATCCTCGTTGTTTGATTAAGAATGCGCTCGCGATACTTTTTTATTTTCGCGCGAGCCGAGCTTATCTGTGATCTCACGGTTGTCTGACTCGACCCGAGCACCTCGGCGACCTTCTCCGTAGACATGCCCTCGAGGTCTCGCAATACGATTGCCGCTCGCTCTTTCTTCGAAAGCGTGTCGAGCGCCTGGTCGATCATCGCGCGCTGCTGGGCCTGAATCATCTCGGATTCAATGTTCCCGGTACTCGCCAAAGAATCGAAGCTGCCAAGTTCCTGTTCGACTTCGAAAGAAGCGAACCCGCTGTGGCGGCTGCGTATTCGCGCGTGATCGCGGCAAACATTGATCACGATTCGATACAACCACGCCGCAAAATCCTGATCCGAACGAAACCCTCGCAGGTATTTGTACATGCGCAGGAAAACTTCCTGAGCGGCATCGCGAGCGTCCTCCGAGTTCCCCAGCATTCGCCACGCAGTGGTGATGACGCGCCTCTGATGATGTTCAATGATCTGCTCGAACGCGGCCATATCGCCGCCCTTCGCGCGCTCGATTACCGGCGCGAGAGACGACAACGCATTTGGTGACGAATCACCCAGGCCAAGGCTTTCGGTCATCAGAGCTATGTCAGCTACCTCACCCGGCATTAGTCATCATCCTCGCTCCTATTAATATCTACTTGCGTGGCGGGGAAAGCGTTGAGAAATTTCCTCGGTCCTCTGGATTAAACGTGCCCGGACCGGCTGAGTTCAAGATTGGAGTCTGGCAGGCTGCTGAAAAACTACCCTATCGCCACTAAGGCACGAGGGCACAAACGAGCACAAAGCCATATTTCACTGACAGTGGCGAACCACCTTCTTCAGCAGCCCGTGAGTTATTTGGAGGGTGAGTTCAGATATTCGCGCTCGATTGCCGAGATCTTATCGACGCGGCGCCGGTGACGATCCTCTGTCAACTCCGTCGCAAGCCACACTCGCACGATCTCGCGCATTCGATCGTTTGAGATCATCTTTCCGCCGAGCGTGAGCACATTGGCGCCGTTGTGCTCGCGGCTGTTCCGCGCCGAAGCTTCGTCGTAACACATCGCGGCTCGCACGCCGGGAACTTTGTTCGCAACCATGCACGAGCCGATGCCCGCGCCGTCGATCACAATTCCGAGATCACAAGACCCGCGTGCAACCGCCCGCGCCACGTGATGCGCGTAGTCGGGATAATCGACGGCTTCGGTTGAGTTCGTCCCGAAGTCCTGATGATCGTGTCCGAGATCGGCGAGGACTCGCTTGACCTCTTCCTTCATCTCGAATCCGCCGTGATCCGCGCCGAGCGCGATCTTCTTTCGATTCGCGGACGTGCGCCGCCGCACGCGTTCGATTTGAATACCTCGGTCGCGCGCGAAGTCATCGGCAAGAGGAGTCAGCTTCGCGTCTTCATCGATTCGCAGAATATCGCCCTCGACCGCCGAGCGAATCTCCAACTCGGTGATGACCTGCTTGCCTCGCTCATCAATTGTGCTCATCGGGTCGATTCTAGTTCGCGCGGTCCGTGACAATCAACATGACAAAAGGAGCGAGCGGCCGTTGAGACCGCTCGCTTGATTAATCGTTTTCAACCTTGGCCGCTATACAGCGTGAGTGGCGCGTTCGCGGCTTCTCATTATTTCTCGGCGACTCCGGTGATCTCCTCCACTTGTATGCGAAACAGAATTACCGATGATTGCCCATCATGAACCGGAACTGATTCGACCGGCGTTAGCTGCGGAAATCGAGAGAGCAGCAAACGGACGGCCCGGGTGTGTTCGGCGCCGTCGCTTAGTTCCCCAAAAACCCCAAACGCAATCGCGCTGCGCCAATGGTATTCATCAACTACTTCATCGACTTGAAGGCAAGCCTTCGGGTTCGCTCGCAGCGCGGTTACTTTGCGTCCCCCGAGCGAGTGCACGTAGATATTTTCGCCATCCAACACGTAGTTCACGGGCACCACGTATGGGCCGTTCTCATACACGCACCCGAGCCGCCCAATCCTGCATTCCATCAGCAGACTTCGCGCTTCATCCGTGCTCAATCGACTAATCATCTCACAAACTCACATTCCGAGGCGCAACGCGCCGCTCATACTACGCTACGCGGCATTCGCCCGGCTTCGAACGATCTCGACCGAACACTTCGCATGAGACGCGACGGCTTGCGAGACCGAACCGAGCCACAGCTTCGTCAGTCCGCGATACCCGTGCGAGCCAACGACTATCAGGTCGGCGTCCCAGGCTTCGGCTGCGTCGATGATCGCGTGTTTCGGATGTCCTCGGACGGTCTCAGTGGACACGCGTATCCGATCGCCTTGAGACTTTTGTATCCGATCCACGGCGGTCCTGATCACCGAATTAGCCTGATCCTCGCCGGCTCTTTCAAGAGACTCGAGGTAGTCATCAGGTGGCACCCAGGTCTCGACTGTCGGCAGTAGCGGCGGCTCGACTACTGAAATGACTCGCACTTCTGAACCCGCCGGCCACGGCTTTGCCGCAACATCGCCAACAGCCGCGTCACTGAACAATGATCCGTCGATCGCTAATAGTATTTTCATGTTTGACCTCCCTGGTTACTGATGCGCGCTGAAACTTTCGCCGGGCGCGTGAGCCTCGACGCGACCTGGTCCCGATGATGCAAGGCAGCGGGATCCACGAATGCCGGTCTCAACGGGCGTGTGATCAAGACTGGGCACGGCGCCTGACGAAGCACGCGGTCGGCGTTTGATCCGAACAGCGCGCGCATGCCAAAACCGGTGCCGCTTGCGCCCATGCATATCAGATCGATGCCGGCTTCGTCGGCATAGGCAAGAACCTCGCGATACGGATGCCCCTCACGTACCGCTCGTTTAACCTCGCACGTCTCACGCGTCGCGGCCGGCAATGCTGCCTTCAGCTTCACGGCAGCCTCCTGGAATCCCATCTCCATACCGTTCGGTAAGTTTGCGACCTCGGGCGATTCAGGTCTGTGCGCGCGCGATGGCAGAACGTGGAGCATGTGCAGTTCGGCTTTATACTCCTGCGCAAGGGACAGCGCGTACGATAGCGCGATCTCCGAGTCGCTCGAAAAATCGTAAGCGACGAGCACTCGGCGAAGTCCCACTTCATTAGTTGTCTTGCCCGCCCAGTCCAGCTCACGCGTATGAGTGACCATCACGGGACATGGCGCGGTTCGGCAAACCGATTCGGCGGTCGAACCGAGCAGTGCTGCCGCATACGGCCGTCTCCGCGAGAGCATGACGATCATGTCGACACCACGCGCAGCCGCCTCTTCGACTATCGCATCTTTGGGATCTCCGTCGACCAGTATGGCTTGCCACTTGAAATCCGCGGGAGTTGGGAAGCGCATGTGCTTATGAACCGAAGTCTCGACGCGCTTCAGGAGTTTTGCCCGTTCGCTGAATCCACCAATCGAATAGCCATCAGCGCAGTGCATCACGAGCAGATCGGCGTCATACGCCTTCGCGAGCGCAATTCCATATCGAAGCGCCTCGTCCGACTCGGGTGTCAGATCGATCGGACAAAGAATGCGCCGGAAGATTATTCGCTCGTGGCTGATCATCGGCCAACCCTCTTTCGAACGTGCCTATGTGATTTTGCAATGCTTTAGAGAGCAACGTATGTGCCGCCCGAATTGAGGCATTCACTCATTTGCGCAAGTATCAGTTGCGAAAAATGACCATCAGAAGCGGAGATTTACCCAAACCGAAGAAGGCAAAAGCCTGAGGTGAGATCAAATATAGAGCGCCGGGATATCTCAACCGGTGGATGTGTCGTCGAGCTTCTTGAGCCGATAGCGCAACTGATCTCTCGAAATGCCGAGCAGTTCGGCGGCGCGCGTTTGATTGCCGTTGCTGCGCTCGAGTGCCTGCCGCACCAGAGACATTTCGACATCGTCAAGCACGACGCCTTCGGGCGGCAGTCTAAACATACTCGCGATATCGACGGGCCGGGAGACAACTTGCGCGGGGTCTTCTGTCTTTGCCGGAGTTGCTGCTTCAGCACGAGGCGCCTCGGCGCCCTCAGCTCCGAAACCGCGCGGCAGGTAATCGGTAGTAATAAGGTCTCCGTCTTCGAGGATCATCACACGCTCGATAACGTTCCGGAGTTCTCGCACATTGCCTGGCCACGGGTACTTCCGGAACGTATCGATCACTTCCGGCGTAAGTCCGCGGACGTGCTTGCGAAGGCGTTCGTTAAACTGGGCGACATAATGCTCGGCGAGCAGGATCGCGTCGTCGCCGCGCTCGCGCAACGGCGGAATGTCGATTTGAATAACTGAGAGGCGGTAGTATAGATCGAGTCGAAACCGGCCGGTTTCGCTCTCCGATTTCAGATCGCGATTCGAGGAGGCGATCACGCGGACATCGAGCGGCAAGTCACGGAGTCCGCCGACGCGCCGAAACGAGCCTTCTTCGAGTACGCGAAGAAGCTTTGCTTGCACGCTCAACTCGAGCTCGCCTATTTCGTCCAAAAAAAGCGTGCCGCCTTCAGCCTGTTCGAACAATCCTTCCTTGCGCGCCTTGGCATCTGTGAACGCGCCTTTCTCATAACCGAATAATTCGCTCTCGATCAGATTCGCCGGGATGGCCGCGCAATTGATCGCGATGAACGGCGCATCGCCGCGCCGAGAACCGTAGTGAATCGCTTTGGCGACCAGGTCCTTGCCGGTTCCGGATTCGCCTTGCAACAAGACGGATGAGACCTCGCTTTCGGCGACCTTGCGGGCGAGCGCGAACACCTCACGCAATCGAGTCGATTCTCCGACGATCTGGTCAAAGCTGAACTGCCGCGCGCGTTCGCGCCGGATCAGACGCACTTCCTTTCGCAGGGACTGCGCTTCGATTCCGTTTCGAATCGTGATCTGAAGTTCTTCGAGGTTAATCGGCTTGCCGACAAAGTCATAAGCCCCGCCGCGCAACGCCGCAATCGTATCAGCGACGAGCACGTTGCCGGTTATCATGATGATCACCGCGTCCGGCTGCCGCCGTTTTATTTCACGCAAGCCATCGAGGCCCGAGCCATCCGGCAGATTCACATCGAGAAGCACCGCGGCAGGTAGCTCTCCGTCGAAGGTAGCAAGCGCTGAGGCGACGGTTCCCGCCTCGACGCACGCATATCCCCAGTTGCGCAGCGCCTCGGTCAAAGCCCAGCGGATCATCTGATCGTCGTCAACGATGAGAATCTTCTCTTTCGCCATTTTATCTCGACGTTTCTTCAGCCCAGCTCGACGTGGGCTCGGTATCATAGCATCACGCAAAAACCGCCAACAAGCTGAGCATACTCCCAACCAAAAGTGACGGCCATGACTGCGCCTTTACTTTTCGCTCGCGCGTAAATATGCTTTCCGAGCCCAGCGTTCAACAGGCTCAGCGCCGGACTCTTTACAGTGCAGTTCGTTTCTCCGGGATCTGACGCGGTTTGAATGCGAAGCGTCCCCTGGGATTCAGCTACGGCGATTCGAAAGCAGCAGAATGAATAAAACACTCTCGCTTTGCATAACATCGGGATTGGTAATTTTACTAGTCTCGGCGGCGTTGATCTCAAGTCGTTCGGCCCTCGCTGTGCGCTCGGGAACCTTCTCACCAATGCCGCCAATGACTTTCACAGTAATTATTAGCAACGATATGGGTGCGGGCTCTCTCAGGGACGCCATTGATCAGGCGAACGCGAATCCCGGAGCTGACCTGATCAATTTCAATCCCGGCATAGGCCCTATCAATCTGTCTAGCCCGCTACCGGCAATAACCGAAGCCGTTACTATTGACGGCGGCTCTCCCAAGACCGAGCTCAACGGCGACGGAGCCGGTGGCGGCGCGGACGGGCTGTTGATCATGACGAACGGAGTAACCATTAAGAACCTTGTGATCAACAGATTCTCCGGCGTCGGGATTAACATTCAGGGTGACGGCAACAACGTTCAGGGAAACTTTATCGGAACTAACGCAGCCGGTACCGCGGCGCTCGGTGATGCTAGTGGCGGAGTCCTTGTTGCCGGCGCGAATAATGTGATCGGAGGGACCACGGCTGGGTTGCGCAATGTCATTTCGGGGAACGGCTCCAGCGCCGTGACACTCAACGGCAATATTTCTCATGATAACGCCGTCCTTGGAAACTTCATCGGCACGGATGCGACAGGCACAAATCCCCTTGCAAACAACGGCACCGGGGTCGGTGTCTTTAGCGGCGCTTTCAACAACACCATCGGAGGATTGGTGGCGGGCGCGGGTAACACGATCGCCTTCAACGCGGGACGAGGCATCTCGATTCCTGGCGGCGGGGGGAATGGGATTTTCGGTAACTCAATCTTCAACAACGAACAACTGGGGATCGATCTGAGCGACGATGCCGGCGTCACACCAAATGATCCATGCGACCCCGACAGTGGAGCAAACGGGCTGCAGAATTTTCCTGTTTTGACGTCGGCCTCCTCTGGCGGCGGAATGACAACGATACAGGGAACTCTGGACAGCACTGCAGTGTCAACGTTCAGGATCGAATTCTTCTCAAGTCCTTTATGTGATGTATCCGGAAATGGACAGGGAGCTGTTTTCCTGGGCGCGACGAACGTATCGACGAACGCAGCCTGCGTTGCCAACATCAACGTTAGCGTGGGTATCGCTGTTCCAGTCGGACAAGTGGTCACCGCTACGGCTACGGATTCCGGCAACAACACGTCAGAGTTTTCGGCTTGCGTTACAGTTGTCGCCGGCGCGAGTTGTGCGATTACTTGCCCGGGCAACGTGTTCAATTTTACGGGCCCCAATGCGATCAACTGCAAGGCGCCCGTGAGCTATCCCGCACCTGGGACCTCAGGGCCTTGCGGCACCGTGACCTGTACGCCACCATCCGGATCCGTCTTCGATGTGGGGACGACGACGGTCAACTGCGCGGAGGGTAGCGGCGCGAAATGTTCTCTTACGGTTACCCTCGCTGACAACACACCGCCGAGGCTGACCTGCAGCGCTGGAGTGGCGATTACGGCGCCGTCCGGCAAAACCTCGACGCCAGTCGATTATCCGGCGCCGTCCGGAACCGACAATTGCTCATCGGTAGACATCAAGTGTTCGCCTTCATCCGGCAGCACATTCAACATTGGCAACACGCTGGTTACCTGCACGGGCACGGATTCCGCGGTGAACACCGCGCAGTGTTTTTTCACTGTGACCGTACGCGATGCCGACGGACCGGTCATCGTGTGCCCTGCAAGCGTCAATGTTCCACCCGCGCCCGGACAATCATCTGCTGTGGTTAACTATCCGCCTCCGAGCGCCACCGACAACTTGCCCGGAGTTACGACGGTATGTTCGCCGCCGTCGGGATCGACCTTCCCGCTTGGCACGACTCCGGTAACGTGCACGGCAACGGATTCCAACGGCAATCAGGCGAGCTGCACCTTCTCGGTTAACGTGGGCGGCCCAGTGGCAAAGATCACGATTCCCGCGGGCACGGCAGCGGTCGAGTTCGGCAATCCCACACCAGTCACGAGCAGACGTAAGCCACAAAAGCCGCGCAACAATCCTTGTTCGTTGTTTATCATCGAGAACATCGGCGCCGGTCCTTTGGTCCTGACTTTTGATTCGATTAGCCGGACGGGCGCCAACGTCGACAATGGAAAGATCGGAGCTCCAAGTGATTTGAAGTATTTCACGCTGAGTCTTGTGGTCGGTGGTCAAACCCAGACCGATCTCAATATCGGCGATACAGTGACGATTCAGCCGCGCGCGGCGCAGACGTTCTGCCTGAAATTCAGCCCGTTGTTGCCTGGGCTTGCCGGCAAGACCACCGGCATTGCCGCCGCCGATGATCTGCCCGATACAATGACATCGAAAGTAACTTTCCGTCAGAACGCCGGCTCACCGATTTCAGTGCCGGTCTTGTCGCACGTCGGAACCGCGTTGACGTTGATCAATCCAACAAATCCGCGCAAGGCTCCAGTCGTCCAGTTCTCGCGAAGCGGAAACATCTTCACGGTGTCATTCGCAATTCACGATTCGAACCTCGATATCACAAAGGCGAAGTATGAGTTTCTCAACAGCGGCGGGCAGGTAGTGGGCGAGGCGTTCGAGGTGGATCTCGCCGAACCCATTCGCGGACTCAACCTGGTCCGCGGACAAAGCGTCGGCGTCGAACAAACTTTCAGTGGAGCCAACGACCATCCCGAAGTGACGGGAGTTCGGTTAACGGTTTTTGACGGCGAGACAAGTGTGAGCGAATCGGCTTCGGCGAACGCAACCGCGGCGATTAGCGCGCAATTGATCAATCGCAATCAAGGCGCTACATTGTTTTTGCCCGAAGCGAAACTCAAGCCTCTCTTCCCATTTTGAAGACCGCGCAGACAGGCTGCGCTGACATAGGAGGGCGAATGAAGCACCGATCTTCCTCTATTGGATTTACTCTTGTCGTAGCTCTGCTCGCAGCACTCATACCCGCGCCCGCACACGCCAACGACTCCGGCAAAGACGCGGAGAGTCGCAACTCGCCGGCGCGCTTTGGTCCCATTGGAAGCATCAGTACAAGGTCGCTCGGTGATACTGCGTCGATCGATGGACGAATCGCGCAGGGCGGTGATCCTATCTGGGGCGGCGAGTTGATAACCGCGGCCGAAAATCGAAGCGTGCAGATCGATCTCGCTTCAATCGGGCAGGTGACGCTGGATCGCCGGTCATCAGTCAGGCTCGCCAGCGCTTCGTCCGGCAACTCGAGAGCCGATGTACTAATAGCCACGCTGGTCACGGGAAACATCAACATCAATCTGAACCCCGGCGCCAGGGCATACGTCGAGGCGGGCTCGTCGGCATTCAGCGCATCCGCGGGTGCGAGCTTCAGCGTGCGGCTCGACTCAAACGGCGCGGCGCTGAACACGCTTGCGGGCGAGGTACGGGCTCAGGACCCGACTCCGCCTCAGGATGTGAACATTCGAATCGTGGACGAATTGGGAAGGCCAGTTTCTGCGGGGGCGCAACTCAGCGTGCGCGCTCGGAGCACCCGGCAAGTCCAGGTGCAGGTGACCGACAAGAACGACAAGCCGCTTCCCGATCTTCCGGTTCTTTTCTCGCTCGGCGATCCATGTCTCGGCTCGCTCGGGCTGGGAGTGGCCGCGGGAGCCACTTTCAGACAGAAGACCGACAAACGCGGAATCGCAACGGTCCCATTGATCACGGGCGCGGCGCGATGCGCCGCTTCAATCCTGGTGAAGGTCGAGGGCACCAATGCATCCGTCAGCATTCAGACCAACGTAGTGCAGAACAGGGGATTTTGGAATACACAGAACACATTGATTGTGATTGCCGCGGCGGCAGCGGCGGGAGCGACTACAGGATTTCTCGTAGCAAATTCCGGGAGCAAACAGCCCATCACACCCGTGCCTCCCCCGAAAGTCAATCCGTGATAATTCCGCTAGCGGCGGTACAACGATGCAGCGCGGGGGTGCTCGCGCTGCATCTTCTCTTGGGAATAAAATGATTCAGGCATTTACACGACGGAGAAGCAATATGTCGAAACGCATCATCTCGCATCGAGTGATAATCGCTACGCTACTCATCGCAATCGGGCTTTGCCTTTCAAGGGGAGGCTCGGCGCAGACTCAGGAACGTGGAATCAAGGTTAAGGTCGGGGCGACCAGCACAGAACTCGCCTCGCCTCGCGGCGCGGAAGTTGGACTGTGGGCCGTGCTGATCGGAGTCTCTCGGTATCAATACGGCGATCAGGATCTGGATGGCAACCGAGTGTCGAACCTCAAGCACGCCGCGGAAGACGCCGACGCAATGCGCGAGTTTCTTATGAGCCCGGAAGGCGGCGGTTTCAAGGAAGACCACATTTCCCTGCTCCAGGACGAAAATGCCAGCAAGGCCAACGTCGCCGCCGCACTCGCGAAACTCAAGCAAGCCAAGCCGAACGATTTTTTCGTCATCTACATAGCGGCGCACGGCGCGGTGCTTCCCTTCCTCGATCCAAAGACCAACACCTCACGCGACATTCCTTACTTTTTGCTCTACGACACCGACGTTCGCGATCCGGAAAAGACTGCCTTGAGGATGGAAGTGTTTCGCCAAACCGTCGACGGGCTCGAGGCAAAGAAGGGCCTTGTCCTCTCGGATACCTGTTACAGCGGCGGCGTGCAGTTGATCGGACGAGGCGTGGACGACTCGGCGACCACAAATCAACGTTACCTCGACCTGATGAACAAGGTTAGTCAAGGCGTGGGATTTATCTCAGCGGCGCGACAGACCGAGCGATCTTATGAGAAAGATGACTTCAGTCACGGAGTCTTCACTTATTGTTTGATCGAAGGATTGAGCGGCGCGGCCGACGCGAATCAGGACGGCAAAGTGACTTTCGATGAGGTCGTTCAGTATCTCGACGAACGCGTGCCGCGGATGACCAACAACAAACAGCATCCGTTCGCCAACGCTACGGCAATCGAAGCGAATTATCTCGCGCTGTCGGCCGTAACCTACGCGAACCTGGCGAAAGCCGGTCCCGTCGGCGGCTACGGGTTGTTGAAGATTCGCGTGCCCGACATCGACGGCGTCGAAGTGGCGATTGACGACAAACCCGAAGCGACTCTCGACAAGGGCATCACCCGCACGATAAGAGTCCCGGCCGGCGACCATCGCCTGATCTTTACCAAGGCGGGCACGACGCGCCAATGGCCGACGAAGGTCGAGGCCGGCAAGAGCTATCCGTTCACAGTCAACTTCGCCTTCAGTGAAAGCGGCGGGGCCGATGACACGCTCACCGATCCCGGCGAGCTCGTGAACATTTATCTGCCGTCGGATGTGAAAGCGCCAAAGGATGCCGAAGATCTTTTGCGCGCGGGCGTCGATCTGTTTAACAAACAGGACTACAAGCGGGCCATCGAGAAACTCAATCAGGCAAACGACAGGTTTGATTCGAAGTCCAAATCGGAAGGCGGCAACTATGCCGAGGCGCTGGTCTATCGAGGACGCGCCGAGCAATCGCTCGGACTCGAGAAAGAAGCGGTAAGAAGTTTTCAGCGCGCGCTTCAGCTTCGGCCGAGCGACTTCGAAACGAAGACGTTGTTGGCTGAAGCACGTTTCAACGCGGTTGCAAACCTCGATCAGGTCGAAAGAGACCTTCGCGAAGTCATCGCGGCGCATCCCGATTTCGCATTCGCGCGAGTTGTGCTGGCAGACCTGCTGAGTTATCTGGGCAAGCCTCGACAGGCGGAATGGGAATTGAGGCTCGCGATAAACGACGATCCGAGTTATCCGGCGGCTTATCTTGAACTGGCCGACGCGCTGACGCATCAGGGCTCACCCGAGAAACAAAAAGAAGCGATCAAGATGGCTGAGAAGGCGCTCGAACTGTTTAAGAAGGTGAGCGAGAAGAAAGTGAAGTTTTCGACCGGGCTCAAGCGGCTATCAATCTCGCACGTGATCTTCGGCCACGCGAACTACGCGAACAACAACGTGATGGCCGAGGCTCATCACATGGTGGCGAAGACCCGCACGCGATTTGTGCAGTTCAACTCGAGAAAACTTTCCGACCAGGAGAAGTCGAGCTATCTGGATTCGGCTCGGTTGGAGTTGAACGAGTCGCTCGCGCTGGCGCAAAAACTCCCGGACAAGCGGCGGCTGGTGCTGGTGCTCGAAACCAGCTCGATGAATAACTTTCTCAAGGGGAACATGCAGGCCGCGATTGAAGAGGGCAAGCAAGCGTTGAAGGAAGCGGCGGCGTTCCGCGATATGAAAGACATCCCGGATGTACACCTGACCTTGTACGGCGCCTACAAGAGCTCGCAGGACTACGCGAAGGCCGCGGATAGCCTGCAGAAATACATTGCGGTTGGAGGCCTGGGCCCGGATGAGCTGACAAACAGAAAAGCAGAAGTGGAAAACATGCTGAGAAAGGCCCGCGCAAACGGGCAGATTAAGTAATAGGCTGGTGCTGCGTCCGCGAGAACGGTCATTGCACGTCTCGCTCTCATTTGACTTTGATCGAGCCTACTAATACTCCGCTCGACGGTATTGGACCATAAGCCTCGCGGGCTAGAGTGTTTTCAATCGAATGTTCGCGAAGGCCACGTTGCCCGTGTGGGTCTGCACGCCGATGAACCCCGAGTTGGGATCGACGCTCGGGGGGTTCCCTCGAACTGAATCACTGGGACTTCGGCGAAATCGCGTCGCTTCGTTACCGTTGGGCCTCACAACATAGTCCTGATTGTTCACCTCGATTTCGTAGCGATGCCATTGCCGCGCGGCTAGCGTGCTGGTGTTCTGATAGTTCTGCTGACCGGGGCCTGTTCCCGGTGATGTGATCTTGTAAATCGCTCCTGTCCTCGCGAAGAAAGAGTCATCCGGTTCGTTGAATCGGGTGTCGCCGCGAGCCTCCTCATCGATCTGAACTTCGAATCCAGTGTGCACGGCGACAAACGCGGCGTTGTCAGCAGGGTCGGACTGATTGGGCGCCGGATCGGGCAATCGCGGATCGCGAAACCGGACGAAGACTCCTGAATTGTCGTTGTTGCTGCCGCGCGGATGCGGAAGCAGGAAGTCGAGACGGAGAATGAAGTTCTCAAACTGCTGCGGCTTGTAGAAGAACAACCCGATCCCTCGATTGTCCTGTCTGGCGATCATGGTTCGCCTGAACTTCAAAAAGCTTCCGCCGCCTGCTATCTGCCAATTCGCGAATTGAGCATCGCTGCCGTCAAACAGATAAGTAAATCCGGGTTCAGGCGCCGGCGCCGGCGGCTCGGGCATCAGGTGATCGCCCAGCCGCCTCACCAACGCGATGCCTGTAAGCATCGGGTTCGGTGAACCTATCGTGGGAAAAAGCGCTGGCCCTGCAACATACGCGTTGGTGACGTTGTGAAAGCGGCAATTCGCATCGGTCACCGAGGTGTTTGGATCGTCACCCAGCCGCAACGTGCCTGCTTCGTGATGAGTAGTGCCGAGACCATCTCGCCGGCCGCGATTAGCCGGATTCGGATCGTTGTTTGGCGTGTAAAAGAGGAGCGTCTTCAGATCGGTGCGTGGCTGTCCACCGCTTGCTGGCTTCGCCTTCTTGACGCCTTGCGGAGTGAAGACTTCAAATTCCAGTCCGCCTCCAAAAACGTGCGCGACATCATCGGAAGCCTTGTCCATCGCATCCCATAACGCAAGATCGCGAGCGCCCGCCTGGAGGTTCACAAACGCGCGGCGAGTCTGAAATTCATCGTTCTGTTGGGCGTTTAAATCCAGCGTTACGTTGCTCGCGGCGTTGTTGGGCTGCATCTCGCCTATTCCGCGGATGGTGATCACAACATGAGTGTCGGTAGCGTGCTTGTGCGCGTCGAAGGTATCGATGTCGGGAATCTTTTTGAAAAGCTCAGCTTCGGAATTGCTGCCTCCAGCGCCAAGCCCGGACGCAGTGATCTGAAAATGAAAATGCGCGACGCCGTCCGGCGAGCCATCCGGTTTGGTGAACTGATGTTCGCCTTTGACCAGCAGGGCCGAAGCTTCGAGCGCTTTAGCAGTGGCAGGCAGCGCCGCGAGAGCAGCGCGCGGTACGCGTATGTCCAGGTTCGAGCGCAGGTGCGCCATCAGGTTTGCTCCAATCTTTCCGTCACTCCCAAATGAGAGCAGCGCGAGCCTCGTGCTCTCGATCGTGCCGAGCGCAATGATCACCCGGGCGTCCGGAGAAACGGGCACCGGCCCCTGTTCGGTGACGATCTCGGTTACTCGTCTTTTGCCGCCGTCACTAACTGTGTTCAACCGGATGACGTGACAGCGCGGCACGATCATCACTCGCTTCTTCACGTCGTCGCCGCCGGATTCAGTGTAGGCCTCTCGAGCGGCCTTAATCAGAAGCGGAACGGCGCTGAATTTGTTGAACGGAAAAAATCCCGCGTGGCCCGATTGCCCTTGCACGGCAAGGGGGGCCTCGAGTTTCAACGTGTCCCGAAGCTCCTGGACGGTTGGCGGTGGATTGGATAAGTCGATACCGAGAAGCGCCGCCAAATCATCGAGGGTGGCCGGCGTGTCGCGATACTCAACGGCAGGATGGTCAGGCAATGCCGCAAGGCTCATCGCATCGCTTACGTTGCCCGCGTTGAGTGCGGCGAAAAGCTGGTTTCGCATAGCGTGATGCAACTCGCCGAAGATGAAGTCGTTCGTTTCTGTCACGCCTATCTGATCGCTCGACTGGCGAAAATAGCCCTTGCGGCCGTCGGGCAGGTTCTTCGGCTTCAGATCGTCCAGCACAGTCTGCGGCCACACGCCGGCGGGCATCTCCGAATCCAGCAGCCGGGGCGACCATCCTCCCCAATAAACTGAACGCCCGCCGAGGCAATATGCTAGACCAGGGAACGGAATTCCCGCGTTCCACGCAAGGCCCCAGACTTCATTCTGAGGTTGATGGTCCATTCGAGCGCCGCCTGCATTGAGACCCAGCACCGGAAGGTTCTGGACATGCTCGGGCAGCAGGAATGGCCCGCCTTCGAGCACGAGAATGCGCTCGCTGCGATTCGTGCCGCGGAACCAAAGATGTTCGGCGAGGGCCGCCCCAAACGTACCGCCGCCAATGATGATGAAGTCGAATGGGCGCAGATCGCCTCGCGGTGGGAGACCGGCGGCGTTGCGCGCGTTGGAGTCGATGGTAACGAGCACATCGTCGAAAGTGTTACAGATGTAGCGCCCAAGCGCATCTCGAGAGAAATCGGTATCCGGTGTCGGCAATCCAATCTTCATGATGCTACCTCCTGCACTAATTAATGGCCGGTTCTGCGTTTCATTTCAGCGCGCGGATGCTGCCAGAACATCCAGGCCAATCGTACCGAATGGAGAGCCGGTTCTTGGAGTAGCCCGCATCAGCTTGCTCGCTCCAAGTATGACGGAGAGCTTAGACCCTCCCAAAGCCAGTAATCAAGCTGACCGTGAGAATTGAGCTTTAACCGCGTCCCCGAAAGTCAATGGAGTTAATAGCGCCTTAACAATACTATTGCCCGCGTAACATCGCTTTGTTACTATCCGGGCAGTTCCTGCGAAGCTTCGTTCGCGCTCGCACTGCCCTCATTCGACAACGCATAAAGCGAGGTCTTCTCGTATGCTGTCCATCCTTGTCCTGATCCTCATCATCATCTTTCTCGCAGTCGTGTCGTCGTTTATTCCGATAGGCAACGAGAATTCGACTGTGCGCCGGCTGCCCTGGATCACGTTTTCGATAATGGCAATCAACGTTGTCATATTCTTTGTCAGTTTTCCCGTTGTTGCGGGTCAGCAGGAAGAACTACAGAAACTCGGCAGTCAGATTGAAGTGTTCCTGAAGAAGAACCCGGAAATACTGGCGGATGAAAAGGTCAGGGATAAACTCAGCGAGATAGGGTTTATCGGCAAGTCAGACGGTGAAGCAATCGCAGCGCAGTTGAAGAAATCGCCCGAGATAGAGTCCCAGTACAGTGAGTGGCTGAGAAGCGCCGCCTTCGAAAAGCTGAGCAGTGAACTCGATCAGAAAATCACGGCATACAAGAACGCGGCCGCCGATACGATGTGGTACAAGTGGGGGCTCGCTCCAAACGGCAAATGGCAGTTTCATCAGCTAATCACCGCGGCTTTCCTGCACGGCGGCACGATGCACCTTTTTGGCAATCTCTTATTTTTCTTCGCAGTGGCATTCAGCCTCGAGGACTTGTGGGGGCGAGGAGTGTTTCTGGGATTCTATCTTCTCGGCGCCGCCGCCTCGTGCATTCCGAGCCTGGTTCATCCGGCCGCGGTTCCCTCGATTGGAGCTTCGGGAGCAATCTCGGCCACGATGGGCGCATTTCTATTCAGACTACCAAAGACCAAGATCAAGCTGTTCTGCATTCCGGGGCTAACGGCGGTGTGGTTGATTCGATTTCTTTGCGGCCGCAGAAAGCTTGTCGTGATGGTTCCGGGATATTTCTATCTGGCTTCCTATTTTATGGCCCAGGTTGTCGAATGGTATTTCGACAAGAAGGCCGGCTCGGTTTCAAATGTAGGGTACTCGGTCCACATCGCCGGATTCATTTTCGGAGCCGCGTTCGCCGGCGTGATGAAACTCTCAAAGATCGAGGAGAAGCACATCAATCCAAAGATCGAAGCCATGGTTTCATTCTCCGCCGCGCCCGCGGTGACCCAGGCGCTGGAAGCATTGGATCGCGGCGATGCGGCGCTGGCAGAGCGAAAGCTGCGAGCGCACCTGGCAAAACAGCCCGGCGACACCAATGCGCTTCTCGCCGCTATCCAGGTTTATCAACAGACATCGAACTTCGATAAGCTCAACGGAATGTATGCGCGCCTGATTCGTCTTCATTTGACCAACGGGGACAAAGAAGCCGCGTTGTACGCGTACGACAGCTTGTTGACTGCGTTTCCGGACAACAACGTCGCGCCGAAGATCGGGGCTCGCGATTGGCTTGCGATCTGCGAATACCTCAAGGAATCGGATATGAATCGCGAGGCTGCTGTTGAATACGAGCGGCTGGTCAATGCGTGTCCTGACGATCCGCTCCTCGCGCGGGCGGCGGTGCAGGGAGGCGAAGCGGCACTAATGGTCAACGATCCTGAGCGCGCGATGAAGATGTTTCGGAAAGCTGAGTCAATCAATCCACCGGAACCTTTCGGAGCGCGCTCTCGCAGCGGAATTGAGAGATGCACAAAGATCCTCGAGGCTCGGCCGACATGGAAAAAGCGGCCAGCGGTGCCGCAAATGCCAGGTGGAACGGAGACTCAGAAGTTGCCCGCTTGAAACGCGGAGCCGAGAGCGTCGACGCGATGCCGCTTCAACGATCCCGAGTCGAAGTTCTTCGTTGCAACCGATGACGCGTCTTCTTGCGTTTCGCCTCTTCGCCCCAGATCGTCCTCGTCTTTCCGTTTCGCAGCACGTCAAGGTATCCGCCCGGCGCAATCTTGAAAGGGCCATCGAGCAATCCCAGATAGTCCATCTTCATCACGCCATCTTCGTGCTCGGGTTCGAACCACTCAGGGAAAACGAAGTTGCTCACCGTGACGCCATCGATTTTGTACTTGCTCGCCTCTACCGGATCGCAGACCTCATAAGGTATGAACGCCGGGCGCCTTCGCCCTGCCCTGTCTCGGTAACAGCCCATCGCGAAGAGATTCACATCGGGATCAGCCAGCATCTCGAGAACTTCGTGCGACAACGTCGACGAAAACTCACCGTGCTCTTTGATATCGTCTTTCGCGAAAATATAGGTCACCGGAAGTCCGTCGACGAAGTGATAACCAAAATAACCTTCGTCCTCGGCTTCGGCTTTGTCCTTGACGACCACCTTCATCGCAAGCGGAGGTTCCTCATTGAACACAAGCTTCGCCTGCAGTCCCCAAGCCGGCCGAAAATGCTCGGTGACTTGTCGTTGAACTGCTTTCACCATTCGCTCGACCTCGCGGTTCTTCGCAATGTCTGACTGGTTGATCACAGTTATCAGCGGGTTGTTCCTGTCGAATCTGAGTAGCATCGCGACTGACCTCGTGGGTTCCTAGAATGTGACCCTCAGGCCGAGCAACACCGTGCGCGGCCGCTGAGTGCGTCTCGGGAGCAGAAAGTCGGCATCATCCCGATCGACGAATTCGGAGCCGAAATTGAAGATCGTGTTGTTGAACAGATTGAACACGTCGATCGACGGACGAACGCGAATGCGATCGCCCGCATTGAAGGTTCGGGACGCGCGCAGGTTTATCGAGCGAGTACCTGGGCCGATGCCGTAGTTGCGCGGGAGGTTCCCGCTTGTGCCGATTGGTGCAAGCGCCAACGTCGACTTGACGTCGGCGGCCGTGGCGCTCCCGGGCCTTCGCCATTCGGGTCTGCCGATCGCAGTAAGAAAGTTTGGACGGTCGTTTTCGATGTCGTTCAAGTTCCGATCGAAACCCGCGCCGATGTTGAACGGCTTCGATGATCCAAACGAAACGATGGGCGCAAGATCCAGATCGATTCGCGGAACCTGAAACAAACCGCTGAACGTGAACCTGTGCCGCTGATCCTGGAGCGACAACGAACGCTCGGCCCTTCGATCAAACAAATCCTGCGGCGAAGCCGTATTGGTCGTCCCTTCGTCGATGAACTTCGAAAGCGTGTACACGGCGCGGAAGTGCGCCCGGCGCCCAAGCGTGTATCGCAGCGAAAATATTCCGCCGTGATAAAAAGAGTTCCCTGTGGACTCGAGAAGCTCGACTTGCGTTAGCGAGGGATCCGGCCGAAGCGCGCGAACAGCGTTCAACGCGGCGCTGATGTTCGAAGATCGCGGGGCGTTAAGGCCAAGGGTCAATATTCGAACACCATTCTCGGTTTGAATCGCGCCGCTTGTCGACGACGTGTTACCGCTGAGATCGAAGCGCACTACATCGGCGCTCGCGCCGGAGATTGGGCGCTTTCCATCGGCGCTCGGTCGATTGTCGAAGTCCCGGCTCAAAAGATACACGCTGAAATTCGGAAAGCCAGCCGGCAATATCGGCGCATTGATGTTGCTCTCGCGCCACAGGTGCGCACCGCGCGTAAAAATGTAGTCGGCACTGACTATGAGGTTGCGGCTTATCTGCCGCTCGACGCCGAGTCCGGACTGAATCGTGTAGGGGATCTCGAGATCCGAACTCACACGGCGCAGAAATTGAGTCTCGGCTATGCCGAATCGATCTACGAGCTTGCGGTCAGTAATCGGCTGGGGAAACGTGACTGAATCAAGCAATGCCGGCGTAACGTCCGAATCGATGGCGATTGTCGATGCGCCGAGCGAGAAGTCGTCGATGGTTCTCAAAAGCGCGCGATTGTAAAACATCCCGAAGCCAGCCCTGACGACGGTCTTGCCGGGTTCAGCCATCTTTTTGAATCGCCGAAACAGTTTGCCGCCGAACGGGTCCCATGCTACTGCTATTCGCGGACTGAAGTTCGCGCGGTCATCGAGAATCGATTCGTTATCCCATCGCATTCCAAACGACAGTGTCAGGTTCGGTAACGCCTTCCACTCATCCTGAACAAACACACCGACAACGTTGTTCGACAGATTGCTCTTTGTGTCGAACCTTTGGACGAAGCGGCTGGGGTTGTTCGCAAGAAAATCGTCCACCGTGTCGAAGGTGTACTGGCCTCCGGCGGCGAACAAATCTTCAAAGACCGACCGTACGAGTTGAACGTCGCCTCCAGCCTTGAAGAGATGCGAACCCATCAGGATGGATATGTTGTCCTGAAACTGAGTCCGCCTTTCTTCCCGCGCAAACGCCGGTGAGGCATCGCTGCCGGTAAACGCTCCGGCGGTCACTCTCGGCGAAGTGATCACCACGCTTGCCGAATCAATGCTCGCTTTGCTTCGCGGCAGTAGTCTGGAATATTGAAATCTTCCCTGATTGATGAATCGATTTCCGATGATCAGGTAATCCGAAAAGCTGATCGAATCCGAATCGCGTCCCTCGATCAGAATCGTTTCGGGAAGCCGAGTGCCGCCCGGAAAGCCGCGTCCGTTTTCGCCGCGCAACAAATCGAACCTTACGCTCGCGTTGTGAGACTGAGAGAAGTTGAAATCGGCTCGCGTGTTCACCAGATTCCGAGTCTCAGGAGTCGACAGCTCCGTAGCGAACAGCGCCACGCCGCTTCCCGCGGCCGGCGGCTCAGTAGGCTTCGGAAGAGGAAACAACGGATTGATTGTTACAGGAACGAAGGCGCTGATCTCGGTGAAATCGGTGAGATCAAAGCGTTCATACGTAGCAAAGAAAAAGTCCTTCTGCTTCCGAATCGGCCCGGACAACACTCCGCCCTCTCGCCGTTCCTGTTGAGGTATCCGGCCAAGACCCCGAGCGTTGCGAAAGTAGGTGTTCGCGTTGAGCGACTCGTCCGCGAAATACGAATACAGATGCCCGTGAAAACTGTTCGTGCCACTTCGCGTCCTGAGATTGATTCGCCCGCCTGAAGCACGTCCATACTCAGCGGCATACTGATTGGTGATGATCTGGAGCTCGGCGATCGATTCCGCATTCAGCGATATGCGCTCGCGAGCCGAACGGTCGTCGTTGTTGTCGAGCCCGTCAATCGTAATGTTATTCGACGTGGCCGGCGCACCCGTGAGGGAGAATGCACCGGCTTCTTCGGGCGTGCCGCGCAAGAAGACGCCCTTGCCTTCGCTCGCGAGTTCCGATGTCGACAGTGGAGCTTCGGTTACGCCGCCAAGAAGGAAGACGAGTTGAAGCGGATCGCGATTGATGATCGGCAAATCTTCGAGCTCGCGTTGGGCGATCGTGTCGCCGGTCACGGTGCGGTTAGTGTCCACGAGAGGCGGACTGGAGGCAGCGACTGTTATCTGCTCGCTGACACCGGCGGCCGATAATTTGAAGTCGATTGAAAAAGTCCTGCCGGTTGTCGTTGAAATTTCCTCGCTCTCTTCTTCTTTGAAGCCGCTCGCATTGGCCTTGAGTTTATAGGTTCCGGGCGTGCTGACCGCGATTCGAAAACGGCCGTCCGTGCCGCTGATTGCGCTACGCTGGACACCGGTAGACGTGTGAATCGCGACAACCTTCGCACCAGCGATTACTGCGTCAGCGGCGTCACGGATAACACCTTCAAATATGATGTTATCGAGATCATCAGGACGCCCCAAAGCTCGCGTCGCAGACGGAACCAGCAACAGACCAATGCACACAATGAGTGCTGTTTCGATTAATCTTTTGAACATTGCGAACCCCGATCTGAAAAGACTGTTCGGACCGCGCATAATATATGCCGTAATGCTCGCAACGACAATCTAAAAACGTAGCTGAAAAAATCGATTGGGTCAGGCGGGATTCGTGGAAGTTCACTGCCAGGGTAACAGAACTCAGTCGCGGCGAATGCCATTCTTGACGACGAGTTCAATTCGACGTCGAGGGACCAGGGCGCTCTTGCTGCGCTCATCCGTGCTGAACAATTCTTGCGCGATGTTCTCGCGAATATACTGAATGAAGTTTTCGAATTCGTGCTGCATGCGGTTCATCTTCTCGCGCATGTTCAGAATTATTTCAACGCCGGCGAGATTCACGCCGAGGTCGCGAGTGAGGTTGAGTATAAGCTCCAGTCGTTCGACGTCTTCTTCAGTGTAGTAGCGTGTGCCTTTCGCGGATCGCGATGGTTTTATGAGCCCTTCCCGTTCATACAAACGAAGAGTCTGCGGGTGAACGCCGTACTGCTCGGCAACCACGCTGATTGTATATTTTTTTGACGTTCTGCTCCGGGCCATCATTCCTCGATTGCGGTGCGATCGGCATCGTCGCCCTTAGTTCCGGTCTTCGTCATTCCCTGCTCTTCATCCTTCTTGTGTGCGATTGCCTGCCGCTTTTCGTCCATGAGAATCGCTTCCATGCCCAGGGCTCCGGCACGCATGAACTGCGTGAGCTTGCCTTGTCCGGCCGCAAAGTCTCGTTCGAACTCCTCGACCGATCTGCGGCGGCGGCGATCATTCTCGCTTACGATCGCCCACACCATCAGCGCAATTGCCAGAAAGGTAATTAGCCATGCGATTCCTTCCGCCATTTGTGTTTCCGCTCACTCTTACTCGAGCCCCATTTCCGCGCGCGGATTTTCGGGATTGTTCCGCGCGTAATGCGCGAGCAATTCCTTGGTCTCCTCGCTGATGATCTTAGGAAGGGTGATCTTCACCTCAACGAATTGATCGCCACGAGCTCCCCCGGCTCGCAAACTGGGAACGCCGCGCTCGCGCAAACGGAAGCGCTGGCCGGACTGAGTGCCCGGAGGAATCCGGAGCAGGCCCTTTCCATCTACGGTCGGCACTTCAATTTTTGCGCCAAGCGCGGCTTCGGGTACGGTTATTGGGACCACGCAATAAATATTGTCGCCCTGGCGTTTGAAATAAGAGTGCTCGCCAACGTTGGTTATCAAGTAAAGGTCACCCGGCGCACCGCCAAAGCGGCCCGCGTGGCCCTTACCCTGAACTCGAATTCGCGAACCCGTTTCCACTCCTGCAGGCACCCGCGCCGTGATGGTTTCGTGCCGGGGAACCGCTCCTTCGCTTCTGCATTCAGAGCACGGCGCCGGGACCTTGCCGGTTCCGGCGCACTGAGAGCACTTCGCCGCGGAGCTGAGACGCCAGGTGTTCTGGCCGGTGCCGTTGCACCCGCGACAAGTCACATCGCGGCCCGCCGTTTCGCCGGCTCCGTTACAAACCGCGCATACCTCGCTTCGATCGATCTCGACCTTGGCATTGAAACCTTGCATCGCCTGTTCGAACGCGACGGAAAGAGGGTATTCGATATCACTCCCGCGAGCCGCTTGCTTTCGAGGCTGCGCTGACTGGCCCCGGACGTTGCTGAATATCTCCGAAAAGATGTCGCGGAAATTCGCGGCGCCAAAGTTAGCGAAATCGAATACTGGTCCTCGCGAGCCTGCCGCGGCGGCCTGCTCGGAATAAAAGCCGAGGCGATCGTAGATCTCACGCTTCTTCGGATCGGATAGAACTTCGAACGCTTCTGAAATCTGTTTGAAGCGATCCTCGGAATCCTGACTGCCTGAGTTCACGTCCGGATGATATCGCCGCGCGAGTTTGCGATACGCTTTCTTTATTTCGTCGGAATTGGCGCTACGCGGCACGCCGAGCAGTTTGTAGTAGTCAGGACCTTGCATAGATGAATAAGCCAGAATCGTGATGCGTGAAACGTGACCGCACGACTTCCCGGTCACGATTCACGCCTGACGGACTAGATTAATTTGGCTTCTTGTCGTCGACATCGACGAAGTCGGCGTCGATGACAGTGTCTTCCCCGCCCCCGGGACCGCTTCCGGCCGCAGCTCCCGAAGCGCCGGTGTCACCACTCTGGGTGTTTGACTGCGACGCCTGCTGATACATGATCTCAGCCAGCTTGTGCGACGACTTCACCAGGTGATCGTATGCGGCATTGAGCTCCGCGGCGTCGGAGGAATCAAGCTTGCCCTTTGCCTCGGCAACCGCGGCTTCAATATCGGTTGCAAGAGAAGCGTCTACCTTGTCACGGTGCTCCGACAACGTGCGCTCGGTCGAGTAAATCATTCCATCGAGCTTGTTGCGCGCTTCGATGCGCTCGCGAGTCTGACGGTCCTCTTCCGCGTGAGATTCAGCATCGCGCATCATCTGATCGATCTCGTCTTTGGCGAGCCCCGACGACGATGTGATTGTGATCTTCTGTTCGCGGCCCGTACCCAGGTCCTTGGCTGAGACATTCACGATGCCGTTGGCATCGATGTCAAACGTTACTTCGACCTGAGGCACGCCTCGCGGAGCGGGTGGAATACCGACGAGATGAAACTTGCCAAGTGTTCGGTTCTGACCCGCCATCGAACGCTCACCCTGAAGCACGTGTACTTCTACGGATGTCTGACTATCCGAGGCCGTTGAGAATATCTCCGACTTTCGGGTCGGAATCGTAGTGTTGCGCTCAATAAGTTTTGTGAACACGCCGCCGAGCGTTTCGATTCCGAGACTCAGCGGAGTAACGTCGAGCAGCAGGAGATCCTTGACCTCGCCTCCCAGCACGCCCGCCTGAAGCGCAGCACCCACGGCCACAACCTCATCCGGATTCACGCCCTTGTGGGGCTCGCGTCCGAAGAAAGTCTTCACCATCTCCTGAACCTTCGGTATGCGTGTCGATCCGCCGACCAGAACAACTTCGTCGATCTTGTCCGCTTTTATTCCGGCATCGTCGAGCGCGGCCTTGCACGGACCCATGGTTCGTTGAAGCAGTTCGTCGACAAGCTGCTCGAATTTTGCGCGAGTGAGTTTCATGACCAAATGCTTTGGTCCCGCCTGGTCGGCTGTGATAAACGGCAGATTGATCTCGCTCTCCATAGTCGAGGAAAGCTCGATCTTTGCCTTCTCGGCTGATTCCTTTAGCCGCTGAAGCGCCATCTTGTCCTGCGACAGATCGATTCCCTGATCCTTGCGAAACTCTTCGATAATCCAATCAATAATTCGCTGATCGATGTTGTCGCCGCCCAGATGCGTGTCGCCGTTAGTCGATTTGACTTCGACAACGCCTTCGCCGACTTCGAGAATCGATATGTCGAAGGTGCCGCCGCCAAAATCAAAAACCGCGATCGTCTCGTCCTTCTTCTTGTCCAAGCCATAAGCGAGCGCCGCGGCGGTTGGCTCGTTCACGATTCTCATCACTTCCAGCCCCGCGATCTTGCCGGCGTCCTTCGTAGCCTGACGCTGAGAGTCGTTGAAATACGCCGGAACAGTGATGACCGCCTGGGTGACTTTCTGGCCGAGGTAGTCTTCAGCAGCTTGCTTGAGCTTTTGCAGAATCATCGCGGAGATCTCAGGAGGTGACCATTCTTTTCCGCCTGCCTGAATCCTCACATCATTGCCGGCTCGCGTAACTTTGTAGGGCACCATCTTCATTTCTTCGCTCACTTCATCGAAGCGCCGGCCCATAAAGCGCTTGATCGAATAGACTGTGTTCTCCGGATTTGTGACAGCCTGGCGCTTGGCGACTTGCCCAACCAGGCGATTGCCGTCTTTCGTGAATGCCACCACCGAAGGAGTCGTGCGCGCGCCTTCGGAGTTGGTAATCACCACCGATTCGCCGCCCTCCATCACCGCCACCACCGAGTTGGTCGTACCAAGATCGATACCTATTATCTTTCCCATTCTTAAATGCCTCCAGGATTTGAAGTCAGTGAATCTTAATATGTGAGCGTGCTACTGTCAAGTTTTTTGTATAACAAAACATCAACTAATGATTTTTTCAGCGCAGTTGTGGTGGGACTTGACTAGGATCGGGGGCTCTCGTGGCGCTGTCGACGCAGAATTCTGATCCCTTGCATCACGTATTCGGCGCCAGAAATGATGACAGACACTACGAGGATTCCATAGAACAACGGCAGCATGAAGATGAACAAACCAGTTGTATGAAAGAGCAGGAAGGTGCCGATCACTCCCAACTCGACAAGCGTATTGGTTTTCCCAAACCATGTCGGTCTGAACTCGCTGAACCGAGTAATGAGAAAGACCACGCCCGCGCCGATTAGAATAAGAATATCCCTCCCGATCACGAGCACCGCCAGCAAAACGGGGATCGACGGGAACCCCGAATGAGGCAGCGCCATTACCACAAAGGCGCTTGCTATGAGGAGTTTATCGGCGAGCGGGTCAAGGATTTGGCCAAGGCGCGATTGCTGATTGAATTTTCGCGCGATGTAGCCGTCCAGGAAGTCGGTCACGCCGGCAACAAAGAACACGACCAACGCAATGTCGAATCGGCCCAAACCTATTAGATATAAGAATGGAAATGTGAGCGCTATCCTCAAACAGGTCAAAGCAGTTGCGACCGTAAGAACAGGCTTCTCGGAATCCACTCGCAACGGATCATCCAGATTATTCTCAGAGGTAGGCATAGTGCGCGGTTCTTCCGGCGCCGAGGAAAGCCCAATTCCAGTGCTGCTGAAGACAAAAAATGAGGACGAGAACTGCACATCCAGCTTCTCGTCCTCTACCATTCCGCTCACTTCAGGAATTGAGGAGGCACCTCAATTGCTGCTTTCAGTTAGTGTATTTGTACCACACCGAAATATACCGGCGCAAGCCCTGTCTTTCCGTGCCCAATCCGGCGGCATCGGGAAACAACCCAACCGATGCAACCGTAGATAATTTCGCCAGCGTATGCTATAAAAATGTCGGCCTGAATTTGTAACCGTTCAGTAACACCTCCTCGGGTTGAGCATTGCGGTGGGTGACGAGCCGCCACGTTTTGATGGGAAAGAGCGACGCTAACTCTGAAGAAGTTGGGGGGCGGATGAACAATTCCGGCGCCTCAGAAGCGGTCGCGACTCTTGAATCCCCCGACAACCAGAACATCGGCGATCCCAACCCATGTCTTGACGATCTTCTTCCATTCCTCGAAGAACGAATCGTGTTCAAGATGCCCAGTGAGATTCGCCACATGGACGGGGTCCTCTATTACCTCAATGAACGAATGCTGAAACTTGGAATCGTCCGTTCCGATGATTCAGAGGTACTGATTGCGCTGGACGAAGCAATCGTCAATGCGATCAAACACGGGAACAAGTGTGATCCCCGGAAAGCTGTTCACATCGTAGCGGAATTCAGCTCAGACGGCGCGCGCTTTACAATCAGCGATGAGGGTGTTGGTTTTGTGCGAGAGGACGTGCCTGATCCCAGAGATCCCTGCCGATTGCTCGAGCCCAACGGCCGCGGGCTGCTATTGATCAATCACATAATGGATGAAGTTTGTTTCAATCAGAGCGGCAATCAACTAGAGATGTTCAAACGATCGCCCCACAAATCGGATTGACGCGGTTCATCAATCCGCCGCACTAAGAAAACGAAGTTTCCTCATCATTCAAGATCGAGCGGCGCGGTCGTGCGGGTGGTCACGCGAGCCATCGCTGCAGCCTCATCGGTCGGCCGCTTCTCAATCTCGATCGATGGATCTCGCCACTGCGGACGCAGCAATCCCAAAAGCGCGGACGCGCGAGTTCGATCCGATATGTCCTGTCCCATCACACGCCGCGCACATTGCTCATCGTAACCGCATTTTACAAGTGCCCGATCGTAAGAGATGCTTCTCTTCGCGCGAAGCGCGGGTGAGTGCGTCAATGATCGACACCTCAAGTAGGGCTCTATCCTCGGCGCACATCGACGCGGTCAATATGAAGGTTGAATCACCGCCCGCCAGTCGCTCAAGTTCAGACAAAATTCGGGAGGGATTCAGGCGCGGCGGTGTGTTATCGACTCCCAACCTATCACCTCTTTCGTGACGCTTGCGTCTCAACCTAACCAAATGCAGCAACAGAACGAGCACGGCGATTTCGAGCGCGGCAAAAGCGCCGATTAGATATGATCCATCGGACTGGATTCCCAGCAAGTTCATTGCACGCGGGTATATCGTCAGAACCTTCTGTTAGACTCAGCAAGGTTCGTTCCCGGAAAACAGATGTCGTTTGATTGGCTTGAATGGATTAATCGGGCCAGGAAAACTTCAGAAAAGTAAGCGCGCTCGAACACGTCCTCTCGCGCGCCGACAATAAACTGTCACTGAAGGCATCAGCAATGGTCAGAAGCGACAGGTCCTGGTTGACGGCCCCGAAGCGTTTGCGCGACTGCGGCGAGCCCGTCAATTCAGGGACGGGCCTTGTACTTCTCGTACAATTCCGTGTGTCTGCTTGTAAGCGGGATGTCACGGCCATTTATGAAAACGTGTTTGATCTGAGTTCTGATCTCGAGCGGATCGCCGTCGGTGACGATGAGGTTTGCGATCTTACCCTTTTCGATCGAGCCGAGGCGATCACTAACACCGAAAATCTCCGCCGGGTTGATGGTTACGGCCTTGAGCGCCTCTTCCTTGGCCAAGCCAAACGCCGCGGCCATTCCCGCGTGATAAGGAAGGTTGCGTGAATATGCCGAGTCGTTAGTTTGAAACGCAATCTTCACACCGGCTTTTGCCAGCAGCCCGGCGTTCGCAAAAGGTGCGTCGTACGGATCGTCTTCTTTCACCGGGACTCGCAGCACGGGACCGACGATGACCGGAATGTTCCTAGCTTTGAGTTGGTCGGCCACTTTGTATGCCTCGATACCTCCGGAGATGATTCCCTTCAACTTCATTTCTCCGACAAACGCGATCGCGCTCTTGATATCGCGCTCGAGATTCACATTGATGACGACCGGTATCACTCCGCGCACAACTGGAATCAAAGCCTCGAGCTTCAGGTCAACATCCTGCTTGGGAAGACTCGCGTCCTTGGCCCGAGCATCCCTGGCGTCACCATACGCCGCCGCGTCCCGCAGAATCTTTTTCAGATTTTCAATCTGCTTTTCCTGTTCGCGTCGCAGCTCAGAGACCAAGCGCTGCGGCCCCCCGGGCCCAAACTCGCCTCCGAATCCCCGGCCACCTCCCGCGCCCGGCCAGTTGATGTGCATCGCGACCGGTGATTTCAATATCATCTCCTGCGCGGTCCAGCCGTCGAGATTTATGATCGCGCTTTGTCCGGCAATCATCCCGCCGCGCGGAGCAGTCAGCGCACTCGTGACTCCATTAACGCGGGTCACCGCGATGTGCGAACTGTCCGGACGAATCGCAACATCGACGTGAATGTTGGCGTTATTGTCGCCGATCTCATTTGTGTCGACCGAGCCTGCCACGGACCCAATCTCGGTCAATCCGATCTCGGTGTCGGCGTCCATCATTCCGGGATAAACCGACAGGCCCTTCGCATCGATTACCTTCGCGCCAGGCGGAACAGAGACATCCGCTCCCACCGCCGCGATCTTGCCGGCTGAGATCACAACAGTGCCGTTTTCAATCACCGGACCACTAACGGTCACGATGCGGGCGTTGCGAATCGCATAGCTCTCGGAAGTCTGAGCTGACACTTTATGCGAGCCGTCAGCTCCAGGAAACCCAAGAGCCAAAACGCTGATGAAAGTTATAACAAAAACCGGTGTCTTCTCCCTGCTCATCGTGGTCTCCTTTGGCATCAGAACTGAGGCTCATTCGGCCGAGGTGATTCGTTCGGCCTGGGCTGAGGCTCGTCCGGCTTGTCCCCTCGAGGTCCGCGAGGCCCACCCATTCTCTGATCGCGTTCGCGCTTGATAAGCTCCGCTTTCTCGCGCTTCATCGTCTCCCGGTTCTTGAGGTCCACATTGCGATCAAAGTAAATCTCACCTTCGATCATCGTCATCTCCGCCATCGTGTAAACCGAGAACGGATGCTGACTGAAGATAACCAGATCAGCGTCCTTGCCGACATCGATCGAGCCAACGTGCTTGTCTATTCCGAGCTGAATCGCCGGATTGAGCGTGACCATCCGCAGCGCCTGCTCTTCGCTGACGCCGCCGTATTTCATCGCCTTCGCCGCTTCCAGATAAAGCCTCCGCGCAAGCTCATCCGAATCCGAGTTCATCGAAACGATCACTCCACGAGACGCCATCAACGCAGCGTTGTAAGGAATCGCGTCGTAAGCTTCGAGTTTGTAGGCCCACCAATCCGAGAAGGTCGAGCCGCCCGTCTTGTGGGCAGCCATTTCCTTTGCGACCTTGTACCCTTCGAGCACGTGTTGAAGCGTTTGAACGTGGAAGCCCAACTCGTCGCTGAGATTCAACAGCATCAAGATCTCATCGTCGCGATAACAGTGCGAGTGCACCATTCGCTTTCCTTGAAGAATCTCGACCAGCGCATCGAGCGCCAGATCTCGCCGGGGCGGAATCGCGGTCTTGTCGGTCGCTTTCCGCGCGTCATATTCCTGCCATTCGCGCATGTAATCTTTGGCTTTGATGAACGCTTCGCGAATCGTTTCTTCGACACCCATTCGCGTGGCGGGATAACGTCGCGCAGTTGTCGCGGGGATGCCCTGGTTGTTTGAACGCTTGGGATTCTCACCCAACGCGAACTTGATCCCGGGCGGTGCATCGCGAACAAACCATTGGTCGACCGGCTTACCTATTTTCCATTTGAGCACCGCGTTCTGCCCGCCAATCGAATTGGCTGATCCGTGCAGGACGTTGGCAGTCGTGGTGCCGCCGGCAAGCTCGCGATAGATTCCCGGACTATAAGGATCGATGACGTCACGGATGCGAACCATCGACGTCACCGACAACGAGCCTTCGTTTACGTTGCCGTCCACACCCGTGTGTGAATGACAGTCGATGATCCCGGGAGTCACATACTTACCGGTCGCGTCGATGATCCGCGCGTTCGGATCGCGAGCCTTTACGTTAGTGCCAACCTCGGCAATCTTGCCGTCGCGAATCAGGACCGAGCCGTTGTTGATCGTTCCGTGCGAGGCAGTCATGATGGTCGCGTTCTTGATCAGGATTTCCGCGGGCGCGGCGGGGCCGGTCGCGGAAGCGGCGCCAGCAGCCACTTTCACGTTTCCGCGCATCTGTCCGAACACCGACACAACCATCGTTCCAGTCAGCAGCATCGCTAGAATCGCATTGAGCTTTTTCATCGTTCCTCCAGTTGGATCGCCGATCGTAACGCGGTCCTCAATACCGGTTCCTAAATCCTAAATCCTCATCTCGGACGCGTGCCGGTGAAATCGAACGAACCCATCGCCCCCATCGTAATGGCTCCGTGCATGGAATCGCCTTCGATTGTTCCGGTGATAATCGCATCCACTGACTGGCCACCCATATCGATGGTGGCCGTTAGCCTGATCTGGTTTCCCGTCACGCGCCCGGACTTGATCGCGGCGTTCCCCATCGGTGTACCCAGAGTCCCGCCGATCTGTTCCCCGTCCCTGTTCAGAGTCAACTGAGCGGTTATGTCTCCCTGCGGAGATTGAACGATCAGCGACCACGCACCGGATGGATCAACCGCGGGACCTGACGGAGCGCCCGGGCGACCGCCACCCGTGCCGCGTGCCGGCGATGCGTCAGGCTTCTTCAACTCGATCTGATTGCCGTCGATAAATACGTGCCGAACCTTCGTGTCTTTCGCGAGCAAATCGCCGCTCGCGACAACCAGGTTTGCGATCTTACCGACTTCGATTGTCCCGAGTTGATCCGCCGCGCCCACGATTTCAGCGGCATTGATCGTCAACGCGCGCAACGCTTCGTCCTTCGACAATCCGTTCTCGATCGCCTTCTGCACATTCGCGATAAAGTCCTGCGGGCGCAGCGACCCGGACGTGAACGCGAACTTGACGCCCGCGCGCGCAAGCACCGCCGCGCCCTTCGGCGTCTCAGCGCGAGCGCGTAACGTTCGCAGTGTTTCTTCCTCGTCATCGGGCAGATCGTTCGGGCGCTTCGGGAAATCCACTGAAAGAATCACCGGGACATTCCTGGCTTTCAACAGATCCGCGACGCGATAACCATACAATGCGCCTTCGATGATTGGCTTGAGTTTGAATTCATCGGCGATCATCAGTGCGCGACGAATATCACCGTCGCTGTTTGTCACAAACAATACAGGCATCTCTCCCCTGAGAGCGGGCTGTAGCGACGCAAGCCTCTTGTCGTGATCGGGTCTGGGCACACCGCGTTTGATTCGGCTGTAGCGTTCGGTTTCATCGCGATAACGCATCGCATCATAAAATGACTGTCGTATGTATGACACAGTGCCCATCAGCGAACCGGGATAGCCGCCGCCGAAACCACCACCCGCACCGAATTGCACAGTCAGCGCAACCGGGGCTCGTACTACGAGTGATGACGCTTCGTCGCCCGCGAGATTGATCAGGGCGCTCTGGCCGGCAAAGATTCCCTGCCGGGGGCTTGCGAGCGCGGTGGTCACGCCAACTGAACGCGGATCTTCAAACGTCGAGCCGGGTTTCACCTGATCCGCGGCCGCAAGCGAAGGATCGCCGAGGCGCGATTCCGGGGACGGCTGTTGACCCGCGGCAGCGGCGGCAATCGCGGCTTGCCTTCCGCCCGCGCCTCCGGCCGGCGTTTGCGGTTGAGCCGCTGCTGCAAGACCCAGATTCGTGTAGCAGTCGATCAGTCCCGGGTACACAGTCATTCCCGTACCGTCGATCACGCGAGCGTCCCCGGGAATCTTGACCGCGTCACCTACGTCGGTGATCAATCCCTTGCGAAAGACAACCGTGCCTTTCGCAATCGTTTTCCCGGTGCCGGTAACGATCTGCGCATCCTTGATAGCGAAGGCGTCCGGCGCGTCGAGCCGCGCGGTGTGCGGCAACGCGAACACCAACGTCGCCACGGCGGCGGCGATCGTTATGCCTGGTTTGTATCGCGCGATCTCGGATCGCTTCAAGCGCATCGAGAACTTATGTGCCATTCGGAAGGCCTCCTGCAAATTGAATCGCGATGATCGATGAAGGTGATTGAATGCCCGCTTGTAATTGAGTTCGCCTGCGCGGCGTCCACTGTGGCGCGCATAATCTATAGCAAGGGGAACTACGGCGCAAGGGCACATGCCCTCTGTGTCGCCCGGTATATTATTTGGTTCGCGCGCGTTCGGCTTGACTCGGGGAGGCGCGCCGCAATATTGTGGCGTCGCCGCAGTGGAACAACGGCATTCAATCACCGCTATCAAGAAGACCCTCAATAGCTTCTCCACCATCGGGGTCTAGTTGGAGGTACTCAAGTGACAAAAAGAATTCTCAGCTTCGCGCCAATGCTGCTTGTGTTTTTGTTATGCGCCGGCGCTTTCGCTCAATCGAAGAAAGGCACATCGGGCCTGCTCGGCAAAGAGACTTTCATGAACATGGAGAGTGTCTCGAATCCCGCAATCTCTCCGGACGGCAAGCAAATCGTTTTCACTCGCTCGTGGGTCGATAAGGTCAAGGACGAACGCGCGAGCAACCTTTGGATCATCGATGTCGACGGCACACGCGCTCGCGAGCTGACCAGCGGCACCTGGCGAGACAGCCAGCCCGTCTGGTCGCCCGACGGCAAGCGCATCGCGTTCATGTCAGACCGCGACGGCACAAGTCAGCTTCACGTGATGTGGGTCGATACGCGCGAAGCCGCTCAGCTCACTCATCTCGAGCAGGCGCCTTCCGGAATTAACTGGTCGCCGGACGGCAAATGGATCGCCTTCACCGCGTTCGAACCCGACAACGACCCGATCCTCGCGGTGAAGCTGCCGGAACGTCCGCGCGGCGCGCAGTGGGCGAAACCCGCAGTGCTGGTCAACCGGCTCGCGTGGGCCGCTGACGGCAGAGGCCCGCTGCCTATGGGCTTCACTCAGATTTACACGATCGACTCAGTGCTCGGCGGAACTCCTCGCCAGATCACATCAGGCAAATACAATCACAACGGGCCGGAGTGGTCATCCGACGGCAAGACCATCTACTTTTCCGCGATTCGCAAGCCGGACGCGGAGTACCTGCACGGTGACAGTGAAATATATTCCGTTGATCTGAAGGGACTCGATGTAAAAGCGCTTACCGATCGCAAGGGCCCCGACGGCGGACCGCAAGTTTCGCCCGACGGCCGCTGGATCGCGTACACGGGCTATGACGAGAAGAACTATACCAGTCACCTCGCGAGCCTCTATTTGATGGACAGCGCAGGCGGCAACAAGAAACTGTGGGCCGGAAATCTTCCGAGTTCTCCGCGTGGCATTCGCTGGGCGCCGGATGGCTCGGGCGTCTACTACGAGATGGAAGAGCTTGGCTCGGCGCATATTCATTTTGCCTCGGTTGACGGAAAGGTGCGCAAAATCACCGACGGTGTCGGGGTCCTCGCGGGCTACTCGATGGCCAACAATGGACAAGTCGCCGCTGTGCGAACGAGTCATAAGGAACCCGGAACGCTTGTTACTTTCAACATTCACGACGCGGCTAAGGTAAAGAATCTTGTCGACGTCAACGAAGACGTGCTGGCCGGCGTGAAGATGGGCGACGCCGACGAGATGTGGGTGACTTCCAAAGACGGATTGAAGGTGCAAGGGTGGTTGATCAAGCCCGCGGACTTCGATCCATCCAAGAAATACCCGATGGTCTTATGGATTCACGGCGGCCCGTGGTCGATGTATTCAGTGGCGTTCAGTTGGTCGTTCCAGAACTTTTCGGCTAACGGATATGCGGTGTTGTTCATGAATCCTCGAGGCTCGACCGGTTACGGCCAGGACTTCGTCAACGGGATTCAGTATTCGTATCCGGGCAAGGATTACGATGACTTGATGGCCGGCGTTGACGGCGCGATTGCGAAAGGCTGGATCGACGACAAGAACCTGTTTGTGTGCGGCGGCAGCGGCGGCGGAGTGCTCACTGCCTGGATTGTCGGTCACACGGATCGGTTCGCGGCGGCGGTTTCGATGAGACCGGTGATCAACTGGCATTCGTTCGTTGGGACTACGGACGGCGCGAGCTGGTATTACCAGTTTGAGAAATATCCCTGGGAAGACCCGGTTCAATACGCGGTGCGTTCGCCGTTGAACTACGTTGCGAACGTGAAGACTCCGACGATGGTGATGACCGGCGAGGCGGATTTGCGAACGCCGATGCGGCAGAGCGAAGAGTTTTACCGCGCGCTGAAGATGCTTAAGAAAGAAACACTGTTAGTACGAATGCCCGATGAGTACCACGGCTGGCGAAGGCCGTCGCATCAGTTGCTGCAGCAGCTTTATTTGATGGCGTGGTTCGACAAGTACAGCAGGAAGGGTAAGGGTGGCGCGGTAGACGCTGCGAGCGCGCAGAAGTGAGTGCTTACGGCGAGCTCGTGGGCCAATGCGAGCTCGCCGTTAGTTGAATGGTCATCAGCAAATTAGCTACTCGTGGCTGGTGGTTCTCTGTGGGGAGTCAATAATCGTGGAACCGAACGTTAAACTTCAAGCGCTTGGTACTTATATTGATGGCAAGATAAAGAGGTACAACTTAATGTTTGCGGTTAATGGAGGAGCGTTCGCTCTGGCGAAGCTATTAACAGCTCCCGCAACGGCAGATTCCTCAATGGAGAAGATCTTGGGCAAACTTACACCCCAACATCTGGCGTTTGGTGCCGTCGCCTTCACTTTCTTAATGTGGTTTGATATTTGGCTGTGGGGCGAAAACATGAGGAAGGGTTATTTTGATGGCAAGGAGATATTTCTGTGGAGAGGGAAGGCCATACTTTCACTATTAGCTTCCCTATTAATAGCCGGTTGGCTGTTGGCTGCATTCGACGTGAAGGTGACTATCTTAGTCTTCATATCGTTAGTGATAGTCGGAGGGTTGTTGCTTTATTTTCATCGCGAAGATCCCAAACCATTGCCATGACCAAAGACCCAAGACCCAAGATAAGGATAAGCCAATCGCAGGAAGCGATCTGAGAACTCACTCAACCGGACCGCTTGATAGCTTGGCTTTATGATTCTTCCTCGATGCGCAAGATGAAGGCTGCTCCATCGCGGCGGTCGACTTCGTTAATTGAGCAAGGGGGGCGCCCACGGAAAAGGCGCCCCTGCCTCTGACTCTACTGTCCGTGGCCAGTTAGCTTGATGATCGCGAAGGTCGCCCCTTGCGGATCCTGGATCACCGAAAACCTTCCGACATTTGGTATGCCGGTAGGCGGTACGAAAAGCTTGCCGCCTGACGCCCTGGCCTTGTTCGCCGTGGCGTCGCAATCATCAACCATGAAATAAGGAAGCCAGTTTGGTGGTACCGGTCCCATCTCAGGGGCGATCTCCATCATGCCCCCGATAGACTGCCCGCCGTTCTCCCATTCAGTGTACGCCATGGGTGCTCCTGCCGAGCTTTCCTTCGCGCCCCACCCGAAGAGCCCGGTGTAGAACTCGGCTGCCTTCTTTCGATCAGTCGTCCACAACTCATCCCATCCAAACGTGCCGGTTTCTCCGACAAGCTTCGCGCCGATGTGCGCCTTCGCTTGCCACACACAGAACGTAGCGCCCTGAGGATCTTGAATGATCGCCATGCGCCCGACATCCATCACATCAAACGCGCCCGCGAGCACCGTTGCGCCTAACGATCCAGCCTTCGCCGCTGCATCATCGGCGCTCTCGACTGAAATGTAAGTCATCCAGTGCGGCGGTACGCCGTGAGCCTTCTGCTCAGGCTGCAATGCGCACATCGCCCCGACCTCGAGCCCTCGAAGCCTCAGCATCGTATAAACCATATCCGGTCCCGCCGGTGTGTCCTCCGCCTCCCAACCGAAGAGATCCGTGTAGAACTTCTTGGCCGCTCCGGGGTCGCTCGTATTCAATTCGATCCAGCAAAAGGATCCCGGCGCGTGACTTGTTACCTCTGGCATTGTTTGTTCCTCCAATTAGAGAAGGGCCCCGGCTTGCGAACGGCACATCGAGTTATCGATTTCGCTCAGCCGTGGTCTTCATGATTTCGACAGTTGCTCACCACGTCTATTAAACGTTCTTCGAGATGTCTTTTGATCTCTGACTTCCGCCTCAAAATTCTTGCTCAGAAATTCAATCATAATCCGAGCGCGTTTGCATGTTGGTTGGAGTCTGTGTCTGGAAAGAATTCCTCAATGATGATAAGAATCACGCCGAAGGCCCGAAAGTTATCAAGTTCGTAGTCCGGCCTTCAGGCGGAAGTTCGTAAGCCGCGACTGCACTGTGACAACGTACGAACTTCCGCCTGAAGGCCGGACTACAAACTTTGGAGAAGGAGACTCAAACGATGCACGCTCTCTCAATTCGTTGGCGATTGTTTTCGATCCCAACCGTACTCGCGCTGATTCTTTCCGTTGCGCACGCCCAGCAATCAAAAACTCAACAGCAGGACGAGGACTTCGCGCGTTCCGTCAAAGAGTGGACGACGAAGCCCGAGTTCATCAGCCCGCTCGTCGATCACCTTCCCAGGGTTCCAGGGATTCCTTCTCCGAAAGATGTGCTCGGCCATCACATCGGCGCGCCCGGCAAACTCACCTATCACGCGGAAGCGGTCGCCTACTATCGCGCGCTTGCGGCGAAGTCACCGCGCCTGAAGGTCTATACCATCGGAACAACAGACGAAGGACGCGAATGCGTGGTCGTTGCCGTCGGCTCCGAAGAATCAATAAAGAACATCGATCAATATCGCGGATACCTTGCCCAGCTTGCGGACCCGCGCAAACTCACCGACGAGCAAGCCCGTGAAGTCATCGCCAAAGCAAAGCCGATCTATCACGTGATGGGCGGGCTTCACAGCGCGGAGACGGGGCCACCGGAAATGCTGATGGAGCTTGCATATCGGCTCGCGACCGAAGATTCGCCGGTGATCAATCAGATTCGTGACAACGTAATCGTAACGATAACGCCGGTAGCGGAACCCGACGGCCGTGATCGCTACGTCGATTGGTACTATTGCTACAAGATCGACGAGAAGACCGAAGACGACAGTTTTGGCGGGCCTCCCTACTGGGGCAAGTACATTTTTCATGACAACAATCGCGACATCAATTATTCGCAAGTGACGATGCGAACGCTGCTCGACTGGTATCTGCAATGGCATCCGCCGATCATGCACGAACTTCACGAGTCGGTGCCGTTCATGTACACCTTCAGCGGACAAGCGCCCCAGAACCCGACCCTCGATCCGATCCTGTACGGAGAGCTGCCGTGGTTTTCGAATTTCGAGATGACTCAAATGATCAAGTACGGAATGCCCGGCGTGTGGACTCACGCGTTCGTCGATATGTGGTCGCCGGGTTATCTGGGATTCATGTCCTCGAATCACAACGGCATGCTGCGAATGTACGAGACCTTCGGAAACGCAGGCGCGAATACAATGAAGCGCAAAGTGGATTCGGGAGAGTCGACCGGCGGCGGGCGCGTCAGCCCCACGAGCCGCGAATGGTATCGGCCACTGCCGCCTTACAAGGAAGTAGTCTGGTCGATGCGCAACAACACAAACTACATGGAGACCGGCGTGCTGTCCGCGCTTCAGCTCACGGCGTCATTTCCAAAAGTGATCCTCGAGAACTTCTATCGCAAGAGCCGCAACGCAATCGAGTCCGGCAAGAAAGATGCGCCGTTTGCTTACGTGATTCCCGGCGGGCAGCGTGATATGACTCGCGTGGCGTCGATGATCAACCTGCTGCGCATTCAAGGAATCGAGGTTGGCCGCGCGAATGCCGAAATCAAAGTCAAAGATGGAACGTTCCCGGCCGGGTCGCTGGTGATCAAACGCGATCAACCATACGGGCGGCTGGCGAAGATTCTTCTCGAGAAGCAGGACTTCCCCGATCCGAACCTTCGGACCTACGACGACACCGGCTGGACGATGGGTCTGATGAATCACGTCGAGGTGAAAGAGATCACCGACAAATCGATTCTCGCTATCGCCGTTCAACCTGTCGATAAGTTCGATGTCAAAGGAACGGTCGCGGGCACGCAGGCGCCGGCGGCGTATGCGATTGCACATTACGGGTCAAACAACATGATCACGCTTCGGTATCGGCTGAAGGATCTCAAGGTGCAAGCCGCCGAGCAGTCATTTAAAGATGGCAACACCGAATTTCCGTCCGGCTCGTTCATCGTCGCCGCCAGTCAAGGCAACGATGCCGGAGCGCGCGTCAAGGTGGCGGTCGAGGCGCTTGGATTGACGGCCGCCGCGCTTGCGAAAATGCCAGACGTGCCGATGCACGAATTGGATCTACCGAGGCTCGCGGTTTACAGCACTTGGGGCAATACCCAGGAGGTCGGCTGGGTTCGTTACGCGCTCGACAAGTTCGAAGTGCCTTTCGATTTGATCTACAAAGAGCGTGTCAAGAAAGGCGACTTGCGCGGGACGTATGACGTGATCGTCGTGCCGAACCAGGGACGCGGCGGGAAAGGACTCGTCTACGATATCGAGCCGAAGAGCAAACCAATCGCTTATACGAAGACCGATCGTTTCAAGAGCCTCGGGATGTACGGCGAGTCCGAAGACATCACCGGTGGAATGGGCATCGCAGGCGTCGCTGAGTTTGAGAAGTTCATTGACGGGGGAGGCTTGCTGGTCACGCTTGGCAGCGCGAGTTTCTTTCCACCAGAATTTGGCCTCACGAGAACGGTCGACGCGGGCAGAACCTCGCCGCAGTTCTACGGCCCGGGTCCGATCATCGAAGCCGAGATCCTTCAGTCTTCGCATCCGCTTTTCTACGGCTATTCACAGAAGACAGTGCCGGTGCGATACGCTAACGGGCCGCTGCTCCAGGTGCCCGAACGCGATCGCGGCAGCCAGGTGTTGATGCGATTCCGTGGAGGCGACAGCTCGGTGCTGAGCGGGTTGATGAAAGGCGCAACGGAGATTCGCAACCGCCCTGCAATCGTCGACGTACCCGTAGGCCGCGGGCGCGTTCTGCTGTTCTCAACTAATCCGTGTTATCGGTGGCAAAACTTCGGCGAGTTCAACATGCTGTTCAATGCGATTACGAATTTCAACGACATCAGGACAGCGCCGAAGAAACCCGATCAAGCACCGGAGGGTCAAGACAAATAGAGTGTCGCGCGGGTCTTGAGGAGCGGGCGTTCAGAGTAGCGACTTTAGTCGGGTCTTCTTACTTATCGAC
>Ga0207684_10000509_pt1 | contig 48380 bp, 42 predicted proteins | sample KBSK5501metaG_FD_184342 | JGI IMG/M metagenome (GOLD analysis project Ga0207684, IMG submission 184342) | Corn, switchgrass and miscanthus rhizosphere microbial communities from Kellogg Biological Station, Michigan, USA - KBS K5-50-1 metaG... | ecosystem: Host-associated > Plants > Roots >... | reverse complement strand
TGGCTACTCGGTAGTAATCGGGTGTTTGGTCGGGACGGGCAGATTTGAACTGCCGACCCCTCGCACCCCAAGCGAGTGCTCTACCAGGCTGAGCCACGTCCCGACTGGAAGGAACCATCCGCAGTCCTAAAGCGGCGGTGGGGTTGACTCAAGGATTTTACACCGCCTTAGCGATTCTTGCGCTTTGGAGCGGGCTTTTCCTCCAACACCGCAAACTGAATTTTCTTCTCTACCGGATCGATCCGGTCCACCAGCACTCGAACTCGCTGCCCTAGGCTGTATATCTTGTGGCTGCGCTGGCCGATGATCTCGCGCGTATTCTCGTGATAACTGTAACGGTCGTCGGTTAGGGTCCCCAGCGGGACCAGGCCCTCAACGAAGAGATTGGTCAACTCCACAAAAAACCCGTATTTGGTCACGCTGATAATCAGCCCGTCGAAGTCTTCCCCCACCCGGTCCTGCATAAACTTGACCTTCTTCCACTCCATTAGTTCGCGCTCAGCTTCGTCAGCGCGTCGCTCTGACTGACTGGATTCTTCCGCGATATCGTGCAGTTCGTCCAGTGGGATCGGTCCGCCGGCGGGCTGGACTGATTCGTGATGAGCGCCATGGTCACGGCGCTTCGACCAGGGCGAAGGTTGGCCGGTGTGGCTGGTGTTCCGCGCGCCCCCCGCCCGCGTGTCCGTGGCTGGTACTGGCTCGCGAGAGACCGTCCCCCCAGGTCTTTTCACACTGCCAGTTTGACCCACATACCGCCCAATCGGGACGTCTCCCTCCCAAAGCTCAGCCGTGTCACGCAAAACGTCCTTCAAGATCCGATGCACGATCAAGTCGGGATAACGTCGGATGGGCGAAGTGAAATGTGTATAGGAGGTCGCGGCCAGGGCGAAGTGGCCCAGGTTTTCCTCAGAGTAACGCGCCTGTTTCAGCGAGCGTAGCATGAGGAAAGAAAGAATGCGCTCTTCCGGCTTGCCCGCAATCTTCTCCGTCAGCTTCTGGTACATGCGCGGCGTGATGTGTACTTCTTTCGGAATCTCAATCGCCCGGACGTGCTTGCCAGTACCATAGTTCGCGCGGCGATCGCTTTTAGGCTGTACCCGCTGAATGGGCAATGGACCGACCCCCAGCGAGTAACCGAACGTCGCGGCAATCACTTCAAAGTCATACACCCGCTTGGCGTCGGGTTTCTCGTGGATGCGATAGAGCGAAGCCATACGCTTGTTCTCCAGATAGGAGGCCACGCATTCGTTGGCCGAAAGCATGAATTCCTCGATCAAGCGATGCGCAATATTGCGCTCCGAGCGGGTAATGCTCTTCATCAATCCCAATTCGTCGAACTCGATCACAGGCTCGGGCAGATCGAAATCAATCGAACCTCTGCGCTCGCGCTTGCGGTTCAGGATCAGAGCCAGATCACGCATCAATTCGAATCCGGACACCAGTTCGGCATAGCGCTGGCGCGCGCCGGAGTCACCTTCAAGAACTGCATTCACTCCGGTGTACGTCATGCGTTCAGCGGAGCGAATGATGCCTTCGCTCAGTTCGCTGCTGACCATCTCTCCGCGATGGTCTATTTCCATCACACAGGACACGACCAGCCGATCCACCTGCGGGCGCAGGCTGCAGATATCGGTCGAGAGATCCAGCGGAAGCATGGGCACCGCGCGATCGGGGAAATAAACGCTGGTGCCGCGCAGGCGAGCCTCCTGGTCGAGCGCCGAGTCCAGGGTAACGTAGTGGGCCACATCGGCGATATGCACCTGAAGCTCAAAGTTACCGTTTTCCAGACGCCGAACGGCAACCGCATCGTCGAAATCCCGCGCCGTTTCTCCGTCAATCGTGACAATCGGGAACGCGCGAAAGTCGCGCCGCTTCCGGGCTTCGCCGGCGGGAATAATGGGTTCGGCATTCTGCGCTGCTTCCAGCACCGCCGGCGGAAAACGGTGCGGCAAGTGAAACTTGCGGATCATGATTTCCACGTCCACCCCAAAATCGTCTTCGTAGCCGAGAATCTCCACAACGCGCCCACGAGGATTCTGCGTGGCGGTAGGCCAGTCGGTGATCTCGACGTCTACGACAGCGTTTTCCAGGTCGCCCCAATCGACACCACGGGCGGCTTCCTGTCCCAGCACCCGGTCTGGATTTTTCTTGCCCTTGCGAGACGCCTCCGCTGCAGTCACCGAAGAGGGTGGCGCTGCGAGTTCACCCGGAATTTCCAATTCCGGCGGGATCACAATTTCCTGCGTAATTTTCTGGTCGATGGGAGTGACGTAGTTGCGACGGCTGCCGTAGTGAAACTTTCCCACTACGGTCGCGTGGGCGCGGCCGATCAAACGCACGATGCGCCCTTCGGCGCGCCCGTCCGGACGAATAGTGCTGACTTCCACCAGCACCCGGTCGCCGTGCATGGCCGAACCCACCGCCGGAGGCGGAATAAAAATGTCTCCCGAGAGCCGCGCCTTCAGGCGCTCATCGAGCGAACTGGCTTCGGGAATGACAAACCCGAAGCCATCCCGGTGCATGCTCAACCGCCCGACTGCCATGTTCTTCCCCGCGGCGGCCTGCGGAAGGGCAAAGCGGTCGGAGTCGAGCTGCACCAGCCGGCCGTTAGCCACCAACTGTTTCAGCCGCTGGGAAAGCTCGCGGCGGGCGTCCCCGCGCACGCCCAGTTCTCGCACCATCTGCTTGAAGCCGGCCGTGTGTTTGGGCTGGCGCTCGATCTTCTTTAGGATGTCGGAATCAGAAAGCATGGGCGTTGCCGGCTCGGAAAGTTCGCTGCGGAAAAAAGCTTGCTTCGAGCAAAATTGCGAGGGCACCAGTTTACTCGTGCCGCGAAGTCCTTCTAATTTTTGCATTCCGAGCGGGCTTCCGCTCGTGAGAAATCTGCCTTTAGCTTTTCCGCGAGCTCCTAGACTCGCGCCTGGACGAAATACTTTTCTTGCAGGATTCTCCTATGATGCAGCTCATGACCGGCAATAATATAAGCGATGGCCCGCACGCTCACTTGGTTCTTGTTGGCTACGCCTCGGCGCGCCCATGCCACCTCATCCAGTCCCTGGAAAAGTGACAGGGTCGCCCGCCGGACAGACTTAAACTCCTCCACCAGAGCAGCCAAGGTGCATTCGCCGAACGGTCCATACTTCACGTAGTCATCCTGCTCGAAGCCTTCGATTGGAGTCTTGTCGTTGCGTGCAATTCGCAGCGCCCGGTAGCTGAAAACGCGCTCGCTGTCGATCACATGGCCGAGCACTTCCTTCACGCTCCATTTCCCCGGGAGATAGCAAAGGTCTCCTTCTGCCTCTTTGCGGGCGGAAAGCAGCGCGGCCGTTTCCGGCGACTGCTTTTCCAACGCGGCCAGGATGTCGCCGTCCGGGATCAGGGCAATGTAATTTTCGTAGTAGGGTACATACTCGTCAGACTGGGGCTTGCCTATGACTGGTGTTTTTGCGTTCATTGCTCCAGCTCTCAGGATTGGTTTGTAGTTTCAGGATACCTGAAGTGGAATCTAAGGGCGAGTTGTAGTCTCATCAGGCTGCCCATGAGGTACAGCCCGGCGATTCCCACCCGCGGGCGCGTTCCTAATTCAATCCAAGCTGAGTCAGCTTGACGGCACAGTGAATATTACCGATACAGCCGCCGGTGTTGACGTTGGTGCCTAGCGTGCTGAAGTACACGCTTGAAGCCTGAGCCTGAGTACTGGTGTTGTCCCAGACGACTCCGCTGGTTGCCCCCGGATAATTGAGGCCGCTAAGAGTTCCAGTAATTGCACCGGTGCTGATGTCATCGGTGCGTAGCAATCCATTCGCACCCGCCCCCACCAGGCCGCTGATGATGATGTCGTGATCGCCATTCCCAAAGTCAACATTGGGATTGAATATCTCGGTGATCGGACTGCAGGGGACTCCGGCCGAAGTACCGCGGGTGATGCGGCCTGTGTAACTGGAGTTCATAGTTGGATAGGCGGTGAATCCAATCCAATAGAGAAAAGAAGTGGTGTCGGTGCCACTTGTGCCGCACAGGTAAAGCTGCCCGTTGGCCGGGGTCGCTCCAAAGAAATCGTTGTCGAAGGCGCCGCTGTAGAGGTTTGCATTCGTGGTGATGTTGCCTCGGCTTCCGAAACCGACGTGGGTTCTTCCCAGACCCGTGAGGTCTTCATTCAGTTGCGCCACCACAGCACTATTGTTATTGGTGCCATCATTACCGGAGAAAGCAAAAACTTTCGCGCTTGAGCCATCCAGAAGCACGGGGTCGGGTATCCCGTAGGAACTGCCGTTACCAGTGCAATTTGTTCCGGTACCCGTACGCCCGGGGGGATGAACCGTAGTACACGCTCCTCCTCCCACCATCAACGGCCCGGCGAAGACTACGGGAGGATTCACGTTAATGTTGAGCACCCAAAGCTCGCCTAGCTGGTCCCCCACAATGAGGCGGCCTGTCTGAAAGTCCAGCACGGGACCATTCGGGGTCGCCGATGCGCCACCCGTGCCGGCAACCGGCAGAGTGAATGTCCAGTCAACGGTGGGAATTGGTATTGAGCGACAATTGAAAACACAACTGATCCGATAAATCTTGCCGTCATCGCTGCCGACAAAAGCCTTGTCATTGGCGTAGTCCACCCAGGGCGAAGACAGGGTATTTGTGGCGCTCGCGGAATAAGTCACCGACTTCAGGCACGAACTGGCCGGCGCGCCGCTCGTACAGCTGCCGTTGGTCGTCGGCGCGACCGCAGTCGTCGCCGAGGTTCCTTCCCCAGCCTTCCAGGTCAGCACGTGGAATACGGCAGAACTGGCCGCGCTTTCTACATACGCGACCTTGCTGCCATCCAGGGAAATTACGGTAGAGGTCAGAATCTTTCCCCCAGCCACCGTGGTTCCGTTATATGCCCAATTTACGCTTGGCGTGGCTCCGCAGAGACCGCCCGTACCGCTGTAGAGATTGGTTATCCCCACCAGATTGGCTTGGCCTGCGGTGACGCCGGCAACACTCAGTCCGAAGACGGCATAGTCAGAGGCGCAGTTCGCGCTCACGACCGTGCCATCGGGATTAAAGCCGAATTTTGCGGGAAACATGTTGGGAGCCACGCTCCCCGCGCCCAGGGAAACGCTCCAGTCCCTGGCTAAAACATTGCGTTTCCTAACTGGAAAGCGGGGACGGTCCCCACTCCGGGTGGGCTCGGGACGGAATTGCATGCGACTGCGATCGGCCTCACTGGCGGTTGGCGGCCCGAAAGAGCGGACTGCAGCCGGAAGATTGCGCTCCACGAGATGAAAAAGAATTCTAGGCTCCCGCGCCGCGCGATCCAGATTCTCGGTACTAAGAGGGCCACTGACAACAAGGTGGTGGTAGCTCCAATCGACTACCCGTCCGACGTGCGGCTCGGGAGCCGTCTGGGACTGCCCCGCCAGCCTAAGGCCGCCAACAAGCGACAGGCAAACGAATTTCATGTGGCGCTCCCAGATCATGGACAGGTATGTACTTAACGATCGCACTCTTGTTCAAGATTAAAGGAATCTAATCGGATGTTGCCCTTGTTCTCGGCCTACGCGCATTACATTAGTAACGTCTCGCTGTGACCATCCTGTGCCGCCATCGGCTCGTAAGTGGCATGATGGTGACCGGGAAAAACGCCGCAGTTTCCATTGTCTACAAGGGGTCGGGCAACGAGGTGGGAGAAACACACAACTGATCACCTTCCGATCCAGTCTTTGCATGGCCCGCGATATCAACAAAAAGGGTGTTTTTCACAGGTTCGGTTTTCAGTTTGCTGGAGTAAAATACCGATTGGTCAATGAAGTGCAGCCTTTGACGCAGAATCCATACGAGGAAAGGACTTTGTCACATGTGGAAACCCACGAATCAGCCCACGACTCCAGGCCGGCCCGGTGAGCCGGAGCGTCCTGCTACGCCCGCCACCTCATCAGCCGTGAGCGAACCCGCTCTGGCGGCCCCGCGTCCCGTTGCCACCAGCACGGCGGATCAGGCGACGATCGGCAAGTCGCTGGTGATCAAAGGTGAGGTGACGGGTTCTGAGTCGCTCTACATTGACGGCCGGGTGGAAGGCTCCATTAATCTATCGGGCAACCGTGTGACAGTGGGCCGCAATGGCGTGGTCTCGGCCAACATCAATGCCCGCGAAATCGTGGTTCTGGGTAAAGTGCGTGGTAACCTCACGGCCAGCGACCGGGTCGATATCCGCAGCGATGGCTCGCTCACCGGCGACGTAGTGGCTGCCCGCATCTCCATTGAAGACGGCGCATTCTTCAAGGGCGGAATTGACATCCGCAAGGCCGGCCAGAAGCCGAACGGCGAAGAAGTCAAGACTTCGGTATCGGCCGAAGCGGCAACCGCAGCCAGGGTATAGGCTTTCCCCGGACAAAATCACAGCGGGCGCTCTTAGTCGGTCTACGAGCGCCCGTTTTATTTTGCTGCGGCGCCCCCAGATTTCCGGGCACGAGGTGAGGTTCTGAGCCGATCCCAGGCGGGGAATGGCTGAAAGCGCCTTCTTACGGCTCGATCCCCCCGCTCAGGTCTGCCGCTTGCACTTCTGCCACCCGGGGATAGGAAGTTGGTTTGCGGCGGCGAAGGTCGCCTGGCAATGAAGATCGGGTCAGCCAAAGGCCTGCCGCTATCGCTCCAGCCCAGGTAATCGTGACCAAGCCCAGGGCTTTAAGGTCCGCCATGCGGCTATTGCTTACCAGCACCACACGGGCAACTTGATAGCTCAACAACCCCGCCACCACCGCCGTGATCCCTGCCTTCCCGATCTCCCCCCAGTGCAACTCACTCACCCGGACCAACTGGCGACGATGGAGCAGGAATGCGAGGGCCAGGGTGTTTGCAACAATCCCCAGGTCGGAGGCCATGGCAAGTCCCACCGTCGAAAAATGGCGATGTAGCGCGGAATATATGGGGATCGACGCCAGGGTAATCAGGCTGCTGGCCACCATGGGGGTGAGGGTGTTCCCTGCGGCATAGAAGGCGCGAGAGTAAAGACCTTGCGCCGCCCAGAAACAAAGCGAAAGCGAGAACCAGAAAAAGTACCGGGCTGTTTCCCGAGAATCAGAAAACGTGAAGTGTCCGCGGCGGTACACCAAATCGATCAGCGGTGTGGCCGCCACCATCATGAAGCTGCTCGCCAGCAGGGACGTGGCCAAGATGCGATAGATCGACCCGTTTACCGTATCGGCGAACTCGCGCAGCCGCCTTTCTCCGAACAGCTTGGCGAAAAAAGGCAAGGAGGCCTGGCTTGTGGCCTGCCCCAATACGGCGATGGGCACCGCGAATAGGCGCTTGGCGTAGTTCAAACGGGTGATATCTCCCACGGCTCCAGAAGCAAAGTAACGCAGGATCCAGTCGTCAGCGGTAACCAGCGACACGCCAAGCATCAGCGGAATGGAGAGCCGTACCCACTCGCGAAACGCGGAGTTGCGCACGTCGAATGAAATACTGTAGCCGGTTCCGACGCGAGCCGCGCCAATCGCGTTTATCAGGAATGGTCCCAGAAAGCTCCCCACTACCGCGCCATAGGCGAGCGAGGCGATGCCCAGCCGGCGCGAAAGCAGGACACCCCCCACAATGATCGCAGCGTTGTAGAGCAGCGGCCCGAAGGCGGGAAACAGGAACAGCCGGCGCGAAAGCAATACCGCCGAAACCACGCCGCCCACGTAAAAGAACAGTTGTGCCGGAAGCAGAATGCGGGTCAGATGAACGCAAAGCTGCATTTGTTCGGAGCTGAATTTGGGGAAGAGCTGATGCGAGATCTGAGGCGTGAAGATTTCCGCCAGGAGAATACCCACTCCCAGCACCGCGGTCATGACCGTGATGATGACCGAGAACGTCTTCTGCGCCTCCGCTTCTTTGTCCTCCGCAAGAAAACGCGTGTAGATCGAAACGAAAGTGATGGAAGCAGTTCCGCCCGCCACCAGGTAATTGAGCCAGTCGGGAATGGTGAAGCCGGCGACGTAGGCGTCGGTCGCAGGCCCGGCGCCGAACGCGTAAGCAATGTAGGCCTCGCGCACATAGCCGATCACCCGCGACACCATGACAGCCGACATCAGCAGCAGCGTGGCAGAGAAGGCGCTGTGCTGGTGCGAGGGACGAAGTAGGCGAAGGAGCCTGTTCATTTCAGCCGCAGATTACGCAGATAAACGCAGATTCCTATTCTTTGGCGTTTCCGAAGACTAGACGCTCTGTAAGGATTCTTAGAGCGTAACAGACCAGCCCTAAATCATCAGCGTTTATCTGCGTGATTCAGCGGCGCAAACCGCGGCAAAAAGCTATAATGCTCGCCCATGGCCGTAGTCGCGGGACAGAAAATCGGTCCGTATGAAGTCGCAGGGCAGATTGGCGCGGGCGGCATGGGCGAAGTGTACAAGGCGCGCGACCCGCGCCTCGGACGCGATGTCGCAATCAAGGTGCTGCCTGCGATATTCTCTTCCGACCCTGACCGCCTGCAGCGTTTTGCTCAGGAAGCACGGGCCGCAGCCGCGCTGAACCATCCCAACATTCTCGCCATTTTTGATATCGGCGAAGACAAAGGCGCGCCCTATGTGGTCTCCGAGTTGCTCGAGGGCGAAACCTTGCGCGAGCGCCTGCGCAGCGGAGCCCTGTCCACCCGAAAGGCCATCGACTTCGCGCTTCAGATCGCGCATGGGCTGGCTGCGGCGCATGAAAAGGGAATCGTTCATCGCGACCTCAAACCTGAGAACCTTTTCATCACCCACGACAATCGAGTAAAGATTCTGGATTTCGGACTGGCCAAGCTCACTCGCCCTGAGGAACACTCCAGCGCCGGTGATGCGCCTACCATGCAGGTCGCGACTGACCCTGGGGTGGTCATGGGCACGGTCGGCTATATGTCCCCTGAGCAAGTTCGCGGGAAGCCAGCCGACCATCGTTCCGATATTTTTTCCTTCGGCTCCATCCTCTACGAAATGCTTTCTGGAAAGCGCGCCTTCCACGGGGATTCGCCCGCCGACACGATGAGTGCGATCCTGAAGGACGATCCGCCGGAGCTTTCCGAGACAGCACGCGACATTCCGCCAGCCCTGCAGCGGATCGTGAACCATTGCCTGGAGAAGAATCCGAGCCAGCGTTTTCAGTCCGCCGGCGATGTGGCGTTTAACCTGGAATCACTGACAGAAACCTCCTCGCCCAGTAAAGGCGGGCTGCGTGCTGTGGCCACTCCTCCCCGCTGGCGCTGGTTGCTTCCGTCATTGGCCGCGCTTATGATCGCGGCTTCTTATGCGGGAATTTACTTCCTTGCCAGGCGGTCTGCAACGTTCGCCGCCCCTACCTTTCATCGCCTGACTTTCCGCCGCGGCACTATCCTCGCTGCGCGCTTTTCACCCGACGGGCAGACCATTGTTTACGGCGCAGCCCTGGAGGGCAGGCCCGTAGAACTGCTCACCACCCGCTTTGACAGCACTGATTCGCGACCCTTGGGGATGCAAAAAACAGATATTTTGTCCATCTCCAGCAACGGGGAAATGGCCGTCCTTAAGGATGCGCACCCGACCGGCAGCTTTTACGAAACCGGGACTCTCGCGAGGGTCACGCTGGCCGGAGGAGCTCCCCGCGAAGTTCTGGATCATGTTGAAGGCGCGGACTGGACGCCCGACGGCTCAGATCTTGCAGTGATCCACTCGCGTGGCATATTTCTCGAAAATGGTCTCGAGTTTCCTACTGGCAGAATCATTTACCGACCGCAGGGATGGGTAAGTCACGTGCGCTTCTCCCGCCGCGGTGATTTGCTGGCTTTCGCCGACCACGTACCTACAGGCGACGATGGCCGCGTCGTCATCACGGATCGTGATGGTAACCGCAAGGCAGCTTCCAGTTTCTGCACCTCGGTGGAGGGCGTCGCCTGGTCGAGCGACGGAAAAGAAGTATGGTTCACCGCCTCCCCCGGCGGGACTGCACGCGCCGTTTACGCGCTCAGCATGGGGGGGGAAGAACGGCTGGTAATGCGGGTGCCCGCGACGCTGTCGGTGCAGGACATCACCCGCGATGGTCGTGTGCTGCTCACTGAGGACAATGCGCAAGCGGGCATCATCGCTATGCCGCCGGGTGAAAGCAAGGAAAGGAACCTTTCCTGGTTCGACTGGTCCACCAGTTCGGACTTTTCTCCCGATGGCCGGACTGTGATTTTTTCCGAGACCGGGGAAGCCACGGGCGGAAAATACGGGACTTTCAGCCGCAGGACCGATGGATCGCCCGCTATTCGGCTGGGCGACGGGGCAGGATACGGTGTTTTGTCACCCGACGGAAAGTGGGTGGCCACAACCGACCTCAGTTCACCGGGCCAGGTCCAGCTTCTTCCCACCGGAGCGGGGCAGGCGCGTCGTTTAACCAACGACGGCATGGATCATCAAGTTATCGCCTGGGTGCCGGACGGCACCGGCTTGATCTTCAGCGCCACCGAGCCGAATAAGCAAGGGCGCTGCTATTGGATGGACTTGAACGGGAAGAGTCGGGCCATCGCCCCGCCGGGAACCACCGGACTTGCAGTCACCCTGGACAACAGATTCCTCCTCGGGCGCGACTCCGAGGGCAATTATCTCTACTATCCGCTTGCAGGTGGCGATCCCAAACCCTTCCCGGTCAAGCTGGATAGTGATGATCGCTTCATGAAGTTTGTACCGGATGGCAAGAGCATACTCGCCTACCAGCGCGGTGTTCCTGCCAGGGTCTTTCGCCTCTCCATCGACACCAGTCGCCGGGAAGAAGTTCGCCAGATTGCACCTTCCGATCCGGCAGGCGTGGAGTCGGTCTCAGGTATCTATTTCAGCGCCGACGGCAAGTCTTACGCCTATTCGTACTATCGGGTTCTCTCTGATCTCTGGGTAGTAGACGGCCTCAAATAGGCGCGTGCGAGGGGTGCATAATCCTCACTTCCCATACTCATTCTTCACCACTTCTCCGCCCTTCATCACAAATTTCACCCGCTCAAGCGTGGTCACGTCCTGCAGCGGGTCGCCGTCCACGGCGATAATATCCGCCCACTTGCCGGATTCGACGGCGCCGATCTTGTCTGACCAGCCCAGCAGGTCGGCGGCGTCAATCGTGGCCGCCTGAATGGATTGCAGCGGGGTCAGTCCCAGCTTCACCATCACGGCAAATTCGTGGGCATTGAGTCCGTGGGGATAGACGGCTGCATCCGTGCCAAAAGCCACTTTCACTCCGCTGCTAAAGGCGTGGGCGATGTTCTTGCGGGCAGCGGGCATTACTTCCTTACCTTTTGCCAGCAGTTCCGGGGGAACGCGCAGCCGCTCCGCGTTCGCCATAAACCAGTCAGCCAGATACAGGGTGGGCACCAGATAGGTGCCGTTCTTCTTCATCTCGGCGATGGCAGCATCGTCGATGTAGGAGCCATGCTCAATGGAATCGACGCCCGCCTGCGAGGCCCATAGGATGCCCTGGGCTCCGTGAGCGTGAGCGGCAACCTTCCGCCCCAGGCGGTGCGCGTCCATCACGATCGCCTTCAGCTCTTCGAGCGTGTATGCCGAAGCCTGCGGATTGTCGCCGTGGGAAAGGACGCCGCCCGTTGCACAAATCTTGATCAGATCAGCGCCGTACTTGATGACCTCTCGAACCTTGTGCTGCACGCCTTCCACGCCGTCAGCCACGCCTTCCGCCGTAACGTGGTACTCAAAGGGCAGCAGGTTCTCGTCGCAGTGACCTCCCGTGATCCCGAGCGCCGGCCCGCTCACCAACATGCGCGGCCCAGGGACGTCCCTGGCGTTAATGGCATCCCGCAGGGCCACGTCGCCATAACCCTCCGCTCCCACGTTGCGCACGGTAGTGAACCCAGCCTCCAGGGTGAGCCGCGCATTGCGAGCGCCGCTCAGGGTTGCGCGTGGAATTGAAATCGAGAGGGCCTGAGGTCCGACATCTTGCGGATTGCCGGTCAGATGCGTGTGCGCATCCGTCAGCCCCGGGAGGACCGTGGCGTTCGGAAGATCGATGAGGCGATCGCCGGACGAGCGATTCGTGTGCCCCATCGGGCCGACGCGAACAATTTTGCCTTCCTCGATCACGATGGCCTGATCGGTGAGAGCTTTCCCGGTGCGCACATCCAGCAACTTTCCCGCATGCACGATGACCCGCTGCGACGCCGCTCCAGCTTCCTGGGCCCGCCCCAGGGCACACAATGCCAACGACAACAGAATGATCGTGGGAAAAACCTGTTTGGCTGTTTTCTTCATGCGCTCCTCGTTAAATTTGGTTCGACGAGGCGGAAATGGCGTCCGTGCACGAACCCATGTACGATCACAGACGCTCTGCCCAGGACTTCAACTCTAATGCTATTTTTCTCTTTACCCGCGCTTGCGTCCGTCCAGTCCCCACTCCTGCCCGGCGTCGGCGACGAAGAAGATGATGAACAGAAATAACAGCGGCAGGTGGTCGAGTTCCGCACCAAAGTAGCGCCACACCGGCATGCCGGGACCGGGTCCCCACCAGGTGGCGAGCATCAGGCTTACCATGTGCACCGCCCCCAGCACCGAAGCCGGACGCACCCAGATCCCCAGCAACAGGCACACCCCGACAAACATTTCCAGTACTCCCACCAGGTAACCGAAAAACACCGCGTGGGGTAGAATCAGGTCGTTAAGAATCGGCTGGTAGAAGCTCACAGCGCTGCTTTGGACAAAGCTCTGAAGATACTGCTGAAAACCGCCATGGGTAAACTCAGGACCGAAAATCTTATACTGCCCGAAAAGCAAGAAGAAGACAGACGTGGCAATGCGAACCGCAGCGATGGTCTTGGGAAGGGCGCCGGAAATTTTGCGCATCAGGTCCTGTACGGGTCCGAGTGAAGAAGGAGATTCCCTAACCTTCTCGCCCCGAGAGCGCGGCTCCGAAGGGCTCGGAATGGCTATGGACAGCGGGCAACATTCTCCCACAGCGCGGTGGAGAAATCATCATCGGCGCCGCTAGCCGCCGGGTCCATCGTTGGTGACGTATTGCTCGAGCGAGTCCAGTTCCTGGCTGAGATCACCGATCCGCTGTTCCAGCAGGTTGCGAATGGAAAGCATGCCCAGCAGCTTGCCGGAATTGTCCACCACCGGCAGGTGGCGAAAATGGCGTTCCAGCATGATGGCCAACGCCTCGCCCGGCCCCGTCGACATGGTCGCCAGTTCCACCGGAGTGGTCATCAGTTCTCGCACCGGCGTAGTCGAAGGGTCGCGCCCAGTAAGGGACAGCTTGCGCAGCACGTCGCGTTCGGTAAATATGCCCGCCACCAGGCCTTCACTGTCGACCACGCCTACAGCTCCGACATGCCGGTCGAGCATTAGTCGGATGGCGGCGGCGGCGCTGACTTCAACTCCCACCGCAGCCACATCTGAATCACAAAGTTCCAGAATGCCCATAAGCTCTCCTCGCCTGCCCGGGTAGGGGAAGCTTGCTCCTAGATCGGGCCTGCAGGATCAAAGAGATTCCGGCATTATGCCCTGTGCGCAGCCGGTGTCAAGGAGATTTAGTCACAGGCGGCCCAGACCCTACCCTGATCCCGATCACTTGACGTCGTTTCTAAATACCCCACCGTCTTTCATAACAAACGTCACCTCGCCCAGCACCTTGACGTCGCGCAACGGGTCGCCGTTGACGGCGATCACATCGGCGTATGCCCCAGCCACGATCACGCCAATTTGGCCCGCCATGTCGAGCATCTCGGCGGCACGCGAGGTGGCGCTCTTGATGGTATCCATCGGCGACATGCCGAACTCCGTCATGCGGGGAAATTCCTGCGCCATCGGCTCCGTCCAGGGAATGCCGCCCATATCAGTGCCGAAAACAATCTTCACTCCCGCCTTCACAGCTTTCTGCAAAGAAACACCATGCTCCGAGACGCGCTTGCGGTCACGCCGTCCGCTCGGCGTGTCGGCCGGAGCCCAGTCGTGATAGTAGGCGGCAAGCGTGGGGCAATACCACGTGCCCTGCTTCACCATTTGCGCGATTTGTGCATCCGTGATTTCCAGACCATGCTCGATGGAGTCGCAACCGCCGTCCAGGGCGCGTTGCAAGCCGATGCCATTGTAAGCGTGACACGCCACCTTCTTGCCCCAGCCATGGGTTTCGTCCACGATTGCCCTGAGCTCTTCCACCGTGAGTGTCGGCTGTGAAACCAACTCGCCATTGTTTCCCACCCAGGAACGGTGCGTCATGTAAACCTTGATCCAATCCGCGCCGTGGTCAAGCTGTTCGCGAGCCGCCTTCCGCGCCTCCACCGGTCCGTCGATGATCTGCGCTCCCTTGGGCATGTCGAGTTCGGGCGCATAGCCTTCAAGGTTGTAGCCGCCGGTCGTAGAAATCGCCCGAGTCGCGACCGACAGGCGCGGCCCGGGAATGTAGCCGCCTTCAATCGCCATCTTAATGCCAACGTCGCCATAGCCCGCACCTTCGGTTTCCACGTCGCGCAGTGTGGTAAAACCCTGCTCCAGCGCCCGCCGGGCGGCAACCGTGGCCCGCGCCGCCCGCAAGGCCAACGGATATTTCAGGATGTTGGCGTCGTAACCTCCCTGTGCTGGTTCTTCTCCCTGTAGAAAGATGTGCGTATGGGAATCGATCAGTCCAGGTAACACGGTGGCGTGAGACAGGTCGATGATTCTGACACCCGCGGGAATCTTGGCGTTCGCAGCGTCGGAAACGCTTTCGATGCGGTTGCCGCGAATCACGATGACTTGATCTCGGCGAGGCTGGTCAGAATTGCCGTCGATGAGCACCCCGGCGCGGATGACAATCACCGCCGGGGGCATGGTTTGGGAAAGGACTGGTACAACGACAGTAACCGCAACGATAAAGTTGACCAGATAGCGCATGTCCACCTCTTTAGTTCGGGTGGGCATGATACATCATGGTCCTGAGTTTTTGTCGATTTCGGATCTGGCCGTGCGGGGGCGGGTCGGAGCCTGCCCGGGAGAGCGAAGTCGAAGGGACCGGCCGAGCCGAGCGAAGCTCGGCGGCTGTATTCTCTAGATCGTTGCGGCTATGCCATCATCGTGTAATCACCGCATCGGCCTCGATCTCCACCAGCATTTCCGGCGATATGAGTGCGCTCACCTGCAGCATGGCCGTTGCCGGCCTGATATCGCGGAAGAACTCTCCGTGGGCCTTGCCGATTTTTCCCCAGTCGGCAATATTGATGACGAATATCCGCGTACGTACCACGTCCTTCAGGCCGGCGCCAGCCTTCTGCAGTGCCGACTCGATGTTCTTCAAGACCTGAATGGTTTGGGCATAGGGATCGCCCACTCCAACGACTTTGCCGTCTGAGCCCGTGGCTGTGGTTCCGGCCACATAAACCTGTGAACCAACTTTGACAGCCCGAGAGTAACCCACAATCGGCTCCCAGGGTGTGCCGCTGGAGATGTTCCTGCGCTCCATGATTGCCTCCATAACTCATTGTAGCGGGTTGCAAAATGCTGGAATTGGCAGCCAACCGTGAAGTCTGCCAACAAACGCGGGGTAAAACCTTTCGATCGGTTCGATCTTCTAACCGAATAGGAAATACTGATTTGGGTGACTTACAAAAGTCACTTGCCTTGGCGGTTCAGCTGAGGTTAAGTAGACCGATAGAGTGGTGGCATTACAAATCCCGTGCCACTCGGGGTTTCTGGAGGAGGTGAGCACCACGATGATTCCGGAATCGCATCCCTTGCAGCAGCTCTTCATCGAGCTTGTGGGCCGGCATTATGCCGAAGAAATCGGCCTCCGCGATCCCCAGATCGTAAATTATGTCGCCCACCTCATGGCCGAGTTTTGCCATACGGAACAGCTATTCAAGATCAGCAATGCCGGAGGCAGGCCGCTGACCGATGTCGGCGAGATGCTGGTGGAATCGAATCCCGTGTTCGGACCCGCGCCCTCTTTCGACCGCGAACGCCAGGTGCGCAAACATATCGGCGATTACACGCTCTTCTTCACCGGAATGTTTCCCGAGAGCATCAATCACTTCCGCCTCCGCCGCCACCGTCTGGAGAATTTCGTGGATTGGATCAAAGCCGGCAAGGAGAGCTACTACGTCGTTTCAAAGTTTGAACATTTCGAATACGCCAAGGTTGCGCCCCTGTTCGCCAGCCTTTCGCAGCACTTCGAGCAGTGTGTTTACGGGCTCAATCTAGTGAAGAACGATCTGCAGGAAATGCAGCATCCGTTGGCGCAGCGCGCCAATGAACTCCTGATGTAATGACCTGCTGGCGTAGTGATTCGTGAATGTCGCTATAGGTACTTGCGTATTTCAAGCCGATCGACTGCAGCGGTTCAAACTCCAGCCGCTTTTCCCTTGCTCAACTTCTGCTCTGCCTTCACCGCATACATCTCGTGGTCTGCACTATCGAGAAGGGCGGCCACCGTCTTGCCTTCCGCCCATTCCGCAACGCCAATACTCAGGCTTAATTCGAAATGCTCAAGATGCCCCGCCCGATTCCATTCGGCCAGTCCTACTCTGATTCTGTCCACTACATGCCTGGCATCGACGCTTGATGTGTCCGCCAGAATTACCAGAAACTCATCCCCGCCATACCGGAAGACCGCGTCCGACCCACGCACAGAATGTTTCAGCAGGGCCGCCGTATTGGCCAATACCACGTCGCCGGTCAGGTGGCCGAATTTGGTGTTGACCTGTTTGAATTGGTCCACGTCAATCAGCATGAAGGTCAGCGGCTTCTTCGAACGCCTGGCCTGACTCATGAACCGGCCCGCCATATCCTCAAGGGAGTGCCGGTTGTAGATCTCAGTCAGGGGATCGGTAAAGGATTGCTGCTGGGTAAGTTCCTGTTGAATGGTCCGGGAGATCAACTCTTCCCGTAACCGGCGGATTTCCAAACGCCTGGTTAACAGGTAGGTGTTCAGCAGGGCCAGTAGAGCCACCAGTCCGAGTACCAGCGGCCGGGATACCGTTATTTCAAAATGAATGTTGCCTTGCTTGAGAAAGGCGGCAGGATACAGGACGGCCAACAGCCCGGCGCCGACCAGCAGCCCGGCGAGAGACACAATCAGCCACAGCTCTCCATCTCGCTTTTCGAGTTGCGAGAGTTGTTGGCTAACCTGCGCCAAAACCCCTTCAGTTTGCCGATGCATCGCACGCCCAGTTCCAAGAGATTCAGTTCAGCGGGCCTAAGTTTAGCTCCTTACAATCTTCTGCCATACGGTACAAAGGTAACGCGCTTCGGGCGTCGGTGTCAGACCTCGGACTCCCGATCAAACTCGACTATTGTGGGCTCCGCTGGGCTCTGGCCCTGCATTGGTCGATCATTTCATGGTTTCGAAGTCTGAGGTCCGAGGTCCGAATTTCGCTAGAGCCTTCCCTTCCGGCGGAGCAAGGCAGCGCCCAGTGCGCCGCCCAGGCCGGAGAAAATCACAAAAGCCACCATTGTCCCAACCAAAGCCGACGTTACCAGCAAGGCGATGCCTTGCTCAGTCTTGAGAAATTCCAGGGCCTGCAGTGCTTGCGGATCTGGATTGCGAGCCGCTGCCTGCTCGACCAGTTCGATGACCTTCTGGCGGATCTGACCCCATTCATGGAGCATGATCGTGCGGGCACAGAGCAACACGGTGAAAATGCAGCCCCCCAGTATTCCACTTGCCATCCCCAGGCGCGAGCCCATTCGCGGAGTAATGTTGGCGACCGGGTTCCGGCGGCGGTAAAAGACCACCGACAGGCTCCCGCCGATCAGCATTCCCAGGCCGAAGACTACAAACGGGGTCATCATAAGAACCGCCGCAATCAGGCCAGCCAGAGCGGTCGCCGGCAACGCCTGCGACCAGTCAATTCTGGTGGCCAGCGGAGAAATGAAATATGGGTAGGACGGCGAGGTTGCTCCCTGATCGGAGGTCGCTACGGGAGGGGTTAGAGGCTCCGCCACCGCGACCCGGATTTGCGGCGCGTTGCACTGCGGGCAGAACGCGATGCCTTCTTGCACCGTAGCGCCACATTGATAACAGGGATACTCCACTAAGTTTCAAGTTACAGCAGTGCGGCGAGCAGAGGCAAGGAAGCCAGGTCTCGGCTCGCCTGAAGGAGGAGCTAAGGATGGACGGATGGACGGATTTTCAACTTGTTGGATTTGCAACCTACACAATACTTGAGGAGGGGAATCGTTTTTGAAACTCGTCAATCCTTAAATTCGACAATTCCTAAATTCAGATCGTGTCCTTGCCACCTCGCACCTGCACATACACCAGACCAAAATCTGACCCTTTGCCGGAGTCCGCGGGGCGGATAGAGACGATGTGCTGGCTCTGCCTGGTTCCAACCTTCAGTTCGACAATCTTGCCTCCATTGTCACCCTCACACTTGAGTTGTTTGGCCGGGCTGGAATCGTCGCTGGAGTCCATCGTGGCGCCGGCGTGATTCTTGTTGGTATGGCACTCGAGCACGCTTCCGTATTTCTTCAATTGATCTGTATAGTAGGCGATCAGCTTTTCCGGCGAATCATTAGACAGGTATTCGACGGCCACCACTCTCAGGCCGAACAGGCTGCTGGAGATGTTGACGTTAGCGCTGTTGCTATCGCCGTCATCCTCCTGGTCTTTTTCCTTCATCCGCGCGCCCGGGTAAACGGGAAGGCCGGTGTCGCGGACATTGGCAGCCTTGCTGACGTGCAGTCCGCCGATGGGAGTCTCGATGTCCACCTTCTTGTCCTGCCCCTCACTGCCCTTCTTCACATTGACGTTGCAGCCGGGCAGCACCAGGGCGCTGAAAGCAACGGCAGCGGTCAAAATTAGTAGTGAACTAGCGTCCCGCCATCTGAGCATGCGCATTGCGATCCCTCCTCTGCCGCCTGGGGCGCCCTCTCAATGCCGGCGCCACGCTGAGCGATGTTGGGAATGCTGACCGGCAAGTGGCCATGAATGGCCATTTCTCCAAAGAGCGCTTTGACCGCGCTGGTTTCCGAGACGCTAGCGTTGGAAAATGTGCAAAGGTAATTCTGGATGGCCGGGAAATCCTGCGCCACGTAGGGATTTCCCATGGCCAGAACCGCGGTTTTTTCCGCGGCATGGTCCAGAATCGCCTGCAAAAGCGTCCCACTAGCGTCGTTCAGGGCAACCGAGTTGGTCAAACCGTTCGCGCCTTGCATTGCCTTACCGGCAGTCGGCACCACATACACCGCCGCAATCACGGCCTGGGCCTGGTCAACCGCCTTCAGTATGTCTGCTGACATGGCAGCGGCGATGCGTGGATCGACGTAAATTACATTGGCATCGGGCACGCGAACCTTGATGGCGCGTTCCAAAACGCGGCCCACGTCGGTGCGCACGTCTTCGGAAAGCACCACCACCACCGTACCGTTGCGCGCTTCTTCCACTTGTTGATACGGAAGCCCGGTCTGAACAGTTCCCGATTGTTTCAGCGGCAGCAGTTTGCCGTTATCGCGCACCAGGGTGACGGCGTCGTCGGAAATCTGTTGGCCGATGGCCAGGTTCTCAGGTCTGCCAACCATGTCAGGCAGGGCGTTCACATCCACCAGGCGGGCCTTGTGCAATCCCATTGACGCCTTTGCCTTCAACAGCTTGAGTACTGATGCGTCGAGCTGGGCAGAGGGAATTTCCCCACTGCGAGCGGCCTCGAGAACGGCCTTGTAGGAAGCATCCAAATCAGCGGGAATCAGCAGCAGGTCGCTACCCGCCTTGAATGCGTCCACCGCCGCCCGTCCGGTATTGGCCGAGTAAAGACGAGTCAGGCCGGCCATGTCGAGCGCGTCGGTCACCACAATTCCCTGAAATCCGAGCTGCCTTTTGAGCAGGTCCTTGACGATCACCGGGGAAGTTGTGGCCACGCGATTGACATCCGGCTCAAGCGCCGGAACCGTGACGTGCGCCACCATCACCGAATCGACTCCGGCCGCAATGGCCTTGCGGAAGGGTGCCAGTTCGACAGAATCTAACCGCGCCCGATCCCCGGTGACCTGGGCCACACTGAGATGCGAATCGGTTGCGGTATCGCCGTGGCCAGGGAAGTGTTTCGCGGTGGTCATCATCCCGTTGGCGCGCGCCCCGCGTATGTAGGCGGCGACCAGATCTCCCACCTGCTGCGGATCCTCTCCAAAAGAGCGGGTGTTGATGATGGGATTCGCCGGGTTCGAGTTGACGTCAGCATCCGGGAAAAAATTCCATTGGATTCCGAGGGCGCGAGACTCCTGGGCGGTAATGCGGCCGAAGGCTTCGGCGTAGTCCACCTTCCCGGCCGCTCCAAATGACATGGCATGAGGAAAAGTTGTGGCCCCATGCAGACGCATGGTCACTCCGCGCTCAAAATCGGCGGCCACAAGCAGCGGCAACCTGGACTGTTCCTGCAAACGGTTGAGCAGTTCGGCGGCCTCGTATGGTTCGCTACGATAGAGAAAAGGTGGCTCCCAGCGCACCGTCATGGCGAATGCGCCGAGGTGATATTTGTGCATGCTGTCCAGCAACTGGAGATAGGTGCTGCTATTGGCATTCAGGAAGTCCGCCCGCACCCAGATCATGAAAATCTGGCCGACTTTCTCTTCCAGCGAGAGCTTGCGCAGTGTCTTTTCCGCCCATTTCCCGCCGTCGCGGTCAAGATGAATGGGACCCGCGTGCTGATATTTTTCTTTGGCCAGGCCGGACCCGCTGGCAGCCAAGAGAAGTACCACAACCACCAAAGACCGAATCATGGAAGGACGATAGCACGAGGGATACCGGGTGTCAGCTACCACGGAGCCAATTAATTCTTACTGCCCCGCGCCCTGGCGAATTCTTCCACCCGCTCGCGCACGCTGAGCACATGCTTCGGCAGATTTAGCCGGCTGCCGGCTTCGAGGATGGGAATCAGTTTGTCGAATTCCGGTCCGGAATGTGATCCGGTAACAATCAGCCGAACGGGGTGAAATAATTCTTTTCCTTTCGCCCCGGTCTCTGCCTTCACCTCGTTGACCAGCAGTTTGAAGCATTCGGGCGTGAGTTTCCCAGCTTTCGCCGATTCGTCTTCAAGTATTTTAACCGTGAATCTGTCGAAGACCGCATCGGCGTTAGGCCAGGCAAGTACTTCGGCGTTGTCGAGTGCCGCTAGCGCCGCTTTCGCATCGTAGTTGAAGATGAGCGACGCGCGTTCGGGCAGCTGATCAAAGCGATCCACGGATGGTGTAAGCAGTTCTGCGACTTGGGAAAACCAATCGAACGTTGCTTGCTCGACAAAGATGCCATGTTCCCAGTCTGGCGGGGAAATAAGACTCGGGCCAAGAGTGCCGGACCTCGCCAGAAATTCCAAAACGAGAAATGTGAGTCGAGGGGGACGACACTCTTTAATGTAATGCCGGTTCAGCCAGTACAGTTTCTCCATGTCGAACACGGCCGCCGAGGGTGTCACTCGCTCCAGCGAAAATTCCTTCACCAGTTCCTCCCGGCTGAAAATTTCCCGCGTACCTCCCGGCGGCGCCCAGCCGAGCAAAACCAAATAGTTCACCAGCGCCTCGGGCAGCACGCCCATTTCGCGGAAATTCGCAATCGACGTCGCCCCGTGCCGCTTGGAGAGCCGTTCGCGGTCGCTGCCCAGAATGGTCGAAAGGTGGGCAAACTCCGGCACCGGCCAGCCCAGAGCCTCGTACAGCACCACCTGCTTGGGCGTATTCGAGAGATGATCGTCGCCGCGGATTACGTGGGTGATCTTCATCAGCGCGTCATCAATCACCACTACGTAGTTGTAAACCGGCATCCCGTTCGAACGCAGGATGATGGGGTCGCTTACCACCTCGTTCGAGAACTCCACGTCTCGATGGACGATGTCGTGAAAGCGTATGGGGTGCTCTGGAATCCGCAGCCGGATCGCACAAGACTCCCCACTTTTCCGCCGCTGCCGGGTTTCCGCCGGATCAATCGCCCGGCACTTGCCCGAATAGATGGGCTGGCGATGCTCAGCCTGCGCCCGTTCGCGCTCCTTCTGTAACTCGGCTTCGGTGCAGAAGCACAAATATGCTTTGCCTTCATTCACCAGGCGCTCGGCGTGCTCCCGGTAGATTCCCAGACGGTCGGACTGGCGATAGGGCGCGTATGGCCCGCCCAGATCCGGGCCTTCGTCCCAGTCCAAACCAAGCCACTTGAGATCGGCAATGAGCTGATCTTCAAAACGAGCTTCGCTGCGTTCGACATCAGTGTCTTCGATGCGCAGCACCACGGTGCCGCCCTGCCCCCGAGCGAAAAGCCAGTTGAATAGAGCGGTACGCGCATTGCCCACGTGGAGATGCCCAGTCGGAGAAGGCGCAAAACGAACCCGGACAGAAGAATTTGAAGTCACGAAAAGATGTTAGCAGACAGGGGAGGAGGCCCAAACTCGTAGCGCCGGGGCTCCAACTGCCGAGCAACGCTCGGCCCAGGCCGGTGAGAGACCCGTCCCCACAATGGTCTTTGCTGAAGGCTGAAGGCTGACGGCTGACGGCAAAAGCTTATTTTCTCGGGGCCATGTACGTTCTTGTGATTCGATCGTGCCAGCAGAGTTCGTCCTCGTCGAGCAGACACCAGGCATATCCCAGGCCCAGCGATATCCCGGAAAGCACGGACGCCAGCACGCGCCAGCGCCGCATAACCCGCGGCACCGGATCGCCGTCAAACCGTTGCAACTCCAGCTTGGCTAGCTTCAAGCCCGGCGTGGCGCCACTATAAACCAGCAAGAGGTACTGGTAGGCGCACCAGAACGCGCCGGCAGGAAAAAATGCGGGTCCGGCCAGTTTGGCAAGTGACGGCACCTCAGCCGTGATCTTGAAAAAAATGTAAGTAAAAGCCGCGATGGCCCCCATCACGAGCGTGGCATCAATCCCGGCAGCAGCCAAGCGCCGTCCCATGGGCGCAGTTCGCAGCGGAATCTCGAATCCCGGTCGGCGCTCATTCGCCGGTTCTTCCACCCGTTCAATCGAGATGCCCCCTAGCGCCGGCGGAGGAGGCACAAGTTCAGGGGCCTCGATAATACGCGGGCGGTCGAACACCGGCTCGGCCAATTCGTCGAACGGCCGGGGCGGCACGCTATAGCTGGCGAATTCAATCACTTTGGCCGTGGCTTCGTTCGTGGCCGCAAACAGGGCGCGTGGGTAGTCCGCCGGTTCAGCCAGTCTTATTCGGGGAACGGCGGCAGGCTGCACCCTCTCCAACGCGCGCCGCGCAGTGGGCATGGACGGGAGCGGTTCATCAACGCCGGCTGGAGCATGCCAAGGCGCTGCATCCACAACTGGATCACTCCATACCGGCTCAGTGTCAAACTTAAGTTGCAGAGAGGGGTAGCGAGGCTCTCGCGGACGCCTGCGCGCGCGATAATGACTTAATCGGGCCGCCACTTCGCGCCGCCACGACTCCGGATCCGGGGCGGCCTGGACGTCGCCCGCCGAAGGCGTCGCCACTCCCGCTTCTTGTTCCTGTAATTGGCTCTCAGGTACGGTCTCCGCGGGGACTTCGGAGGCTTCTTCTTCTTCCACCACAAATCTCGTCGGCCGGCTCAAAACAGTTCGTTCCAGACTGGCAGCGAATGTCTGTTCGCTGGCATCGTAGGCTTCGGGATCGATCAGGGTGGGCGAAAGCCGGTCGTTTATGCCGCTCTGATTATCGGGTTCGAATCTTGGCTTCATGAAGGAAATGATCGGCGCTGCATGGACCGCCAGCGGGACGGCGGCCGAGCGACGGCAAAGCGGCAGAACAGGAACTGGTCCTGCAGGAAAAAAGCCGGAGCCCAAACGACAATCCGTGGAAACCCTTCGCGCTTTGCCACTCGGGCTGGCGCCGTGCTAACGTCACCTTACCCCAGCGTGGATGGTCTCACCAGGGGTTTCGTCCGCTTGCGATGACATCCCGCACTCGATTCCTTATCACGGCGGCGTTTGTTTGTCATCTGCTACTCGCGCCCTCCATAGTTACCAGCCAGTTGCTTTCCACCGCCGGACAGGCGGGCGCGCAACCAGCTTCATCTCTACCTCCGCCCTCCGCGCCTTCCGCCGTCAATACGCAGGAGGTCACCATCCGCGCTCTGCAGCAGGAAAAAGATGGGCCCGTATTCAAACTGCGTGGCCGGGCAGAGATTCACTACGGCACCTACGTCCTCTATGCCGACGCGGTCGACTACAACTCCGACAGCGGCGGTGTAACCGCGGATGGCCACGTGGTTCTCGATGGCGGGCCCAACGACGAGCACGTCGAAGCCACTCATGGCAGCTACAATGTCCGGTCCGAAGCCGGACGCTTCGAACACGTGTCCGGCACCGCGGGCCTGCGCCTTCGAGGTAAGCGGCTGGTCCTGACTTCTCCGAACCCCTTTGCTTTCACTGGCAAGGTGGTGGAAAAGACCGGCCCCGACCACTACCTCGTCTATGACGGAACCATCACCACCTGCGAACTGCCCCGCCCCAAGTGGGAGTTCAACGCCCACAAGATTGTGGTGGAAGTCGGAGGAAACGCCACCATTTACCGCAGCACTTTCCGGATCCGGGGCGTTCCAGTTTTTTATTTTCCTTTCGCCACCCATCCCGTGGAGCGTCTGCCCCGCCAGACCGGGTTTCTCATCCCCAGCGTTGGGAATTCCTCGATCAAGGGCACAATTGTTGGAGACTCTGCGTTCTGGGCCATCAGTCGCAGCATGGACCTCACCGCGGGAGCTGAATATTTCACTCGCCGTGGTTGGGCTCCCCAAGCCGAGTTTCGCGCCCAGCCGAGCGAAGGCTCCTACGTGGACCTCAAATACTTTGGTGTTTTCGACCGCGGCGTCGGACAGCCGCCTGTGAACCAAGGCGGGCACGAGGTACACCTCAACGCGGAAGACACTTTCGGACATAACCTCCGCGGGGTCGCCAGCATCGACTACTTAAGTTCGTTTGTCTTTCGCCTCGCCTTCAACGACGTCTTCAGCCAGGCCGTAAACTCGGAAGTCAAATCTGAGGCTTTTTTGTCCAACGCCACCCGCGGCTTTTTCTACAACGCGTCCACCCAGCGCTATCAGAACTTTGAAAGCACGACTCCCGGCGACGTAATCACCATTCTGCACGCTCCCAGCTTTGAATCCTCGAGCGTGGATCGGGCAATCGGGCGCTCACCCTTTTACTGGTCCTATGATGCCGCCGCGGAGGGACTCTCCCGCAGCGAGCCTGGATTTCGCACGGGCACGCTGGTGGGGCGCTTTGATCTAAGCCCCACTCTGTCCCTGCCGCTGGTGCTGCACGGCTGGTCGGTGCGTCCGGAGATTTCGCTGCGCGAGACTTTCTACACCCAGCAACTGGCGCCCTCCAGCGGAGTTGGCGTGGCCCGGAGCGAACTCATCAACCGCAAGGCCGTGGAAGGAGCGATGGACCTTCGCCCCCCCATTCTGGATCGCGTCTTCGACCGCGAATTTCTGGGACGCAAGTGGAAACACGTCATTGAACCCCGCGCGACTTACCGCTACGTCACCGGAGTCGACAATTTCGCCCAGATTCTACGCTTTGACGAACGCGACATCTTGAGCAATACCAACGAGGTTGAATACGGAGTGGTGAATCGCCTGTACGCCAAGCGCACCGGGGCAAAACCCGAAGACTGCACCGCACCCGGCATGTCTTCTCTCATCATTGGCCGTCCCGCCGCGGAGAGCCGCGTGCCCTGGGAGCGACAGCCCGAACCGGGAGCCGTTTCCTGTCAGAACGAGCCGCAAGTGCGCGAAGTCATTACCTGGGAACTGGCCCAGAAATACTTCCTCGATCCGACCTTCGGAGGAGCACTAGTGCCGGGGCAGCGCAACGTCTTTACCACCACTGCGGATTTTACCGGCATCGCATTCCTGAACGAGGCTCGCCGGCTTTCGCCGCTGATCTCCCGGCTTCGCTTCCAGGCCACGAGCCGGACGGAGGCCGAATGGGATATCGACTACGACTTCAAAAACAGTCGAATCAACGCGAGCACGGCATTCGTTAACTATCGCTTCGGTCCCTACACCATCGGCGGCGGCGACGCCTTCCTGCAAGCCCCCAGTGCCACAGTCTCTTCCACGGTGCAACAGGCTTTCAATCAGTTCCGCTTGCTGTTCGGCTACGGATACCCCAACCGGCGCGGATTCAGCGGGGCCACCAATCTCGGATTCGACGCCAATCTGGGCTTTCTGCAGTATTCGGCCGTGCAGCTGGCCTACAATTGGGATTGCTGTGGCCTGAGCGTTGAATACCGGCGCTTTGCCCTGGGCTCGGTTCGCAACGAAAACCAGTTCCGCTTTAACTTTGCCCTGGCGAACATTGGCTCATTCGGAAATCTGCGGCGGCAGGAGAAGCTGTTCTGATGTTTTACGCTCTCAAGGTAGCGACGGCAGCCCCCATCCGCCCCCAATTCGCAATAACGCTCAAAACCATCGTAAGATAACCCTGTGCAACCGGGCCCGAATCTCGCCGCCAAGCGCACCTTGCTGGACCAGCATCTCCGCGCTCTGGGACGAACTCTGATCGCCTATTCGGGCGGTGTGGATTCCGCCTTTCTCGCCTGGGCTGCGCATCAATCATTAGGCAGCGATATGCTGGCCGTCATAGCCGATTCTCCCAGCCTGGCCCGCGCCCAGTTGGCGGATGCGACCGCCTTTGCCGGCGAACAGGGAATCCCGCTGGAAATCATTGTGACCGATGAACTGGATCGCCCCGAATATGCTCGCAATGACTCTTCCCGCTGTTTTCACTGCAAAGACGAACTGTTCAGCGCCATGGAGGAATTCCGCGCCCGGCGGGGCTTCGAGTCCATCGCTTACGGCGTGAACCTTGATGACCAGGGCGACTTCCGTCCCGGCCAACGCGCCGCAGAACAGCACCGAGTCGCCGCCCCACTCCGCCAAGCCGGATTAACCAAGCAGGAAATCCGAGAACTATCCCGTGCCGCTGGCCTTCGCATATGGGACAAGCCCGCATCCGCCTGCCTGTCTTCTCGCATCGAGTACGGACGCGAGGTTACCCGTGAGGCTCTCGGCGTTGTCGAACAAGGCGAAGACGCTCTCCGCGTCCTCGGGTTCCGCCAGTTTCGGGTGCGGCACCATGGGGAAATTGTGCGTATCGAGATCGCGCCGGAAGAATTGGCGCGGGCGCTCACTGCCGAAATGGCCGCCGAGTTCACTCGCATCTTCAAGGCGCTCGGTTTCCAGTTCGTGACTCTCGACCTTGAAGGCTTCCGCTCCGGTTCGATGAACGCTCTGCTCGCAGCCGACGTGCTGACCCGCCGACCCTGACCGCACGGCGGAGCTTGTTTTTTATTTCGGCCCGCTCTTCTTTCCCCTTTTCGCGAAGTTGTTTGCGGTCTTTGCGGCCAACTTTGACCGCGGGGTAACGTGCGTATCCGACCCCAAATGGCACCACTCGATCCCCTTCAACCGACTCTCAGCTCTCTCCCGCGTGTGAGATAATCTTGCTTTACCCCAATGTACAGGCGGTTTTTAGTGACGTTTCTGCGGCGTGCCACACTTGTGCTGCTGCTCGTTTGTCTGGGCTGTTCCGCCCAATCAGCGCCTCCCGAAGTCGCCCGGCGTATCGAGCAGCAGGTGCGAGCTTTTTACACCATTCCATCCGGCGTCAAGATAGTTCTTGGAGATCTCAAGCCGAGCGAATTCGCCAACTACGACGCTTTGACCATCACTTTCGATGGTGGCGAGAAGAAGCAGCACTATGAATTTCTTCTTTCCAAGGACGGTAAGACCCTTCTCCGCGTGACCAAGCTCGACCTCAGCAAAGATCCGTTTGCCGAGGTCATGAAAAAGATCGACATCAGCAATCGCCCCGCTCGCGGCGATAGCACCGCAAAAGTTGTCGCGGTCAACTACGACGATTTCGAATGTCCTTACTGCTCCCGCATGCACCAAACCCTGTTCCCGCAATTACTGAAGGAATATGGCGACCGTGTGACCTTCATCTACAAGGACTTCCCTTTGGCAGATTCACCCCTGGGCCACCCACGCCGCGGTGAATGCCAACTGCCTGGCGGCCCAGAACAAGGATGCGTATTGGGATTTCGCCGACTACATCCACGCCAACCAGGCGGAAGTAAATTCGGAAAAGAGTCACGACGGTCAGTTCGCGGCTCTCGATCGCATAGCCGTCGCACAGGGGCAAAAACGTAGTCTGGATGGAACCAAACTCCAGGCCTGCATCAAAGCCCAGCAGGACGACACCGTCAAGGCTTCCGTGCGAGAAGGCGAAGCGCTGGGTGTGGAAGCTACTCCTACCATGTTCATCAACGGTGAGAAGGTGGATGGAGCGCTACCCATCGGCGAGCTTCGATCTGTCCTGGACCGCGCCCTGGTCCAGGCAGGAGTGCCTGCGCCAGCGCACGCCGCCTCGGTTCCAGCCGAAGCCTCACCACCGGCGACTAGGCAACCGGCGACTAAGTGACCGATGCACCCGAAGCATGCATCCTCAGCGCGTCAACGTATAATCCCCCCTGGCCCTGCGGAGGACCTGATTTGAAAACCTACCCGCTTTCGCGTCGCAGCATGATTCGTCGCCATCTGGTTCCTCGCAGTCTGTTCGCGCTGTTCGTTGCCTCGCTCCTGATCCTTGCTGCCGGCTGCACTTCCAAACGCCCCGGCGATGATGTATCCGCCACCGTGGACGGCCGCAAGATCTATCGCGCCGACGTGGAAAAGTACTACCAGAACCAGACTGCCGGCTCCGACCAGCAACCAGTGGGCGAGCAGGCTACCAGCCTTCGCCTTAGCATTTTGAAGGAGTTGATAGACAACGAAATCCTCATGCGTCGCGCCGAGAAGCTGGGGCTGCTGGCCACCGACGAGGAAGTCGACGGCAAGCTGAGCGCAATCAAGTCACCCTACAATAACGAACAGTTTGGAGCCCGCCTCAAAGAGAAAAAGATCACGATCGACGATTTCAAGCGCGACCTGCGCCGTTCGCTCACCGTGGACAAGGTGCTGAACAAGGAAATCACTTCCAAGATCAACGTTTCCGATCAGGACGTCACCAACTATTACAACGCGCACAAATCCGAATTCAACCTGATCGAGCCACAATATCACCTGGCCCGCATCCTGGTCACGGCCACGCCCAACCCTCAGGTCCACAATCTGAAGAACGACAAAGCGCAAAATGAAGCCGACGCACGCAAGAAAATTCAGACGATCATAAATCATCTCGACAGCGGCGACGATTTCGCCACCCTCGCCATGAACTATTCGGAAGATCCCGAGACTTCCGGCAACGGCGGTGACTTGGGCTTCGCGCCTGAATCTTCCCTGCGCAACACTGACGCCGGCACCCGCGACGCGGTAACCAAATTGAAACCTGGCCAGTACAGCGTCATGATCCCGCTCGCCAACCCGATGAACAAGCAGGTCGCGGGATTCCAGGTGGTAAAGCTGATTTCCAAGGAACCGGCAGGACAGCGCGAGTTGGCCGATCCACGTGTGCAGCAGGCCATCCGCACCCAGCTTCGCGACCGGCGCGAGCAACTGCTCAAAGCTGCGTATTACGAGGTTCTTCGCGATCAAGCTCGCGTGGAAAACTACTACGCCCAGAAAGTACTCGACGGCAGCGGCACGGCTCAGTAGGAAGAAACAGGTAGGCCCGGACGCCCTTATCCGGGTTGGCAAGCGCGGCTCGCCGGATCTCGGTAGCGGTTAAGCCTGCCGGTCTTTGCCCGGTCGGGTGGGGCACCCGCCCCTACGTGGACCTTGGCGTCCCATACAGATCGAGCGAACCCCGAGGAGTGCTTCTACTCTACGATCGCTAAAACATCTCCGGCATTGACCGTAGCACCCTCGGCGACCGCCAATTTCAACACAATCCCCCTTTTGGGCGACTTGATTTCATTCTGCATTTTCATCGCCTCCACTACCACCACGCCCTGTCCAGCCTCAACCGCCGAGTTCTCGCCGACAAGGAACCGGACCACCTTCCCGGGCATTGGAGCCACCAGGTGCCGCGCTCCATTGCCATGGTCAGCCCGGAGCTTACGGCCGCGTAACGATCGCGGGTCTCGCACTTCCACTGTATAAGGTCGATCGCCAACCCAGATTCGCAAGTCGGCCTCAATCCGCTCGCGCCTGATCTCGTAAGAGTTGCCTTCCATCACGACTGACAGGACGTCAGGCCGCGCCAATACTGCGTCCATCTCGACTTCACGTCCATCTAGCAGGCAACGCCATTTCCCGGCCGCAAGATCCAGTTCGAGCCGGTATTCCGTTCCCTCAATGGTGACCTTGTAGATCATCGGAGATTCCGAAGTATTCGATGTAGCGACGGGCGTCCCTTCGCTACTTCAGTCCTTCAACCCTTGCCGTCCTCTTCCAGCTCGAAGCGCCTGCGCCTGCACCAGCGTCCGCCGGACCGCTTCCATTGCTCGAGGCTTTGGAGGTCGCATCCAGCACGGCAAACACAGCCGCAGCGACAGCGGCAACATTCGCTGCCTCTGATTTCCCTCCACCACGTTCGGTACTAGCAACTTCGCAACCAACCTCCGCTCCCAGCAATCGCTCTAAATATCCAGTGTCAATCTTGCCGGAGCGGAAATCTCCGTCCCCCAGAATCCGCCGGAACAGTCCAACGTTGGTCTTGATGCCAGCCACGAAAAGTTCCTCGAGCGCTCGCACCAGCCGGGAAACCGCCTGGGCCCGGTCTTGGCCGTACCCCACCAGCTTGGCCAGCAAGGGATCGTAGTCGATGGACACCGTCCAGCCTTCGTACACGCCGCTGTCCAAACGGATTCCCGGCCCTGCCGGGGTGAGCAGCATGGTGATCGTCCCCGGACTGGGAAAATAATTGTTGTCCGGGTCTTCCGCGTAGATGCGGCATTCGATAGCATGCCCCCGGATCAAGACATCTTCCTGCCGGAATGGAAGCCTCTCTCCGGCGGCGATTCGAATCTGCAATTCCACCAGGTCCAGCCCCGTGATCAATTCCGTTACCGGGTGCTCCACCTGCAACCGCGTGTTCATTTCCAGGAAATAGAAATTTTTCTCCTGATCGACAAGAAATTCGATGGTCCCGGCGTTCCAGTACCCGGCGGCTTTGGCCACCCGCACCGCAACTTCTCCCATGCGCCTGCGCATGTCCAGATCGACCAGCGGCGACGGCGCCTCCTCGAGCACTTTCTGATGCCGCCGCTGGATCGAGCACTCGCGTTCCCCGAGGTAGACGGTGTTGCCATGCTCATCCGCCAGCACCTGCATTTCAATGTGCCGCGGATTGAGAATCGCCTTCTCCAGGTAAAGCTCGCCGTCCCCGAAGGCCCGCTGCGCCTCGCCCTGTGCCGCTTCCAGCGCGGCTTGCAGCTCTTTAGCGGCACCCACCCGCCGCATCCCTTTTCCACCACCCCCCGCTGCCGCTTTCAGCATCACGGGATAGCCAATCTTCGCCGCCACATCCTTCGCCTGCTGGACCGACTCCAGCCCGCGGGAAGTTCCCGGCACGACTGGCACTCCGGCCTTTTCCATCTCTTGTCGGGCCCGTGTCTTTGATCCCAGCATTTCCATGGAAGGGGGGCTCGGTCCGATGAACTTTATTCTTGCGTCCGCGCAGGCCTGGGCAAACTTCGCATTTTCCGAAAGAAATCCGTAGCCGGGATGGATCGCATCCGCGCCGCAGCGTTTCGCAACATTAAGAATCTTTTCGACGTTGAGATAGGACTCGGCCGCGGCGGCTCCCCCGATCGGATAGGCCTCATCGGCCTTCAGGACGTGCAGCGCTGCGCGGTCCGCATCCGAATACACCGCAACCGAAGGAATTTCCAGCTCGCGGCAGGCACGGATGACCCGCACCGCGATTTCTCCTCGATTGGCGATGAGAATCTTCTTGAACATGAGCGTGGCGCTTCAGCCTGAGGACTGACAACTGGAAAATCAAAAGCCCCTTCCGTGCGGGAAGGGGCTTTCGTTTGCTAAAGAGTTGACAGCATCCCTACTTGCTTGGCATGGTAATGCCCTGATTGCCAGGCTGCCTCTCGGCCTTGATCTTCTTGGTGGCCATGGTCTTGTCCACCCACTCGTCGGCCGTTTTAAGATCCACTGCCCGAGCTGCAGGATCGCCGCACTCCAAGTCGCCCTTTTCCCGGTAAAGCAGGTTCAGGTAAGCCATGGCGTCGTCGTAATCCGGCCGTAGCTCCAAAGCCTTTTGCAGCATCGCGATCCCGTCCTGGATGACGCCCGAGTTCTTCTCCCGCAGCATCTCGCAAACCTTCTTGTTGCCCTTCTCTTTCATGATCCACTCGTCCGGCTTCAGGCCCACCTTAGCGCGTTCTTCCATGCGCGGTTGGTAGCTCTGCGTCCAATCAATGACCGCAACCGAGTAGTAGGGCTCGGGATCATTAGGGTCGAGGTCGATCGCCTTGCGGTAGAACGTCTTGGCATCATCAAATTTCTTGATTTGCAAATACAGGTAGGCGATGCCTTTGACGCTGTTGATGTTCTTGGGATCGCGTTCCAGCACCTCCTTGTACTGATCAATCGCCTGTTGAGCGTTTTGAAGATTTTCAGGGGTATCGACACCCTGAATGACTTGCTGGGCGTACGCGGTAGCCAGATAAAGGCGGGCATTGACCAGACTGGGATCAAGCGATACCGCCTGCTGGAAGTGATTAATCGCCTCTTCATACTTGGCGTTCTTGTAGGATTGCACGCCCTTATTCAGCTGGTCACGCGCCCTCAGTTTGCTGCAGCCCGTGGTGGCCAGCAACACCAATCCGAGGGCCATCATCGCCAGCGTTCGTATGCTTGTTTTCATTGCGCTGTAAGTCTCCTTGCCAGAAAATCGTCAGGCTTGTATTGAGCCAATGGACCAACAGCACGCCGCGGTATGAGCGCGAGCGCGGATGAGAATGGGCGGACCGGAACATCCGCCCCACGACGGTGTGTCACAAACTTCCGCGGGCCTAGCCGCCAGCTTCAATCTTGGCTGTGATCAGGCCTACTTTGTCCACGCCCGCCGCATGCGCGATGTCAATCACGTTGGCCACGTCGGCAAACGGAACCGCGTCGTCGCCCTTCACGAACATCACTTTTTCCGCGCGGGTTTTGAAAACGTCGGTCAAGCGCCCCTGCAGATTCTCCCAGGTGGTTTCTTCCTGGTTGATCTTCAGCGCCGGCGCCTGGCCGGCGCCACGATCAATCAACTGCACCACAATGGTGCGATCGGGCGTATTGTTTTTAGGCGCATTCGGCGGTGGTGGTTGAGGCACCAGCGCGTCCAGTCCCTTGGGGGTTAACGGCGTGATCACCATGAAGATGATGATCAGCACCAGCAGGACGTCAATCAGTGGCGTAACGTTCATGTCCGCGCTCTGACCACCGCCCGATCCCATTGCCATTCCCATAACTGTTCTCCTCGAATGTCTAGGCGCTGAGTATCCAAGCTATGAATAAATCAGGGCTCTGAAAATCCAAGCCCTGAAAGATCTCAGGGTTATTGCCCGCCGGCTGGCGTAGTCGGGGCTGCCGGGGCCGGGGTCATAGGTGCCTTGCGCTGGTCAGTCAGCAAGCCGAGTTGGTCGACTCCCGCCGCGCGCACGTTGTCCACGACTTCAACCACCGATCCAAACCGGGCGCGCGCGTCCGCCTTTACGAAAACACGCTTGTCCACGCGATTCGTCAGCCGGTCTCTGACCTTGCCGGTTAGCTGGTCCGCCGGGAGCTTGTCAGTCCCGAAATAGACCGTCCCGTCGCGCATGACCGAGACCAGTAAAGCGTCTTCCTTGTCCGCGTCCGGCATGGACTCCGGATTGTTAACCTTCGCCATGTCCACACTCACGCCGTGCTGCAACATAGGCGTGATCACCATGAAGATGATCAACAGCACCAGCATCACATCCACCATGGGCGTCACGTTGATGTTGGAGTTTACCTTGACTCCTTCGTTCCGTTTTGCCAATGCCATAAGCTCACATCTCCTGGGCGGTCTCTTGCTGCCACCCGAGCCGAGGACGATTCTCAGCGTCTCCTGTTTTGAATCCGGCGCCGGACCGTTTGCCCGGCGCCCGATCAGCAACTCGGAGGTTGTAGCCCTGCCTTACAGTAACGCGGCGGTCAAGCTCAAGAGCTTAGGTGCGGCGCATTCCCCGGCGCTTCAGGAAGTAATCGATCAGTTCGCTCGACGAGTTATCCATCTCCACGTCGAACGCTTCCACGCGGCCGGTCAGGTAGTTGAACATCATCACGGCCGGGATGGCCACGAACAGTCCAATCGCGGTGGTCACCAGCGCCTCCGAGATACCGCCCGCGACAGCCGCCAGACCAGTAGCCTTTTCGGACTGAATACCTTTAAACGCGTTGATGATGCCGACCACAGTGCCGAGCAGCCCCACGAATGGGGCCGTCGATCCGATGGTTGCCAGACCACCCAGGCCGCGCTTCAGTTCGGCGTGGACAATAGCTTCGGTGCGCTCGAGCGCACGCTTGGAGGCTTCGATGGTCTCGCCCGGAATCTCTCCGCTTTCCTGGTGAGCCCGGAATTCCATCAGCCCCGAAGTTACAACCTTGGCGAGGTGGCTTTTCTTGTTGCGCTCCGCTACCTTGATGGCTTCTTCGATCTTGCCATCGCGCAGTGCGCCGGCCACCGCCGGAGCGAATGAGCGCGACTGCTTGCGGGCCGCGCTGAACGCCATGGCCCGGTCAATCATTACCCCGATCGACCAGCCTGACATGATAAACAGAATGATGACCACTGCCTTCGCTGGAATACCCATCTGGTGCCACAGCGAAATCGGGTCCCAACCCACTGCCGCCTGTTCCTGGAAAAACCAGGCCGCCGCAGTAGACATGTGTGTGTGAGCAAGTGCTGCTAGATTGGCTACGAACATGAGTTGCTTTCCTCCTCAGAGCTTGTCAGATTGCGAAAATTGCTTGTGCACGAATCCCGCGTTCCCGCTACAGCACGTCCCCTCGGCGACCGAAGCCTAACCCCCGGCCAGCGTAAAGTTGACCGTAATCTGGGTTTCGACTTCCACCGGCTCGCCATTCAGAATGTACGGTCTGTACTTCCACTGCTTCACCGCTTCGATGGCGGCCGGAGCCAGCATCGGATGACCGCTGATTAGGCGCAAGTTCTGAATCGAACCATCCTTGCTAATCTCGGCCTGTAGCAATACTGAGCCTTGGATGCGCGCTTGCCGCGCCAGGGGTGGATAGTTGGGCTGAATCTTGCGGAGTAGCAAACCTTGGGTCACGCCTTGCGACACCCGCACTCGCTGCGGCGTGGCCACCTTGGGCACCGCGACAGGGGTCGAATTGATGATGCCGCCAATCACTCCACCCATGGCCCCGCCCGCACCCGGAACCCCGCCCACGACGCCAGCCATCGAAGAAACTGGAGGCGGCGCCTCTTCTTCCTTGATCATTTGGACTTTCTCGGGGATCTTGGTGGGCGTACGCAACTGCCCGTTGATGATATCGGTCTGAATCTGTTTGACAACTTTAACCGGAGCGGCGGCTGGTGGCGGAGGCGGAGGTGGTGGCGGCGGCGGTGCCACCAGGAAGGTCATCAACTGTGTTTTTGGCAATGCTTCCGTGAACAGCAGTGGCAGCAATACCAGCACTCCGATCAGCACCACCTGAAAGCAAAAAGAGATGATGGTGGTCATGCCCCGCTTGGTTCTTAGCTTTCCACCCGATTCAATGAGGCTGTCTTCAAACATAAGGATTCTCCCGGCACAACCCTACGTATTCTTAGACACCGCCTGTTTCCTGTTTGCTCCCAAACCCGGCTTGCATCCTACACGGCAATTCGACAAATTCAAACTATTGAAAAAAGGGGGCATTCGCAGCGGTTCGCGCAACTAGGTCGTTGCTTTGCGGCCTTCGCCTTGACTTCGCGAGCTTTGCGGTCAAAGTCTTGAATCGCAAGGGCATCGAGGCCCCCCGATCAAGCCAGCACTACTAGACCACGTCCCAAGAACCAAGCTGCGTATCGAACTGAGAAAGAACCCTACAAGCCGCTTGCCACCCGGCCCTTGCCGGTCGCAGCCTTACCCTTGCTGCCTGCGACCACTACCGGAGCCTGCTTTCCCCGGCTTCCCCGCCAATCCTGGTAGGCGACCAGGATGGGAGCCGCAATGGCGATCGAAGAATAGGTCCCGATCAGGATTCCGATGACCAGTGCGAACGAGAAGCCATGCAATACCTCTCCGCCGAACAGGTACAGCGCCAGAACGGTTAGAAATGTTAACCCGGCGGTCAAGATCGTCCGGCTCAGGGTCTGATTAATACTCCGGTTTACGATTTCTGACAACTTCTCCCGCCGCATCATCTTCAGGTTTTCCCGGATGCGGTCAAAGATCACGATGGTGTCGTTGTTCGAATACCCGATAAGAGTCAGGATCGCGGCGATAACTGTCAGCGAAATTTCCTTGTTGGCCAGGGAAAACGCGCCCACCGTGATCAGCGTGTCGTGAAAAACGGTGATCACGGCCGCCACCCCGTAAATCCACTCGAAGCGGAAGCCCAGATAGACCAGCATGCCGGCTAGCGAATAAACCACCGCCCATTTGGCTTGGCTCTGCAACTGCTTACCCACCTGCGGTCCAACGATCTCTACCTGATAGACACCGAAATCAGAAAGAAAGAACCCCTCCTGCAAAGCCGTCACCACGGCGTGGTCGGCGACAGCCTTGAGTTCGTCAAAGGAACTCAAAACTCCGCCCTTGGTCTTGTCGCGATAGTCGACGATCGCCTTGGCCACAGCCGCATAGCGCTGGCTGGCATCAGTTCCGGCACGCAGGGGATCTTTTTCCAGCAGGTAGTTGGCTAATGTCAAAGAGCTGGTGTTGTTCAAGTCCAGTTTGCCCGCCGGAGCATTGGTCTCCAGCGCGTTGATGATCTGAACCTTACCCTGATCGAGTGCCTTCTCGCTGGTCTCCCGGACGTCGAGATCGATCAGCACTTCGTTGTTCGCGGGCACGCTCTGAATCCGCACCTGTCGCAAGCCCACTTTTTCCAGCGCCGCGCGGATGGCATTGTCATCCGGAGTGTGCGAGAACTTCACGTAGACGAGCGTCCCGCCCCGGAAGTCTACGCCTAGGGGGATGCCATGCCAAAACAGCATGGACAATATTCCCGCCACGCTGAACACCAGCGAAAAGGCGAGAAAATACCACTTCTTGCCGAGAAAGTCTATGTTGGGTTCTCTAAAAAATTCCACGCTGTCGTCAAACCCCTTCCGAGCCTAGGTCGCTGACCCTGTCGGGCTGGACGCTAGCCCGGCAGTTTCTTGCAAAGCTAGATGCTTAACGCCTCGCCGCGTTGCTTGCGGCTCAAAATCCAGTCAAAGATCATTCGCGAAACAAACACCGCCGTAAACAGGTTGGCCAGCAAACCAAAGGTTAAAGTCACCGCGAATCCCTTAACCGGGCCGGTTCCAAACATGAACAGGATGGCGGCCGAAACGATGGTGGTGACGTGGGTATCGACGATCGTGATCCAGGCATGCGCAAAGCCCTGCTCCACCGCCGAAGGCGGTGTCTTGCCGTTCCGCAGCTCCTCGCGAATACGCTCAAAAATCAGGACGTTCGAGTCCACGCCCATGCCCACGGTTAGGATTACGCCCGCGATTCCGGGCAGGGTCAGGGTCGCGCCAAAATATCCCATGAAACCCAATAGAATGACCAGGTTCAGAATCAGCGCCAGATCGGCATTGATGCCCGCGCCGCGATAGTACACCAGCATGAACACCAGCACGGCGGCCATGCCGATGATCGCCGCCCGTACGCCGGAGCGAATTGAATCCGAGCCTAACGAGGGCCCTACAGTACGCTCCTCCAGATACTTGATCCCAGCCGGCAGCGCCCCCGAGTTGAGCACCAGAGCCAGGTCTTTGGCGGCCTGATCACTCATCCCGCCACCGCTTATCCGGCCCTGATCATGGATCTGCTCGTTGATGGTCGCAACTTCCCGCACCCGGTTATCCAGAACGACCGCCAGCTTTTCCCCTACGTGCGACCCGGTGAAAGCGGCGAACTTTCTTCCCCCTTCATTGGTCAGAACGAAGCCCACGTCGGGTGAATTGGTGTTCGAGTCCCGTCCCACAGTAGCCCCGCCCGACCGAAGGTCCGCGCCAGCCACCGCTGAGCTGCGCGTTACCAGATAGTATTGCTCGCCGGTATCGTCAGTGGTCTGGCTTCCGACGCTGCGTCCCCTCAGCAAAAGGGAATCCGGAGGCAGCACTCCGCCATGTTGCTGGAGCGCGTCCTGTTCGCTGGAGTACGGCCCGCCCAGCACCTGCTTGATTTCCAGCATGGCGGTGGACTGCATGATTTCTTTCACCCGCGCGGGGTCGTCCACCCCGGGAAGTTGCACCAGTATTTGATACTGCCCAAGTCCGTGCTCCTGAATTACCGGTTCACTCACGCCCAACTGGTCAATACGGTTGCGGATGGTCTCAATCGCCAGAGCTACCGCCCGGTTCTTCAGTTCGGCTAAGGCCTGCGGTTTCATGGAAAAAGTCCACGAATTGTCCGCGCCCGAGTTGAGGTCATACTCGGGCAGCCGCTCGCTCACGATGGAGCGCAAATCCGAAGAGGACGCCGGGGGAACGCCTTTCAAAACAATCTGGTCGGGGCGATTTACCGGGTCAGGCTTGGTGATTTCGGTGTAATTGATCTTGTGGGTGCGCAGGTCTTCCTTCAACCGTTCCACGGCGCGGTCGGAATCTCCGTTCACCGCGTCGTTGACCTGCACCTGCAAAATCAGGTGGGTGCCACCCTTGAGGTCAAGCCCCAGATGAATGTGCTCCTGCAGCGAGGTCAGCAGTCCGCTGCCCGAGAAGTCCTTCGGAAGGCCGAAGATGCCAAACAGGAACACCAACAGGGTCGCAACTACAAGTCCGAGCTTCCAACCTAAAGTCTTGTTCATGGCCTGAGGATCAAGTTTCTTTTCCCTTCGTAGCGCCGGTATCTTGCCGGCTGTGTCGAGGGCGTCCCGCCCTCGGGGGTGCGAGTGGGACGCCCCCACGACAGCCGTCGGGACGGGCTCTACTCTACAGCGGCACGGCTTTGCCTTTCATGATCCGCATTTCATGCCGCTTTATTGTTTTTGTCCTCGGGCGTTGTCACTGACGCAACCGACGCCCGGGTGACTTCGATGCGCAAATTGTCTGGCGGGACACGTAGCTGGATGTAATCATCGCGCAGCGCGATGATGGTTCCGCGCAGCCCACCGCTAGTCACGACTTTGTCCCCATTCTTCAGGTCATTCAGCATCTGCTGCCACTTCTTCTGGCGCCGCTGTTGGGGCATGATCAGGAGAAAGTAAAAAATAGCGAAGATGAAGATGAGCGGGGCGAAGCCCAGCCAGCCCCCGGCCCCAATTGTTTGCAACGCCAGTAAGTTTGCAATGCTCATAGAACCGGACCACCCAAAATAGATCAGGACTGCGCCCATCGGCGCTTCCTGGCCCTGTTTAATTTACCGCGGGATTTCTCGCTTCCTCAGGCCGGAGATGCTTCAGCTTCTGGCATGAACCGGGGACATCTGGCTAACGTTTCGCTCGCGACCGCTCCCCGGGAAGAATTTGGGCCTTAGTCCCAAGCGCAATAGAATGACGCACCGCCCGCATGGTGTCAAGGTAGAAGCTGAGATTGTGGACGGTATTCAGAACCTGGGCCAAAACCTCATTGGCCGCATAGAGATGCCGCAAGTAAGCCCGCGAATAGCGCTGGCAGACTCGGCAGCCGCAATTTGGGTCCAGGGGACCCTGATCTCCGACGTATCGCGCCTGCTTAATCGAGATTCTGCCTTCGGAGGTGAACAACAAACCATGCCGCGCCGCACGGGTTGGCAGCACACAGTCCATCATGTCCACGCCCAAGCCGGCATACTCGACAATCTCCTCCGGTGTGCCCACTCCCATCAGGTAGCGTGGCCTGTCCACCGGAAGGTGCTCCAATGTGGCTTCCACGACTTCCCGAGTGAGAGCCCGCGGCTCACCCACACTCAAGCCACCAATCGCATAACCAGGAAACCCGATCTCGATGGTGCGCTCGACGGATTCCTTTCTGAACGCATGATCCATGCCGCCCTGCACGATGCCAAAGAGGCCCTGAGACTGCGTGGGAGACGCCTTCGTCCGGGCGGGCGAAGGTGGACTCGCCGGTACGGCCGAGCTGCGCTCGGCTGGGCGGGCGAGGACGTCGGCCCCTACGTGGTCTATGGCCCACGGCACTTCCTGCTTATGGGCCTCAAAATATCTCTTGCTCCGCTCCGCCCATCGCAAGGTCAGTTCCATCGACTGCCGCGTACGTTCCCGATCCGCGGGATGCTCGGTGCATTCGTCAAACGCCATAATCACATCGGCGCCTAGTCCGATCTGTGCTTCCATGGAGCTCTCTGGCGTAAAAAAATGGGACGAGCCGTCCAGGTGAGAACGAAAGGTGACGCCTTCATCCGTCACCTGGCGCAGGTCGTTCAAACTGAAAACCTGGAACCCGCCTGAGTCGGTGAGAATCGCGCGCGGCCAAGACATGAAACGATGCAACCCGCCCAGCTGGCGCACTTGCTCCACCCCGGGCCGCAAGTAAAGATGGTAGGTATTCCCCAGAAGCACCTGTACATCGAGTTCCTCCAGAATGTCCTGCGAAACCCCCTTCACCGACGCCAATGTTCCCACCGGCATGAATACCGGCGTTTCCACCACGCCATGGGGCGTAGTCAGGCGCCCCAACCGGGCGGCGCCGTTGGTGGCTTCGATTTCAAAGGAAATTGACACCAGAGGAGGATTGTAGCAACCGGGTGGATCTGGCCACCTGACGAATGGCGGATGGCGGTCAGCGGCCTGTGATCGGTTGGCCAGTCGTAGGCTTATTCACTGACCAGATTTCATTTCTTGTCCATGATAGTAGCGGTCCAGAACGTGGTGCCACGAAACTCCCAAATCAGTCCCACTAATCCCAGGAGGACCAAAATTAGGATTAGTTTCTTCATCTGCACAATTTCTCGTTTGTGGCTGAAAAGTTTCCTGTGCTCTTAGCCCGCCGTAAGCAGAATCGGCTCCCCCCGGGTGATCACCAATGTGTGCTCGTAGTGCGCCGAAGCCCGGCGGTCAGCGGTTCGCACCGTCCAGCCATCCTTCGCGACCACCGCTCGTCCGGATCCAGCCGCGATAATCGGCTCCACGGTGATCACCAGGCCTTCGCGCAGAATCTCGTTGGCTTCCGGGTCGGCGTAATTGGGCACGCGGGGCTCTTCGTGGATGGTGCGTCCAATACCGTGTCCGCCCAGATCGCGAATCACCGAGAAACCGCTGCGCCGCACTTCGCGCTCGACCACGCGTCCAATCTCGGATACGCGGAAACCGGCACGAGCCACCAGCATGGCTTTTGTGAAAGCGCGCTCGGCGCAGGCAATCAGGCGTTGGTTCTCTTCAGAAACCTCGCCGGCGGCCACAGTCTCCGCGGCGTCGGCCATGAAACCGTCTTTTTCGATGGTGACATCGAGCTTGACCAGATCGCCTTCGCGTACGGTGCGATCTCCGGGAATGCCGTGTACGGCTTCCTCGTTAAGGCTGATGCAGTTCACGCCGGGAAACTTGTACACTAGTTGCGGAGCGGATTGCGCTCCGCGCTCGCGCATGACGGTGGCTCCCACTTCATCGAGCTCGCTAGTAGTCACGCCGGGACGGACAGCTTTTTTCATGGCCTCCAGCATGCACCGCACGATCGCGCCCGCGACCCGCATGCCGGCAAGTTCTTCCGGACCATTGATGGACATAAGGTCCTCCGTGACCCATTCGGCTTCTAGCCTATCGCATTGGATGGGCGGCGCGGGCCGAAAAACAGCATCAGGATGAAACCCGCGACGCAAGACGTAAAAAGCGACCACTTGCGAGGACCCGTATCCGGAAAAACGCAGGAGCGAAGCCATACAGCGCCACCGCCTCACTAAGCACGTAGGTAGCAATGTAGCCGGCACGCCAGCGATTCAGTGCACCTATATCCTCAGGAGTCGCCGCCAGAACGCTCTCAGCTCGGAATACTATTGGTTCGGCGTACAACGAAAATCGCCCCAATCATAAAAACGGGCAGATCCGCGACCGCGCAGAAAAAGACCGGAGTCATTTCCTTGGGCGCGGGACCGAATCTGTCAGCGAGAAACGCATTGAACAAAATACTTGCCAGCATTGCCACTGGGACGGCCCGCAAGAGCTTGAGCGAATTCTCCATTTCCCTGGATTCTGCCTAAGTTTCTTTCGGAACGCAGGAGAAATGGCAACGGGTGCCGGGAATAGCAACTCTGAGGCCGCAGGGAGCGGGGAACCGGTACTCTTACGATCCGGTAATTTTCAGGCGTAATTCTTCCGGCAGACGCTCGCGAATCTCAGCGGGTAGGCGGTCATGCACGCGGCGCGCTCCGACTTTTGCGGCATCCACCATGGTCATCGGCGCCGGTGTGGCAACTGCTACCGCGACCCAGATCAAGGCAGAAAGCGCGAAACCAACCAGCGCCGCCAGTTCTAGCCAAAAGGCATGCCGGGGACCAAGGTGACGGATCACGCCAAACGCCAACAGGAAGACCGCTGCAGAAAGCGAAGCCAAGGCAATTAAGGAGAGATCAATGGTGCGGTGCAGACGCTGCCGGGACCGGCAGCGCTCGCAGGCGTCAAAGTGTTCTTCGTAGTCGGCTCGCATCTCGGGCGCGATGCCGGAGATATCGTAACGCCAGCCGGCTAGAATCTTGCCTACGATGGGATCGACGCATTCGCTCATACTGACTACAGCAGCAGACTACAGCTGGATCGCTTCCATCGGCTCCGACTGCCTTGCCAGCAGCACCCGGTTGTGCAGCAATGTCTGGCGAAGTCCCAGGGCCTTTTCCGCCGTTCCCCGAGCGATTTCGGGATGGTTGTTAAGCTCGGAGAGATGCGCCAGCACTAGATAGGATGCATCGCCGTCATATTCGGTGCATAAGAATTTCGCCAGCTTCTCGTTCGATAGGTGCCCGGTCGGGCTTCCGACGCGTTGTTTGACTGACCAGGGATAGGGCCCGACCCGCAGCATCTCCAGATCATAATTGGACTCAATCACCAGCACGTCGCAACCACGCAACTCGTGGCAAACGTTGGGTGGTGTGTATCCCAGATCGGTGGCAATTGCCACCTTGATTCCATCCGCGCGGAATGTCACTCCGACCGGATCGACGGCATCGTGGGGAATAGTGAACGGAGTAATCTCGATATCGCCCACCTGAAATCTCCGGCCGGCGGAGAACAGTTCCAACCGCGCCAGGTGCGGGAGTTCACCTGCGTCGTCGCGCAGTGATCGTGCCCAGGCCTGGTGAGTCGCACCCGTCATAAACACCGGAACCTGGAACTTTTTCGCCAGCCCAGCGAGGCCATAAACGTGATCGGAATGCTCGTGGGTGATCAGAATCGCGGAAAGCGTCCGCGGATCGTCACCCGTGGAGCGCATGCGCTTCACCGTCTCGCGGCAGGAAATGCCCGCGTCCACGAGAATTTTCGTGCCCGAACTCGAAACAATCGTGCTGTTTCCCCGGCTGCCGCTGGCCAGCACCGACACCGAAACTGTCATGCCCGAAGGATACTCGCTGCGGCTGTGGAAACGCGAGTAACTATTGGGATGAGCTGTCAGCGGTCCAGCAATCAGCACTCAGCATTTGCCATTTGGCCACGACCCTGTCACCAGGTTCCTGAACAAGACAGACGAGGGGGGGCGTTCATCGGAGGCGGGCGGTTTGCAGCCAAGGGTGAGGTCTTGGTTAAATTCCAAGTGTTAAAGGCCAAGTGCTAAATGCCAAGTGCTGAGCGCGCTACCTCTCTCTGAATAGTTCAACCAATCCCCTGCGCGCGGTCGATCCTCCATAGGCTCCGGCGATTCCGGTCAGGAACCCGAGAAACGATTCGTAGATTTGCGCGCGATAAGGTTTTTCGGTCAGGAGCAGATAGGCGACGCCTTGAACCAACGGCACGAAGACCGCCACCAGCAGCGTCCATCGCCAGGGCCGGCGGGGACGCAGCGCTCCCAGAAGCATGGTGGCCGTAAGCACGAACAGCGCGGTGAGAAGCAAGTCGCCAAATTTTACGTCGAGAAATCCGGCGACGAGGCCAAGTAATAGGCCGAGCGTGTAGATGCGGCCGTCCTTGAACGTTCCCGATTGATTGAGCATTTGAAGCACCAGTCGAGCCGTCGTGCTGAGTGCCGTGTAGACCTTAATGGACTTCGACGTGCCGCCTAATTTGATAGCGGGCTGGATTGCCACAGGCAGTGAGGGCCGCATCAGCGCAGTCGCGTTCCAGCACTTCTACCGGGTTATCGATGGTAGCTGACACTATCGTTCCGTTCACCAGACTTACCCGAATTTGCACATCGAATGTTTTCTTGCCAATCGCGGCAGCATACTTGCCGTCAGAAGTCTTGCTTACTTGGACCCAGTTATTCTGGGTATCACCTACCGGCGCGCGCATACAGTCGGCCACTGTCTTGACTTCAGGCTGGGCTGGGGGCACGTGCCGGACAACCAGCGTGACAATCTGATCGGAAAGGTTGATGTCGGTCAAGGTAACTTCAAAATCAACCGAGTCTTCTCCGATCAGCACATAATTTCCATCTGCCCACGAAGCGGGGGTGCCACGCTTGAAGTAGAAATGATCTCCAGCATGAGGAAGCTGGCTTTGATGAGCAACCAGCATATCTGCATAGAGGGTTAGCAAGTTCGTATGGTCCGACAAGCGGGATTACCTGGCTGAGATCAGGGACTGACAGCCGGTAATCCGGCTCCAGCGAAAGGATCTGCCGCAAGCTTGCGGCTGCGGGAGAAAGACTGACTGCCGCATTGTCCCTGATCAGATTGGACCAGGCATACTCTTCCACGAATTGCCCAGCCGAGTCTTTTTTCACCATGCCATCGGCTTGTGCTTCGTAACTAGTCGTTGTCAGGCGGTCCCGGTTTGTCGCTTTCATGCGGTAGGTTAATTTTTCGCCCTCCAGATAGTGACGACCCGGCAAATTGAAACTCACTGGGGCGGCCTGGTTATGCCTTCGGTTTGTGAGTGCCCGAGACCCTGGCAATGTGGTGATCAAAACTCCAAAAACTACAAGTGAGACGCTGGCCGCGCATAGCTGCGAGACTCGTGATCGCATAAAGCGCGTCTCCTTCCGAGCCTTAGCGATCGAAATCAATATTTGTAGAACCCTCTTCCACTCTTCCTTCCCAGCCAGCCTGCATCCACCATCTTGATCAGCAGCGGGCATGGCCGGTACTTGGGATCGCCCAGGCCATCCTGCAGCACTCGCATGATGTCGAGGCAAACGTCGAGTCCGATAAAATCCGCCAGGGTGAGCGGGCCCATGGGATGCGCCATTCCCAGCTTGAAAACTTCGTCTACGGCTTCGGGAGAGGCGACCCCTTCCATCACCGCATACATGGATTCGTTCAGCAGCGGCATCAGTACGCGGTTGGAAACAAACCCGGGCGCGTCGTTGACCTCGACTGGAGTCTTGTCGAGCTTCAGCGCCAGATCGCGCACCGTCTCGAAAGCCTCCTGCGCCGTGGCCAGCCCGCGGATTACCTCCACCAGTTTCATCACCGGCACGGGATTAAAAAAGTGCATTCCGATAACTTTTCCCGGACGCCTGGTTACCGCCGCCAGCTTGGTAATCGAAATGGAAGAGGTATTCGAAGCCAGCAGAACTTCAGCCCGGCAGATGCGGTCGAGATCACGAAAGACTTCCGCTTTGACTTCGAACTTTTCGGTTGCGGCTTCGATCACGAAGTCGCAGTTCGTGAGTTGGGTGCGTTGGAGCCCCGGCACGATCCGCTTCAGCGCGGCGGCCTTGCCCTCGGCGGTGGTTTTGCCCTTGGCAACTTCGCGGTCAAGATTCTTGCTGATGGTCTCAAGCGCGCGATCGAGGTATCGCTGCTCCACATCGCACAGCGTCACCTGGTACCCACTGCGCGCGAAAACCTGGGCAATGCCGTTGCCCATGGTCCCCGCTCCGATCACTCCAACGCGTTCAATTGGCATAGGAAATAGCCTCGCTTGAGGGCCCGAAGTCTGGCTCAGTCTACCACCCCCAAGTGATTGCATGACTTAGATTTAAGGTTCACTTAAGATTCAGAAAAATATCGCCGGGGAGCACCCTATTTCATCTGCGCAGGCATCCGACGATTTAGAACCGGACCAGCGAGAACTGAAGAGCGGGCGTGATCGCAAGAAGGCCCTTCGGACGATGGCGCCGGGTGGGAGGAACTTATGCGAAGCATGCGGCTGGCAGCATTGGCAGTGGCCATGACGCTGGCATTCAGCGGTCTGGCTTTGGCCCGAGACCATGATGACGATTATCACCGGGACAAGCACGAAGACCGTCACCATGACCGGGATCATGACCGAGATCATCGTTGGAGTCGAGATTGGAATCGAGATGGGAATCGAGATTGGAATCGGGACCGCGACCACGACCGAGATCACGACGGTTGGCGGGATCGCGACCACGACCGGGATCACGACCGCTGGCAACGTGAACATCGCGGCTGGTGGCGCGGAGACGGCGATCATGACCGTGACGACGGCTACTATCGCGGTGGCACCGTCTACCACCGCTATCCCCGCGGCTATCCCAGCGGCGGATACGGCTATCCAAGCGTCGGCACAATTTATGGGCGCTCAGGTGGCGACGTGAATATAGCCTACAACACCGGCTATTCGGACGGCAGCTATCGGGCTCACGAAGACATTGCAGAGAACAAGCCGTTCAATCCCAATCCTCGCGGATCGTTCGGGAACCGCGATCACGGCTATCACAGCGCGTACGGGGACAAGAATTACTACCGCTCCCAATACACGGATGGCTATGCGGCGGGCTACCAATCAAATTACCGGGGAGGCAGAGGCCGCGGCTGGGGATTCTAGAAGCAGCATTTGGCAACTAGCAATTGGCCTTAGCCATAAGAAAGGGCCGCCGGAAGATGGTGGCCTTTTTATTTTCCCGAGAAGACAGAAGCTCGGAGCTCAGTACTTAGCATTCAATCGCTGTGCAAGCCCATCGTCTGGCCACAAGCCAAATGCTAATTGCCCAGCGCCAATTGCTGCGATTCACTCCCGCTCCAGATTCTCATCCACCGCAATCTTGCCGCCCTTTTGCACTTCGATGATGCGATGGACCCGCTTGTATCCCGACATGGTGACGTCCACCACGTACGTGCCCGGATTGAGATAGAGATCAACCGGGGAAAATTTGTCCATGATGCGGTTGTTGATCGCGACCTGCGCGCCTTTGGGCTGGGTCTTTATGCTGACGGCGCCCATGCCGGCTGTCTCTCCACCGCCGAACAGCTTCTTGAATTTTCCGCCGACCTTGATGTCATCGGTCGAGCCCAGCGCTTTAAGACTGGGCGCGAAGTGAAAGATCTGGCCGGGCTGTAGACTAGCGGTGGCGGTTTCTTCCAGATAGCCCTGCTTCCGGACCAGGAAGGTGTGCGTGCCCGGCTTGTCCACCAAAATCTGCGCCGGAGTTACTCGTCCCGTATCCCGGCCATCGATGAAAAGTTGTGCGCCGGCAGGCTCGGTGCTGGCGGCTATCATGGCCGTAACCTGCGCCAGTTGGACCACCAGAAAGGATTTGCTGCCGGACGCCACATCAATGGTACGGCTCTCCGTCGAGTATCCGGCGCGGGTGATGGTCACGCTATGCTGCCCGGGGACGAGTCCGGGCAGATTGAAAGGGGTCACCCAGCCGGGGTCGCTGCGCCCGTCAATGTGAACTTCAGCGCCTTCAGGAGTGGAGTTGATGGTCAATTGCCCGGGAATCGCCGCAATCGCGGAAACTGGCGCGGCCTTGGTCTTCTTCCGATTGTACTTGGGAACAACCGACACGGCGGCCGGTTCCCGCTGCGCAGTGATGCGTTCCAGCGCCGCCGCTGGTGCCGGTGTCGGAGCTGGCGGCTGCGCGGTATTCCACGCTGGCTTGGCGGCTGCATCGGATGGCCCCACCGCTGCCGGTTGCTCGGTCGAGCCATCGTCCGCGGAATTTTCCGAGTGGATGCGCCAGGCAATCGTGCTCACAATCAGCAAAATCACGCCTAGCGCTGCGGCAATCGAATACGCGAACAGCTTGGGCGGGGTTTTCTTGATTTCCGCTACCGCCTTCCGGGCCACTTCCCGCGGCTGCAGCTTGGGCTTTTCCGGAACCTTGCTGCTCCGCGCTGCCAGCGCAGGCTCAGCTTCGGGCCCGGCCGGCGGTGGAGATGGCGGCGGTGTGTAAATTTCTTTCAGCGGGGGTAGTTCACTGATTTCGGAAAAACTCGGGCCGAGCGACTCTTCTTTTTTCGCTGCTTCCACCATCCCGGGATCGACACTACGAGCCGGGGGCGCAGGAGCTTGACGTGCAGGGGTCTGGACAGCGGCTTCGTCGGCTTCGGCCACAACGCTGGCCCGCTCCTGAAATGAGCTTTGCGCCACGGCCTTCGGCGCAGCCTGCACTTCTTTCGGTGGCTTCGGGGATTCA
>Ga0207684_10000508_pt1 | contig 48513 bp, 37 predicted proteins | sample KBSK5501metaG_FD_184342 | JGI IMG/M metagenome (GOLD analysis project Ga0207684, IMG submission 184342) | Corn, switchgrass and miscanthus rhizosphere microbial communities from Kellogg Biological Station, Michigan, USA - KBS K5-50-1 metaG... | ecosystem: Host-associated > Plants > Roots >... | reverse complement strand
AGCCATGCCCATGCCGGACATGATGGTGCGCACGTCGGCAAAGTCGAGGTTGATCAGCCCCGGGACCAGGATCAGGTCCGAGATGCCCTGCACCGCTTGGAGCAGGACGGTGTCGGCGACCTTGAAGGCCTCGAGCAGGGGCGTCCCGCGGTCCACCACCGCGAGCAGGCGCTGATTCGGGATCGCGATGAGCGTGTCCACCACCGCGCGGAGCTCGGCCATGCCCGCTTCCGCCTGCAGCGCGCGCTTGCGGCCCTCGAAGGCGAACGGCTTGGTGACCACCGCCACCGTGAGGATGCCGAGCTCCCTGGCCACCGAGGCCACGATGGGCGCCGAGCCGGTGCCGGTGCCGCCGCCCAGGCCGGCGGTCACAAATACCATATCGGCGCCCTCGAGCACCTGCTTGATCTCGTCGCGGTCCTCCAGCGCGGCGTTCTTTCCGACCTCAGGATCGGAGCCCGCTCCCAGACCTGCAGTAAGCCGGGCGCCCAGTTGAAGTTTGACCGGCGCCGGCGACGATTTCAGGGCCTGCAAGTCGGTGTTCGCCACGATGAAGTCCACGCCGGTGAAGGAGGCCGCCATCATGCGGTTGACGGCATTGGAGCCACCCCCGCCGAGGCCGATCACCTTGATCTTCGCCGCCTCGCGCTCCTCTTCAAGCTCGAACACCGGCCGCCGCCCCTGAGTGTGCTCCATCGAGTCCTCCCTGGATTCCCCCCTTGGGGATCGCGCTCGTGAATGCCGCGTCCGGACCGGCGGCACGTTCGAGAACATCTCCGCCTGTCCGGCGGCGCGCGAGGTTTTTCTCTCGCCGCGTTTCTTAGAAGAGCTCCGCAAACCAGTCCTTCAGTCGCCGGCCGGTGCGCCCGACCAGCGTGTCGTCTTCCACTTCGGTGGGCCCGCCCGCGCCGTGGCCGCGCGCGCCGTAGAGGGCCAGCCCCACCGCGGTGGCGTGGATGGGGCTCTGTACCACGTCGGCCAGCCCGGAGAGCCCCGCGGGCACTCCTCGCCGCACCGGCATGTCGAACACCTGCTCCGCCAGCTCGGGCACGCCCTGCATGATGGAGCTGCCGCCGGTGACTACCACCCCGCCCGCGGCCACGTCGTTGAGCCCGGCCCGCACCAGATCGCGCGCCACCAGTGTGAAGATCTCCTCGACCCGCGGCTGGATGATCTCGGAGAGGATCTGGCGTGAGAGCTGGCGCGCCTTGCGCCCGCCCACGCTCGGCACGTCCACTACCTCGTCCTCCCGGACGAGGGCGGTCAGGGCGCAGCCGTGCCGCTTCTTCAGCTCCTCCGCGTCGGCGGTGGGGGTGCGCAGCCCGACCGCGATGTCGTTCGAGATGTGGTCGCCGCCCAGCGGCAGGCTGCCGGTGTGCCAGACCGCGCCGTCGCGGAAGAGGGCCACGTCGGTGGTCCCGCCTCCCAGGTCGATGAGGAGGATACCGAGCTCCTTCTCCTCCGCCGAGATCACCGCCTCCGCCGAGGCCAGCGGCTCCAGGACCAGGTCCTGCACCTGCAGCCCGGCGCGGTTGACGCTGCGGACCACGTTGCGCACCGAGGTGGTGGCCCCGGTGACGAGGTGCACCTCGACTTCCAGCCGCACCCCGGACATGCCGAGCGGCTCCTTGACGCCGTCCTGATCGTCCACCAGGAAGGTCTGGGGCAGCACGTGGATGATCTCGCGGTCCTGCGGCAGGTTCACCGCGCGGGCCGCGTCGAGCGCGCGCTCGACGTCGGTCTGGCTCACCTCGCGATGCTTGCCGGAGACCGCCACCACCCCGCGGCTGTTGATGCCGCGGATGTGGCCGCCCGCGACCCCCGCGATCACGGAGGCGATCTCCACGCCCGCCATCTCCTCCGCCTCCCCCACCGCGTGCTTGATGGACTCGACCGTCGAGTCGATGTTGACGACGACGCCCTTGCGGAGACCGCGCGACGGGCTCACGCCGACGCCGACGATGTCCAGGTTGCCGGTGGGCGACCAGTCGGCGATGACGCAGCAGATCTTGGTCGTACCGACGTCCAGCCCGGCGATGACCTGCCGCATTCGGGATCTCGACATTGCCCTCCTCACCTCGTCAGGGTCTTGAGAACCACCTGGTCGCGGAACCGCAGATCGATGGCGCTGACCGCCTCGCCGCCCGCCCGCATCTGGGCGAGCACGCCCTGCAGCCGGCCCAGTCGGGCTTCCCAATCCTCCGCCCCCAGCCGGACTTCGACACCCTCCACCGTGTAGAGCACCGGCCCGTCGGGTCGGCTCACGTCGATCTCGGAGATCTGCTGGAGCAGCGCGGTCTCCGAGCGCAGCAGTACCCGCAGCAGCGAGATCCCGGCCGCCACCCGCGGCGACGTCGGCCCCGTCCCCAGGTCGGCCGGGCTCAGCCCGGTGATCACGGGCGCCTTGGGCGCCACCGCGTGCGTCTCGGCCCCCAGGCTCACGCCCTGCTCGTCGATCCAGTGCAGCCGCCCCGCGTGGGCGAGCGTGAAGGGGCGGCGCTCCTCCACCGCGAGGGTGACCCGATTCGGGAAGCGCCGCACCACGTCGGCGCGCCGGACCAGGGGCAGCGCCTCGAGCCGGGCGACCACCGCGCCCCGGTCCAGCCGGAACAGGTTGGTACCGGGGCCGATGCCGGACGCGGCCACGATCTGCTCCGGCGTGAGGCGGCCCGCCCCCGCCACCGCCACCTCGGTGACCGCGAAGCGCGGCGAGGTGAGGAGCCACCGCGCGCCGAGCCCCGCGCCCAGCAACACCACGAGCGCCGCGCCGATCGGCACCGCGCGCGCCGCCACCCACCTCACGCGGCGGGTCAGACGCCGCGCGAGCTTCGTGCGAGACACGCGCTGGCGCTCCATGGCGGTGCCGCGCTCGGCGAGATCCTCCACGCGTCCGCGTGACCCACGCGGTGAAATCACGGAGCTATAGGCTCTCATTGGGTTGGGTGGTTGCTTCTCCCCGCTCTTCTTCTTGTATGCGGGGACCCAGAAATGGCCCCCGCACCCTCCCAACCGCAGACAACCGGGAACCGGCGGACACTCGTCCACACTGCGGACCCTCGTTCCGGCGCCGAGACCGTTCCGGCGCTTGCCACGCGCTAGATCTCGCCCATGGTCTTGATCTCGGGCTCGAGGGTGATGCCGAAGTGGTTGCGCACCCGGTCCAGCGTGAGCTGCATCAGCGCCTTGATGTCGGTGGCGCTGGCGCCGCCGCGGTTGACGATGAAGTTGGCGTGCTTGGCCGAGATCTCGGCGCCGTTCAGCCGCTTGCCCTTGAGCCCCACCTTCTCGATGAGCCGCGTCGCGGTCTCGCCCGCCGGGTTCTTCCACACGCAGCCGGCCGAGGCCAGAGCCAGCGGCTGAGTCGCCTTCTTCTGCTTGAGCCGCACCTTGATGTCCTTCTGGATCTCGGCGAAAGGCCGCCGGTGCAGCTGCAGCCGGGCGCCGATCAACACCGCGCCGGGCGGCGCGGCGAACATACGATAGCTGAACGAGCCGGCCCCCGGCTTGAACTCGCCCAGGCTACCGTCTGGATGGAGGAAGTACACCGCGGAGATGAAGTCGGCGATCCCGCCGTCCTGGGTGCCCGCGTTCATGGCGACGGCGCCGCCCACCGTGGCCGGCACGCCCACGAGGCACTCGATCCCGCCCAGGTTCAGCGCGGCGGCCTCGCGGATCAGCGCGGACAGGCTCACCCCCGCGCCGGCCACCGCCTCTTCGCCGTGGAACTCGGCGCGACCGAGACAGCCCTCGAGCTTGAGCACTACCCCGCGGACGCCGCGGTCGCTCACGAGCAGGTTGTTGCCGCCCCCGATCACGTCGAGCGAGAGCTGCTCCCGCTCCGCGAAGGACAGCGCAAAGCGGATATCTTCGACGTCCTGCGGGACGATGAAGATGTCCGCGGGGCCCCCGATTCGCAAGGAGGTGTGGAAGCTGAGCGGCTCCTTGAACCGGACCTCGCCTCGGATCTCTCCCAGCATGTGTTATCTCCTCTTGGACGGTGTCCCGGGGTCCGGACCGAGGCGCTTGAGCAGTTCCCCGCCCAGCTGCCCCACGTCGCCCGCCCCGAGAGTGAGCACGAGATCACCCGCTCTGGTGGATTCGCACAGGTAGTCGACGATGGCCGCGCGGTCCGAGCCCAGGTAGAGCACCTCCCGGTGCCCGTGGGCCGCGATGCCGTCGGCCAGATCACGGGCGTGGACGCCGGGGATCGGCGCCTCGCCCGCCGCATAGATGTCCATGACGATGAGGATGTCGGACTGATAGAACGCGGTCAGGAAGTCGTCCCGCAGGTGCTGCGTCCGCGAGTAGCGATGCGGCTGGAACACCGTGATCACGCGCCGGTCGAACCCCGCCTTGGCGGCGGCGAGGGTCGCGCGGATCTCGGCGGGATGATGGCCGTAGTCGTCGACGACGAGGACTCCCTGGGCCTCCCCCCGGATCTGGAACCGGCGCTGGACGCCCGCGAAGCCGGCCAGCGCGGGCGCGATCTTGTCGAAGGGCACCTCGAGGTCGAGCCCCACCGCGGCGGCGGCGAGGGCGTTGAGCACGTTGTGCCGGCCCGGCACCTGCAGGGTGACCGCGCCCAGCACCGCGCCATGATGCACCACCTCGAAGGCGGACCGCATCTCCGCGAACTGGAGGCGGCGCGCGGTGAGATCGGCGCTCGCCTCGAGACCGTAGGTGACCACGCGCTTGTCAATACGGGGGATCATTCGCTGGACGTTCGGGTCGTCGAGGCACATCACCGCCGAGCCGTAGAACGGCACCTTGTTCACGAAGGTGAGGAAGGCGGCGACGATCGCGTCGAGGTCCGCGTAGTGGTCGAGGTGCTCGGCGTCCACCGTGGTCACCACCGCGATCGTGGGCGAAAGCTTCAGGAACGAGCCGTCGGACTCGTCGGCCTCGGCGACCAGGAACTCGCCCTGGCCGAGGCGCGCGTTGGTGCCGAGCCCGTGCACGCGCCCGCCTACCACCACCGTGGGATCGAAGCCGCCCGCCCCCAACACCGCCGCCACCATCGAGGTGGTGGTGGTCTTGCCGTGGGTGCCCGCGATCGCGATGCCGTACTTGAGCCGCATCAGCTCGGCCAGCATCTCGGCCCGCGCGATGACCGGCACGCCCCGCTGCCGCGCGGTCTGCACCTCGACGTTGTCGCGCGCCACCGCGGAGGAGTAGACCACCACGTGCGCGCCCTCCAGGTGGGCCGCCGCGTGGCCCGTGAAGACCTTGGCCCCCAGGCGCTCGAGGCGCTCCACCGTCTCGCTGCGGCGGGCATCCGAGCCGGTGACGCGGTAGCCGAGGGTCAGCAGCACCTCCGCGATGCCGCTCATGCCGACGCCGCCGATCCCGACAAAGTGGATGTGTTGATATTTCTTGAACATCAGGCAGTCCGGCCATGCTGGGAGATGTTGAGCAGCACGCCCGCCGAGAACATCGTCATGAGCAGGGCCGAGCCCCCGAAGGAGATGAAGGGCAGCGGCAGCCCCTTCGTGGGCAGCGCGCCGGTCACCACCCCCAGGTTCACGATGGTCTGGGTCGCCAGCATGATGGTGAGGCCCAGCCCCAGGTAGGCGCCGAAGGCGTCCGGCGCGCGCAGCCCGACGCGGAGGCCGCGCCAGATGAGCAGCGCGAAGAGCGCGACGATGGCGGTGGTGCCCACCAGCCCCAGCTCCTCGCCGATGATCGCGAAGATGAAGTCGGTGTGCGGCTCCGGCAGGTAGAAGAGCTTCTGCTTGGAGTCGCCGAGCCCTACCCCGACCCAGCCCCCGGAGCCCAGGGCCAGGAAGGACTGGATGATCTGGAAGCCGCTGCCCTGCGGATCGTCCCACGGGTTCATGAAGGCCACCATCCGCCGCCAGCGGTAGGGCTTCATCGCGATGAGCGCGATCACCGCCGGGAGCGCGCAACCCGCGATCGCCACCATGTGCCGCACGCGCGCCCCCGCCAGGTAGGCCATGGCCAGGGTCAGGATGATGAGGGCCAGGCCGTTGCCCAGGTCGGGCTGGAGCAGGGTGAGCGCGGCCATGCTACCCGCCACGAGCAGGATCGGCAGCAGCCCCTCGGTGAACCGCGCGATGATCTCCTGCCGCCGGGTGAGGAACGAGGCGAGGTAGAGCACGAGCGAGAACTTCGCCAGCTCCACCGGCTGGAACGACACCGGGCCCAGGTGGAACCAGCGCCGGGTGCCGTTGATGGACTGGCCGAACGGCGGCACCAGGACCAGCACCAGCAGCGCGAAGGAAAGACCGAGCAGCGGCATCACCAGCCGCTCGAGCCATCGGTAGTCGAGCAGCATGCCGCCCCACAGGCAGCCGAGCCCGAGCACCGCCCAGAAGAGCTGCTTCTTCAGGAAGAAGAACGGATCGTGGAAGCGATCGGCGGCCACGATCGCGCTCGCCGAGTAGACCATCACCACGCCCACGCACACGAGGGCCACCACCACTCCGAAGAGGGGCAGATCGGGCGTGAGCTTCCGCGGCATCAGCCCACCAGCGCCCGCACCGCGGACTTGAACACGTCGCCGCGGTGCTCGAAGTTGCGGAACATGTCGAACGACGCGCAGGCGGGCGAGAGCAACACCACGTCGCCTACCCGGGCCACGTCCCGCGCCCGTCGCACGGCGTCGTCCATCGAGTCGGCGGTCTCCACCGGGATGTCCGCCGCCTCGAGCGCGGTCCGGATCCGATCGCGGTCCTGGCCGATGAGGACGGCCCCGCGCACCCGGCCGCGGGCCGCCTCGGCCAGCGGCGCGAAGTCCTGCCCCTTGCCCTTGCCGCCCGCGATCAGCACCACCGGCTCCGTGAAACTCTCGAGCGCCTTGATGGTGGAGTCCACGTTGGTGCCCTTGGAGTCGTTGTAGTAGACGACCCCGCGGTCGTCGTGAACTCGCTCGATCCGGTGGGCCACCCCGCGGAAGGCCGCGATGCCCCGGCGGATCGCGGAGGGCCCCATGCCCGTCCACAAAGCGCACGCGGTGGCGGCCAGCACGTTCTCCACGTTGTGCTGGCCGCGTAGCGTGATCTCGCCCACCGGGCAGATCCGCTCGGTGGAGCCGTTGAGCTTGGCCACGATCCAGCCGTCGTAGATGAATACCCCGTGGGTCAGGGTGGCGAGCCGGCTGAACCAGATCACGCGGCCGCGCACGCGCCCCGCGAGGCCCGCGGTGACCGGATCGTCCGCGTTCAGCACCGCGCAGTCGGTCGGGCCCTGGTTGGCGAAGATCCGCGCCTTGGCGTCCACGTAGCGCTCGAACGTCCCGTGGCGGTCCAGGTGGTCGGGCGTGATGTTGAGGACCGCGGCGACCCGGGGGCGGAACAGGTCGACCGTGTCGAGCTGAAAGCTCGACGTCTCCACGACGACGATCCCGTCGCCTGGGAACTCGATCGCGTGCTCGGCGAGCGGGATGCCGATGTTGCCGCCCACCAGCACCGGCCGCACCTGGGTGCGCAGCAGCTCGCCGGTGAGCGCGGTGGTGGTGGTCTTGCCGTTGGTGCCGGTGATCGCGATGGCGTCGGCCTCCATCACCCGCCACGCCAGCTCGAGCTCACCGATGATGGGCACGCCCCTCGCGCGCACCGAGGCCAGCGCGGGCAGCTCGAGCGGCACCCCCGGGCTCACGACTACCAGATCCGCCCCCACGAACGCGGCGGCGGGATGGCCGCCCGCCCAGAGCGTGCAGCCCTCACGGTCGAGGGCACGCGCCTCCTCGGTCAGCGACTCGAGCGGACTCGAGTCGGAGGCCAGCACGCGGACGCCGAGCCGGCGCAAGAGGCGCGCGGCCGCGACCCCGCTCTTGGCCAGTCCCACCACCGCGGTGGTCTTGCCCGCGAGGGATTCCCGGTAGGGCACCCCGCGCGTGCCGTCCCCGCTCACGAAGATCCCGGCCTGGTATACCGCATCGCGCCTGAGTGTGATCGTCGCCATGGCATGTTCACCCTAGCGGAGCTTGAGTGTGGTCAGGGCCAGAAGGGCCAGCATGATCGAGACGATCCAGAAGCGGACGATGATCTTGGGCTCCGCCCAGCCCTTGATCTCGTAGTGATGGTGCAGCGGGGCCATTCGGAACACGCGCCGCCCCGTCATCTTGAACGACGCCACCTGGATGATGACCGAGGCCGCCTCCACCACGTAGATGCCGCCGATGAGCGGCAGCAGCAGCTCCGACTTGGTCAGCACCGCCAGGGTGCCGAGGGCCCCGCCGAGCGCCAGCGAGCCCACGTCGCCCATGAAGACCTGCGCGGGATAGCTGTTGAACCACAGAAAGCCCAGCGCCGCGCCCACCAGCGCGCCGCAGAAGATCGTCAGCTCGCCGGTGCCCTTGACGTTCAGGATGCGCAGGTACTCGGCGGCCCGGAAGTTGCCGGTGAGGTAGGCGATCACCGCGAAGGCGCCGCCCGCGGTCACGATGGGTCCGATGGCGAGCCCGTCGAGCCCGTCGGTCAGGTTCACCGCGTTGGAGGAGCCCACGATCACCAGGATCGCGAAGCCGACCCACATCCAGCCGAAGGTCAGGAGCCAGCCCTTGAAGAAGGGAATCACGACGCTCGTGGTGAAGCCGTCGGGCGGCCAGAAGTAGAGCCACCCCATCAGGAGCCCGGCCAGCAGGATCTGGGCCCCGAACTTCTCCCGCGCCGAGATGCCCTTGCGCGTCCGGAGCTTCTTCCAGTCGTCCTTGAGGCCGATCAGTCCCAGCCCGGCGGTGGCCAGCATCAGCACCCAGACGTAGCGATTGCGCAGGTTGGCCCAGAGGAGCGTCGACACCAGGATCGCCACCAGGATGCCGATGCCGCCCATGGTGGGCGTGCCCGCCTTCGTCTTCTGGTGCCGCTCCGGCGTGTCTTCCCGCACCGAGCTCCCGCCGTGCTGCATCTCGCGCAGCCGGTTGATCAGCCAGGGGCCCATGATGAAGGAGATCACCAGCGCGGTGACCGTCGCCATCGCGGTCCGGAACGTGATGTACCGGAAGACGTTGAAGGCGGTATGGTACTTGGCCAGCGGCACCAGGAGCTCGTAGAGCATCAGGCATCATCTCCTCCGAAGCGGGCCACGAGCGCGTCCACCACGCGCTCCATGCGCATGCCCCGGGAGCCCTTGACCAGCACGGCGTCACCGGGCGCCAGCCGCTTGAGCAGCAGCGCCACCGCGTCCTCGAACGTGGTCACGTGATGGCTCTCGGCGAGCCCGGCCTGCCGGGCCGCCTCCACCGCTACCTGCGCCCATCGGCCCAGGCCGAGGAATTCGGAGGCCCCCGAGGCGGCCACCGCGCGGCCCATCTCGCGGTGCGCGGTCTCGCTGACCTCGCCCAGCTCCAGCATGTCGCCCAGCACCACGACCCGACGGCCCGCGGCCGACCCGGCGGCCAGCGTGTCGAGGGCCGCGCGCACCGATCCGGGATTGGCGTTGTAGGTATCGTCGAGGATCGAGAGGTGCCCCGCCCGCCGCCAGACGCAGCGCCCCTTGGCCGGGCGCGCCGTCTCGAGGCCGTGAGCGATCTGCTCGAGCGACAAGCCCAGCGCGAGCCCCACCCCGGCCGCGGCGAGGGCATTGGTGACGTTGTGCCGGCCCGCGAAGGCGAGCCGCACCGGGCGCGTCGCGGCGCCGACCCCGAGCGTGAAGCGCAGGCCGTCGCGGCCGTCCTCGGCGGGGCCCACCGCGTGCACGTCGCCGCCCGGCCGGACACTGTAGTAGATGACCCGCGCGTGGCTCTGCTCGCGCATGGCGAGCACGCGCGGGTCGTCCGCGTTGAGCACCACCACGCCGTCCTTGGGGATCGCCCGGACGAGAGCGCTCTTCTCGGCGGCCACGCCGTCCAGGGACCGGAAGGCCTCGGTGTGGGCGCCCTGCACGACCGTGACCACGCCCACGGTGGGGCGGCTGATCGCGGCGAGCGCCTCGATCTCACCCGGCGTGTTCGCCCCGAGTTCCAGCGCGAGCGCGCGGTGCTCGGGGCCGAGGCGCAGCAGCGTCAGGGGCAGGCCCCACTGGTTGTTGAAGCTGCCCTCCGGCTTGAGCACGGGGCCCAGCGCTCCGAGCACCGCCGCCATCATCTCCTTGGTCGTGGTCTTGCCGTTGGAGCCGGTCACCGCGGCCACCGGCCCCGTGAAGCGGGCCCGGTGATAGGCGGCCAGCCGCCCGAGAGCGCGGGTGGTGTCGTCCACCAGGATGGTGGGCACCGACGGGGGCAGGTCGTCGGGCAGATTGTGGACGACGAGGCAGGCGGCGCCGCGCGCGGCGGCGTCGCGCAGGTATCCGTGCCCGTCGCGGTTCGGTCCGCGGATGGCGAAGAAGGCCTCGCCGATGCCGAGCGTGCGGCTGTCAATGCTGACGCCGGTCACCGGCACCCCGAGGTCGCCGGCCACGAGGGCGCCCTGAGTGCCGCGCACCACGTCCTCGACGCTCAGCGCGGCCATGCGCGCCCTCCGGATCCGCCCCGCTCGAGCAAGGCCGTCCGAGCCACGTCCCGGTCGTCGAAGGGCAACACCTCGGCGCCGACGATCTGATAGGTCTCGTGCCCCTTGCCCGCGATCACCACCACGTCCCCCTCGCGCGCCCACGCCACCGCGTTCTGGATGGCTCGGCCGCGGTCGGCGATGGACTCGTGGCGGCCGGCGGCCTCGGGAGGCATGCCGGTCTCGATCTCGGCCAGGATCGCCTCAGGCTCCTCGCTGCGCGGGTTGTCGGAGGTCACCCACGCCCGATCGGCCAGGCGTGAGGCGATGCCGCCCATGATCGGCCGCTTGGTCCGATCGCGGTCGCCGCCGCAGCCGAAGACGACGCCGAGGCGCGCCCCGGGCTGCAAGAGCTTGCGGGCGGTGGTGAGCACCCGCTCGAGCGCGTCGGGGGTATGCGCGTAATCCACGACGACCAGGAAGGGCTGGCCGGCCTCCACCCGCTCGAACCGTCCGGGCACCGTGGCCACGCGCGAGAGGATCGGGCCGATCTGCCGGGGCTCCATGTCCAGCGCCAGTCCGACGCCGACCGCCCCCAGGAGATTCATCACGTTGTGCTCGCCCACCAGCGGCGAGGTGATCTCGATCGGCCCCCGGGAAGAATCGACCTGGAGCCGGATCCCGTCCATGCCCGACTCCCAGTGGCGCGGCCGTAGCTCGGCCTGCCCGTGGAGGCCGCCCGAGAGACCAATGGTCAGGAGCCGCACGCGGGCGTCGGCCCCAGCCGCCGCGAGCATGGCGGCCCCGGCCGGGTCGTCCGTGTTCACGACTGCGGCACGCCGGGGCTTCCGGCCCGCCGCGAGCAGCGCGAACAGCCGCGCCTTCGCGTCGCGATAGGACTCCAACGTGCGGTGGAAGTCGAGGTGGTCCTGGGTCAGGTTGGTGAACACGGCCACGTCGAACTCGATACCGTCCACCCGGTGGAGGGAGAGCGCGTGAGAGGAGACCTCCATCGCCGCCCCGCCCACTCGCGCCCGCACCATGCGCGACAGCAGCGCCTGCAGCTCCAGCGCCTCCGGGGTCGTCTGGCTCGCGGCCTCGGCCTGGTCGCCCACGCGATACTGGATGGTGCCGATCACCCCGGTGGGCCGCCCTCCTGCCCCGAGGAGCGCCTCGACCAGCAGCGACGTGGTGGTCTTGCCGTTGGTCCCGGTGATGCCGACCACGGTCAGGTGCTCCGACGGGCGGCCGTAGTACGCGTCGGCGAGTCGAGCCAGGGCTTGGCGCGAGGACGGCACGATGATCCGCGCGGCGGCGCTGCCCGGCAGCGGATCCGCGCCCTCGGCGACGACCGCGGCGGCGCCGCGCCCGACGGCATCGGTCGCAAAGCGCCGCCCGTCCTGCTTGAAGCCCGGGATCGCCACGAACAGCTCGCCCGGTGCCACCTTCCTCGAATCGTAGGCGATGCCGGTCACGCGGCCGGGCAGGGTACCCAGCACCGTCTTGTCCGGCAGCGCCTCGAGCAGCGTGGAGGTGGGCACCGGCGTGTCCCTCATGACCTCACGGTTGAAGGCTCGCGGCCACCGCGCCGATGATCCGGCCGCCCGCGGGCGCGAGGTGCAGGCGGCATACCGCGCCCGGCGGCAGCGGCGCGCCGGGCAGCGGTGACTGACTCGTCACCACCCCGCGGCCGCTGATCTCGAGCCGCGCGCCGTAGGGCACGAGGGCTTCCATGGCCTGCCGCAGTGACAGCCCCGCGAGCCGTGGCATCACGGGCTGCCCGTCGGCGCCGGCGGGCGCCGCCTCGGCGAGGGCCGGCGCCGGATCGGCGCCCAGGCTCGGCCCCGCGGCCTGGGTGGCCCGCGGGCGATCCGGTGCGGCGGCCACGATCTCCCCGCGCACGATGGGCACCGGGCTGCTGTCCCGCGGTGGCACGTTGAGATAGCGCAGGGCCTCGCGGCCGATGGCCGCGAACATGGGCGCCGCCGCCTCGCTGCCCCACTTCTCGTTCTTGGGCTCGTCGAGCAGCACGATCATGGCCAGGCGCGGGTCGTCGGCGGGCACGAAGCCCACGAAGGAGAGCACCCCCGGCGCGCGCGAGTAGCGCTTGGTGGCCGGATCCATCTTCTGGGCGGTGCCGGTCTTGCCCGCGACCTCGTAGCCGGGGATGGCCGCGTGACGGCCGGTGCCGTTGCCGACCACGTTCACCATCATCTCGGTGAGCGTCCGCGCCGTCTCGGGGCTGATGACCTGCCGCACCGCCTTGGGCTCGAACGACCGCAGCTCGCGCCCCTGCGCGTCGAGCACCGCGCGGATGATCTGGGGCTGCATGAGGCGGCCACCGTTGGCCACCGCCCCGAAGGCGGCCACCAGCTGCACCGCGGTCACCGAGATTTCCTGGCCGATCGACATGGTGGCGAGCGACAGGCCGGACCACTGGGCGGGCGGGCGGAGCTGGCCGCGGCTCTCGCCGGGCAGGCCCAGATTGGTCGACGCCCCGAACCCGAAGCCGCTCATGTACTTGTAGTAGCGCTCCTTGCCGAGCGACATCCCGACCTTGATCGAACCCACGTTTGAGGAGTTCTGGAGCACCTCGGCGAAGGTGAGCCAGCCGTACTTCTTCCAGTCGTGGATGGTCGTGTTCGCGACCGTGATGGCTCCATTCTCGGCGTACACCCGATCGCTCGGCCGCACCACGCCTTCCTCGAGCGCGGAGGCCGCCATGATCACCTTGAAGGTGGACCCGGGCTCGAAGGGATCGGTGACCGCGCGCACCCGGCGGTCGTCGTCGGAGGCGCTCCCGAAGCTGTTCGGGTTGAAGGTGGGTCGGATCGCCATGGCCAGGATCTCGCCGGTGCGCGGGTCCATCGCCACCGCCATCGCCGCCTTGGCCCGGGTCCGCCGCCACGCCGCGTCCACCTCCTTCTCGGCGAGGTACTGCAAGGTGGCGTCGAGGGTGAGCATGATCCCCTGCCCCGCCACCGAGGGCTTCAGCACGATCGGCGCGCCGGTCATCTCGCGGCCGAGAGCGTCCCGCTCGACCACCGCGCGCCCCTCGACCCCGGCCAGATGCGCGTCCCAGACCTGCTCCATGCCCGCGAGCCCCCGGCCCTCGGCGCCCTCGAAGCCGATCAGCTGGGCGGCCAGCTCGCGGTTCGGATAGAGGCGCAGGCTGTCGTCCACCAGGGTGAGCGACGGGTCCCGGAGCTCGCGCACCGCGCGCGCCATGTCGGGGGTGAGGCGGCGGCGCACCGGCGCGAACTTCTTGGAGGCGGTGAGCTTGCGCGCCAGGTCGCGGGCCGGCTCGCCCAGGATCGGGGCGAGACGCGCGGCGAGCCGGCCGGCGTCCTCCACCTTCGCGGGGGTGACGTAGAGCGTGTCGGCGCGCGAGGACACCGCGAGGACCTGCCCGCTGCGATCGAGAATGGGCCCGCGCTTGGGCCGGAGCGGGACGGTCTTGGCGTGCTGGCTCTCGGCGAGGCGCGAGTACTCGTCGTGCTTGAGAATCTGGAGATAGGTGAGCCGGCCGAGGAGCCCGAGGAAGGCAAGGGCCAGGCACGCGGCAAAGACCAGCGCGCGGCTTCTCAGGCCCTCCGTCCGGAGCTCGGTCATGTGGCTCCGCTAGCGGACTCCGAAGGCGCGGGGGACGACGCGCTCGGCGATCACCGAGGCTCCATCAAGCCGCGCGGCGCCGCCGCCGGCCGACACGAATTCGCGGGCGAGCCGCACCTGATCGCGGCCGGGCGCCACCATGCCGAGCTCGGTGCGCGCCTTGCCTTCGATGCGCGAAAGCGACTTGAGCGTCGCCGTCTCCACCCGGAGGCGCCGGTTGGTCTCCTCGATGTCGGTGCGGGCCTGGCGGAGCGCGTCGAGACGATAGGAGAGGCGCACCTGCTGCACGCGCAGCCCCACCACGCCGAGGACCAAGGTCACCGCGAGGCCCGCGCCGACCACCGCGCTGGCCATGGAGCGGAGCCGGCGCCGGTCGTTCTCGCGATGACGACGCACCGTCTCGTGCTGTCGGGCGCGATGCTCGTGACCCCACACGGACTGCGGAGCGCTTCTCCGATCGGACCGGGTGCTCATGCCGCCTCCTGGCGCGCGAGCACGCGCAGTTTCGCGCTGCGGGCCCGCGGGTTGTGTGCCGTTTCTTCGCGCCCCGCCGTCACCGGCGAGGGCTCGAGCTCCACGTAGCCCCGGCCGGCCAGCGAGCGGAACGCGCGCTTGACCACCCGGTCCTCGCCGGAGTGGAACGAGATGACCCCGAGCCGGCCTCCGTTCTCGAGGAGCGCCGCCGCCTGCGGCAGCGCCTCGGCGAGGGCGCCCGGCTCGTCGTTGACCGCCATGCGCACGGCCTGGAAGGTGCGGGTGGCCACGTGGGTGCGCTTGGACCAGGCGGCGCGCGGCACCGCGCGCTTCACCACCGACACCAGATCGGCGGTGGTGGCGAGCGGCGTGCGGCGGCGCTGCTCCACGAGCGCGCGTGCGATGCGCCGGGCGTGACGCTCCTCGCCGTATTCGGCGAGCAGGCCCGCGATCTCCTCGGCGGGCAGCCGGCCGAGCAGCTCCGCGGCGGTCGCGCCCTCGGTGGGGTCGAAGCGCATGTCGAGCGGCTCCCCGCCCTGGAACGAGAAGCCGCGGCCGGATTCGTCGATCTGATAGGAGGAGAACCCGAGGTCGAGGAGCACCGCGCTGGCGCGCTCCACGCCCGCGCGCGTCGCGAGCGCGCCGATGTGGCGGAAGCTGCCGTGTTGCAGCACCACGCGCGCGCCGAAGCGGACGAGCCGCCGCGCCGCGCGCGCGAGCGCTTCGGGATCGCGGTCGATGCCGAGCAGGCGCGTGTCGCCGCCCGCTTGCTCCAGGAGATGCTCCGCGTGCCCGCCCATGCCGATCGTCCCGTCCACCACCCAGCCTCCGCGGCGGGGGCGCAAGAGAAAGGTTACTTCGTCTGCGAGAACGGGGGTGTGGAGCGTCGGTGTTTGTCCGGGTGCGTGCACGGGCTCTCTCGCGTTGCCACCGGAAGCTTCTCTTTCGAATGCGCTCGGCTCGCCTTCGGCTTCACCTCGCCCTGCCACTGCCCCGTAGTCGTGCCGTTCGCTGTTTTGGTTTCGTTTGCGGCGCATCGCTAGACGCCCTTGGCGGCGAGGCGCTCGCGGAGGTCGTCGAGCGGGCCGGCGTGCTCGCGCTGGTAGTGCGACCAGCGATCCTCGTCCCAGATCTCGAAGTGATCCATCATGCCGATGATCACCACGTTCTTCGCGAGCGTGGCGCGCTCGCGATAGTCCTGCAGGATCTGGATGCGTCCGTGCGGATCGAGCACGACGTCGAGACCCGCGGAGAGATACACGTGCTGAAAGCGGCGACGATCCGGATCGAGCTTGGCCAGTGTGTTGACGCGATCCTCGAGCTCGCGCCACTTGTCCTCGGGGTACACATCGAGCGCGGTGCCGTTGGGCGCCATCACGAGCCGATCACTCCCCGCCTCGCGCAGCACCTCGCGGAACTTCGCCGGGATGCTGAGCCGCCCTTTCGGGTCGATCGTGTGCCTGAAATGTCCCCGAAACACTATCCCCCTCGGCGGGGCCAAATTGGCCCCGAGTTGGCCTCGAATGGCACTTCATGGGATTTCATCCCACTTCGAGGGACCATCCTAGTGGGGGTCGCTTGGGGGTGTCAAGCGAAAACTCCGAATTTTCAAGGGCATTCCGACCCGGCTGGGTGGCCACCGGTTGGGGGCCGCCGGGAACAGGCCTACAGCGGGTAGAGAAGCGAAGGGAGCGGGGCTCCCGCGACCCGGCCTTAGCGGGCCGGGCGGTAGTACTGCATGGCCTCCGGCAGCCAGCCCTCGATCTGCTGGATGCGAGTGGCCTCGGCGGGATGTGTCGACAGCCACTCGGAGGGGCGCTGGCCCTTGGCGGCCTCGGCCATGCGCTTCCACAGCTCGAGGGACGCGTGCGGGTCATAGCCCGCCTTCGCCATCAGGATGAGCCCGAGATGGTCCGCTTCCGACTCCTGCGCGCGGCCCCAGGGCAGCAGCACGCCCACCGAGGCGCCCGCGCCCAGCGCGGCGCTCACGAGCTGGACGGTGGCCGGGTTGCTGCTGGCCATGCCCGCCAGGAGCTGGGTGGCGGTCTGCACGCCCATCTGCTGGCTCAGCCGCTCGCCGCCGTGACGGGCGACCACGTGGCCGATCTCGTGGCCGAGCACCGCGGCCAGGCCGGCCTCGTCGCGCGTGATGGGGAGAATGCCGGTGTAGACGGCCACCTTCCCGCCGGGCAGCGCGAAGGCGTTGACTTGCTTGTCGTCCGCGATGACCCGGAACTCCCACTGATACTTGAGGTCGGTCACCGCCGCGATCCGGCCGCCCACCCGCTGCACCATGGCGTTGACCTGCGCGTCGGTGGACAGCGGCGCCTTGCCGACGACCTGCTGGTAGGACTGCACGCCCATCTGCGCTTCCTCGTCGGACGAGATGAGCTGGAGCTGGCGTCGGCCCGTGTAGGGTACGGTCTCGCAGCCCGAGGGCGCGACGGCCAGGACGGTCAGGACGAGCGTGACGACGAAACGCGAGGCGCGCACGGGCGCCATTCTACCAGAGCAGATTACGCAGGGTGGCCTGCGTCTCCATGAGGACTCCGGCTCCATCGCTTCCGACCTCGAGACGGATGCGCACCGCGGTGACCGCCGCCGGATCCGCCGTCTCGCGGCCGGCGCGGTCGAGATACGTGAGGCGGAACGCGCGCACACCCTCGATCACGGGCTGGGCGCCGCCGCCCGCGTCGCGGCGCAGGATGGTCTCCCCCGGCCGCAGCAGATAGGTCACCCGCTCGTGGGTAGGGTCCACCACGCCGTTACCGTTGAAGTCGCGCTGGAAGACGATGCGGGTGGGCTCGGCCGCCACCACCAGGGCGATGCCCGCCGCGGTGGGATCGTAGCCGGCCTCGCGCAGCTCGCTGGCCATACGCTCGAGCGCGTACCGGGCCGACCGCTGCGCCTCCACGCGCGCGGCGCCCCACAGCCAGGCGCGCAGCCCGAGGTGGAGCAGCGTCACGGTCGACGCCAGCAGGCCCCCGCCGATGGCGAGGGCCACCAGCAGGTCCACCAGCGAGTAGCCCGCCCGAGCCCGCCGGCTGTACACGCGGCAAGACTGTCCGCCCAGCCTGGCGCGCGCAACGCCCACCTTTCGAGACGCCAGGGTTCGGACACAGCGCGCCCCAAATCAGACGGGCGGCGCTCCAATCAAATGCCCTACTGCCGCGCGCCGTGAGCTGACTGGGCAGCCTGGCGCTGCGGGCGGTCCGGGCGCCTAGACCGGCGGGTGCAAGCCCGCCCAGGGCGCGAGCTGCTCGAAAGCGGCCGAGGCGCGCAGCACGGTGGCGTCCTCGAAGCGCCGGCCGAGGATCTGCAGCCCGATGGGCAGCTTGTCGCGGGTGAAGCCGCAGGGCACCGAGGCACCGGGATGCCCGGTCATGTTGAAGGGATAGGTGAACGGGATCCAGTCGTAGACCCCGGTGGGCGTGCCGGCGATCTCGGGCGGGCCGTCGAGTCCCACCTTGAACGCGGGGCACGCGATGGTCGGGGTGAGCAAGAGGTCGTAGCGCTCGAAGAGCCGCCGCGGATGCTCCTCCCAGGCCAGGCGGTCGAACCAGGCCTGGACGAACTGGGTGGGCCCCCAGCTGCGCGTCTCGTCCGCGATCGCGGCCAGCCCCGGATCGATGTCCTGGCGACGCTCGCGCAGCGCGGGCCCGAGACGGGCGGCGATCCCGCCGAGGAACATGGTCCGCCACGTCTGCTGCGGGGTCGGCCACTTGGGTGCGACCTCCTCGACGCGGCAGCCCAGCTCGCGGAAGCGCCGGGCCGCGCGCTCGCACACCGCCTTCACCTCCGGGTCCACCACCTTCGCGAAGCCGAGATCGGCCGCCCAGGCCACCCGCAGCCCCTTCACGCCCGACCGGAGCCCTCTGAGGTAGTCCATGCGCGGGCCCGGCAGTGAGAACGGATCGCGCGCGTCCGGCCCCGCGCACGCGTTCAGCATGAGCGCAGCGTCCGCCACCGTCCGGGTCATCGGGCCGATGTGCGAGAGGCCCCAGGCCGCGCTGAACGGGTAGACCGGAACGAGCCCGTAGGTGGGCTTGAGGCCGTAGATGCCGGCCAGTGAGGCCGGGATGCGGATCGAGCCGCCGCCGTCGGTGCCGACGGCGAGCGGGCCCAGGCCCGCGGCCACCGCCGCGCTCGCCCCGCCGCTCGAGCCCCCCGGCGTCCGGTCGAGGTTCCACGGATTGCGCGTGATCCCGAAGAGCAGGTTATGGGTGGCGCCGATCCAGCCCATCATCGGCGTGTTGGTCTTGCCGAGCTGGATGGCCCCGGCCGCCCGCAGCCGCTCGACCATGGGCGCGTCCTCGGTGGGCACGTTGTCGGCGAAGAGCCGCGTGCCGAAGGTGGTCCGGATCCCCTTCGTGATCACGAGGTCCTTGGTGGAGAACGGGACGCCGTGCAGCGGCCCGAGCCGGGCACCCTTCTTCATGGCGAGGCGCTCGGCGGCGCGCGCGTCCTTCAAGGCCTGGTCGGCGGTGAGCGTGACGAAGGCGTTGAGCCGCGGGTTGACGCGCTCGATGCGGCCGAGCACCGCCTTCATCAGCTCGACCGGCGAGAGCTTGCGCCGCTTGATCGCGGGCGCGAGCTCGGAGGCGGATAGCCAGCAGAGGTCGTCGGAGTTCGCCATGGTCACCACCCCTCACCCTGCCCTCTCCCCCGAGGGGAGAGGGTGTTTCGAGTTAAGCTCCGCGGAGGCGCGGGTCGAGCGTGTCGCGGAGCGCGTCGCCCAGCAGGTTGGAGCCGAAGACGGCGAGGCTGATGGCCACGCCCGGGAACATCACGAGCCACGGCGCCTTTTGCGCGTACTCGGCCGCCGAGACCGAAAGCATCCGGCCCCACGAGGGATAGGGCTCCGGCACGCCCAGCCCCAGGAACGAGAGCGCGGCCTCCACCAGGATGGCGCTGCCGAGCTGCGCGGTGCACAGCACGATGAACGGCCCGATCGTGTTGGGCAGGATGTGGCGGAAGGCGATGCGCAGGTGCCGGAGCCCGAGCGCCCGCGCCGCCTCCACGTACTGCATCTCCCGGATCGACAGCACGCTCGAGCGGATGACCCGCGCGGCCCGCGGGATGATCGGGATGGAGATGGCGACCACCACGTTGGGGATGGACGGGCCCAGGGCCGCCGACATGACGAGGGCCAGCACGAGCAAGGGCAGGCCCTGCAGGATGTCCATCACGCGCTGGGTGATGAGATCGGTGTTGCCGCCGATGTAACCGGACAGGAGTCCGATGAACCCACCCAGGACCGAGCCCAGGAGCGTGGAGGCCAGGCCCACGATGAGCGAGACCCTCGCGCCGTGGACGATGCGCGAGTAGATGTCGCGCCCCAGGTGGTCGGAGCCGAGCCAGTGCTCGGCCCCCGGACGGGCCAGGCTCTGCCCCGCGTCGGTGGCGATGGGATCGTGAGTCTGGAGCTGGTTGGCGAACAGCGCGGTGAGCACGATGACGACCATGAGAAAGCCGCCGATCGCCCCGAGGGGCTTCTTGCGGCAGAACCGTGCGAGCACCGCCCACGCGCCCGGCCGGCGCAGGGCCATCGCCAGGCCCGGCACCTCGGCGCCGAGCGGCCTAGTTGCCATACCGGACCCGCGGATCGAGGAAGCCGTAGAGCATGTCCACGAACAGGTTCGAGAGGATCACCACGATGGCGATGAACATGACCAGGTTCTGCACGATCGGGTAGTCCCGCCACAGGATCGCCTCGACGAGGAAGCGGGCCAGCCCGGGCAGGTTGAAGACGGTCTCGGTCACCACGAGCCCGCCGATCAGGAACGCGAACTCGATGCCGATCACGGTGACCACGGGCAGGATCGCGTTCTGCAGCGCGTGGCGCCAGATGACGACGCTCCCCGACTGGCCCTTGGCGCGCGCGGTGCGGATGTAGTCCTCGCGCATCACCTCGAGGAGCGAGGAGCGGGTGATGCGCATGATCAGCGCCGAGGACCGGTAGCCCACCGCGAGAGACGGCAGCGCGAACTGAACCGCATGCAGGAGCAGGTTCTGGCTCGGCGACACGTAGGTCACCGGCGGGATCCAGCCGAACCACGCCACCAGGCTCAGGATGATGACCATGCCCAGCCAGAACGAGGGCATGCTGAGGCCGGCCAGGCTGAACACCCGCAGCACGTAGTCGAGCCCGGTATCCTGGCGAACCGCGCTGATCACCCCGAGCGGCACCCCGAGCGCCACCGACACGATCAGCGATAGGACCGCCAGCTCGAGGGTCACCGGGATGAGCGGACGGATGATCTCCCACGCGGGGAGGTCGTAGCGATAGGACTTGCCGAGGTCGCCGGTGACGATCTGGCGCAGCCACTCCACGTACTGTACCCAGACCGGCCGGTCCAGCCCCAGCTCGCGCTCGATGGCCGCGCGCTCGGCCGGGTTCACGTAGCCGCCGGTGGAGAACAGGATGTCCACGATGTCGCCCGGGGCCAGGCGGAGCATCACGAAGATGACGAGCGACATGCCGAGCAGGGTCAGGAGACCGATACCCAGCCGCTGCGCGACGTACGTCTTCAGCTTACTTGTCCCGCCACACGTCGGCCATGCGGCCGAAGTTGTAGATGTTGTCGTGCGGCACCAGGTTCTTCACATACGGCCACACCGTGAAGTAGTCGAGCTTCCAGTCGAGGATCGGCCGCGCCGCGTCCTCCTCGACCTGCCGCTGCAGGGCGGTGAGCATCTGCAGCCGCTTCTGCGGATTGAGCTCCTGCGACTGCTGGTCGATCATCTTCCCCACCAGCTCGCTGCAGTACTGGCTGTAGTTCCGGGGCGAGCCGCAGGCGTAGTTCTCGTAGTAGTTGGCGTCGGGCTCGTCGACGCCGAGGCCGGTGAGGTTGGCCCCGATCTGGTAGTCGCCGCGCGTGGCCATCGCATGCCACTGCGCCGTCTCCACCTGCTTGAGGCTCGCCTCGATGCCGACCTGCTTCAGCTCGTTGATCACGAAGGAGGCCATGTCCACGTAGATCGCGATGGCCCGGGTGGCCATCTCCACCCGCAGCGCATTCTGCGGGGTGATCCCCGCCTCGGCCAGCAGCTTCCGGGCGCGCGCCTTCATGTCGTCGGGCTTGCCGTACCCCGGCAGCGCCGTCAGGTCCTTGTCCAGGAGTCCCCACACCCCGTACGGCTTGGGCTGCATGGAGGCGCCCGGGACCGCCCCGCCCTGGTGCACCGCCTGGATGAGCGCCCGGCGGTCGATGGCGTAGCTCACGGCCAGGCGCACCTTGAGGTTGTCGAAGGGGGGCTTCTTCACGTTCATGATGATGTTGTCGCTCACCGCCTGCGCCACCGGGGTGATCACGAGCTGCGGGACCGCCTTCTTGAGCTGCTCGGCCGCGGTCTTGGTGGTCTCACCCGGGAAGGAGACGTCGAGCTGCCCGGCCTGGATCGCCGCGATGCGGGTGCCGCGCTCCTTGATGACGACGTAGCGGAGGCTGTCGAGATAGGGTCGCCCCTTCATGAAGTAGTCCGGGTTCTTCACGTAGTCCACGTACTCACCCTTGCGCCATTCTTTCACTTTGAACGGACCAGTTCCGATGCAGCCGGTGCGGTATGTGGCCGGGTTGACGTGGGCCGCGTAGATTGGCGTGTAGCCGGAGGCCAGCATGTTGAGCAGGCCGGGCTGCGGCCGCTTGAGGTGGAAGACCACCGTGTGAGGATCCGGCGCCTCGATCCCGTCGAGGTTCGCGTACCAGTCCTTGCGGGGGTTGATCCGAAGCTTCACCGGCGCGTCCGGCGCCTCCCGCAGCATGTCGAAGGTGAACTTCACGTCCTTCGACGTGAAGGGCTGGCCGTCGTGCCACTTGACGTTCTTGCGGAGGAAGAAGACCAGGTTGCGGTAGTTGTCCTGCCACGACCACTTCTCGGCCAGCTCGCCGACGAGGTTCTCGGTGGTCTCGGCTCGCTTGAGCTGGTCGAAGACCACCAGGTTGTTGAAGCACGGGAGCGACGGGAACGAGGTGGAGATGGTCGACGACTCGTGGACCGCGAAGCCCTGCGAGAGGTCCTCGCGAAGCATGAGGTTCAGATGGCCGCCGGACCTCGGGGTCTGCGCGGAGACGAGCGTCGCGCCGACTCCGACCGCCACCAGAGCGAGGACCAGGGCCGGCACGGTTTGGGAACGCTTCATTGTGCTCCTCCGTAACGCCTGGAAGTACCGACGAATATACGTCATGCCCTCTGGCCCGACAACTCCCGGCCGCCTGCACGCGGCGCGGGAAGCCGCGTCGCGGGCAGCAAGACGGCCACGACGAAGAGCGTGGTGAAGATCGGGTCGTGGAAGGCGTAGCCGCGGTCCCAGACCGGAGGGACCGAGACGTCTACCGGGAGTGACCCGCGGGAGTTTCTTCGCCGGCGCGCTCGAGGAGATCGGCCAGGCGGGTCAGCACGCGCCGCAGCTCATCTCGCTCCTGACCGAGCTCGGCGGCCTCCTGGCGGAGCCGGGCGATCTCGGCCCGCAGGTCGTGCACGAAGATGAGCTCGTGGGCCAGCTGGTCGACGCGGCCCGCGTCGCTCGACCGCTCGCGCTGCCGGGCCTGTCGCGTGGCAAAAATCACGCCGAGCACCGCGACGGTCAACAGACCGGTGGCGAGCATGAAGAGCCAGATGACCGGGTCCCAGAGCATGGTCGACCAACGACATGCTACACGATGACGCGCGCCGGGCGAGCAGAAGGCCGGCCGGCTGGCCGGGACCCGGCGGCAGCCGGGAAGTGCCGCGGTCCTAGAGCGCGGCGAGGGGCTCCCGGACCCGCTGGCGACCCTCGCGGCGCGTGAGCCTCTCCTCGAGCGCGATGGTGCGGGCGCCCCCACGGCGTCTCAGTTCCGGCCGGACCAGGATCGGGCGCTGGCGGATGCGCGCGGCCAGCCCGTTCTTCACGGCCCGCTCGGTGTAGAGGCGACTCAGCGCGCGGCACATGAGCGGCCGCCCGCGGTTGTACCCGAAGCGCTGCTTGTACTCGTCGGCGGTCAGTCGGTGGCAGCGGAGGTGCGTGTTGGTGAGCTGCCGGAATGATTCGGCGCAGACGAGGCACCGGATCAAGTCCTGCTCCACGGCCTGCCGCGGGTCGGCCCGGAGCCCGGCTAGCGCGGCCCGCCGCGCCGCGCGGCCGAGCCGGACCGTGGGTCGCGCCGAACCGGCGAGGGCGGCCTTCCCGCCGCGGCACCGGCGCGCGCCGCTCGGGGCTACGAAGAGTCGCAAGGGCAGGACGGCCTGGGCGGTGGTCATGGACATGTCACGCCTCCCTCAGATGAGGTCGCATCCGGTCAGCAGAACGCCAATGGCAAACAACCCGAGCCCAACGACCATTCGGATGAAAATGCCCATCGGATCGGACGACATGCCCCTACACATCGCAAACCGGATGCCACGACAAATAATCATGGAATTAACAGCTTGTGCACTGTCGCTCCGGTCGTCCCCGGTCAGGGTGGTAAGAATCTGACCAGCGGCTTGACCAGTAAGGACTTCTGAGTGATCTTGGCGGGCGATGGATCCCTGGAGCGAGCTGCAGGGGCAGAGCCCCGCCATGGAGGCCGTGAGGGACACCGTCAGGCGATTGCTCGCCCGCCAGCAGCCTGGTCGTCGACCTCCCGCGATCCTGCTCCAGGGCGAAACCGGCACCGGCAAGGGGCTGCTCGCCAGGCTCATCCACCGTCTGGGCCCCCGCGCCCGCGGCGAGTTCGTGGACGTCAACTGCGCCGCGATCCCCGAGACGCTGCTCGAGTCCGAGCTCTTCGGCTACGAGCGCGGGGCGTTCACCGACGCCCGCAAGGCGAAGCCCGGACTCTTCCAGACCGCGCACCTCGGCACGATCTTCCTAGACGAGGTGGGGTCACTGCCGGAGGCCCTTCAGGCCAAGCTCCTGACCGTCATCGAGGAGCGCGCCGTCCGGCGCCTGGGCGGCACCCGCCCCGAACCGGCCGACGCGTGGATCATCAGCGCGACGAACGCGGATCTCCTGAGTGGCGTGCGTGAGCGTCGCTTCCGGGAGGACCTCTACCACCGGCTCGCGGTGTTCACCTTGCGGCTACCCCCGCTGCGCGAGCGCGATGGGGACGTGCCGATGCTCGCCGAGCAGTACCTGGCGCGCGTATGCGCCGACTACGGCCTCCCCGCGAAGACCCTGGCCGCGGACGCGCGCGCACGACTGATGGCTCATCCATGGAAGGGGAACGTGCGCGAGCTGTTCAACGTCATCGAGCGGGCCGCGCTTCTCGCCGAGGAGTCCATCATCACCGGCCTGCACCTCGAGCTGGGCGCGGCCCCCCCGAGCTCCGAGCCGGCGACCACCGACGCCGCGGCCACCGCGCCCGCCCGTCCCCTCTCGCTCGGGGACGCCATGCGCGAGCACCTGCTCGCCACGCTGGAGCAGACGGGCTGGAACATCTCGCGGACCGCGACCATCCTCAGCATCTCGCGCAATACGCTGCGAGCTCGAATGGACAAGCTCGGGCTGCGCGAGGGCGCCGTACCGGCCGCCGCGGCGAAGCGAGAGCCGCGGACGATACCACTAGCGCGGCCGGCTTCGTCACCCGCGCTGGCCGCACCCGAGCCGGTGGCGCCTGTGGTGGCGGCTACTGCTACGGTACGCTGGGAGCGGCGCCGGATCGCCCTGATGCGGGTGGCCCTGGTGACGCCCGAAGCGGTCGAGGCGCTGTCCGACGCCGGCCGTGCCCTCGACACGCTGATCGAGAAGGTCCAGAGCTTCGGGGGACGGGTCGAGGCGCTCAGCCCGCGCGGGATCGAGGCCTCGTTCGGGGCGGAGCCCATCGAGGACGCGCCACGCCGCGCCGCCCACGCGGGAATGGCGATCCAGCGAGCCATGGACAAGAGCCGCGGCATCACCCTCGGCCCCCTGCCGCCCCGGATCGCCATCCATGCGGCCCAGGCCATGGTGGCCCAAGCGGGAAGCCTGCTCCAGATCGACGAGGATGCGAAACGGGAGAGCGCGGCCGTGCTCGACCGTCTGATCGCAGCCGCCGAGCCCGGCTACATCCTCGCCAGCCCGGCGGCCCGCCCGCTGCTCGAGCGCCGCTTCGAGCTCGCGCCCCTCGGCGTCCCGGCGGACGGATCGGCGCCCATGTTCCGGCTCGTGGGACGCGAGGGCCCGGGCTTGAGCCCGGCCGGCCGCATGGCGAGCTTCGTGGGCCGGCGGCAGGAGATGGCGGTGCTCCAGAGCCGACTGGAGGCCGCCCTCCGAGGGCAGGGGCAGCTCGTGAGCATCGTCGGGGACGCGGGAATCGGCAAATCGCGGCTGCTGTACGAGTTCCGCCAGAGCCTCGGAGGCAACCAGGTCGCCTACCTCGAGGGGCGGTGTCTGTCCTACGGAACCCCAATCCCCTACCTGCCGGTGCTGGACCTGATACGAGCGGTTTGCGGCATCATCGAGGCCGACGATGCGGAGGGCTCGGCCGAGAAGATCCGGCACGCGCTAGGGCGGGCCGGGATGGATCCGGGGAAGTTCGCGCCGTACCTGCTCTACCTACTGGGACACAAGGAGGGAACGGAAGGAGGCCTGGAGGCGGTTGCGCCCGAGACCATCAAGGTCGCCATCTCGGAGACGCTGCGCCAGCTCACGCTCGGGGCGAGCCGGCACGAGCCCCTGCTCGTAGTGATCGAGGATCTGCACTGGATCGATCACTCCTCGGAGGATCTGCTCGCGTCCATGGTGAACGGGCTGCCCGGGGCGGCGGTGCTGTTCGTGGTGACCTATCGACCGGGGTACGAGCCGCCCTGGGTCAACAAGTCATTCGCCACGCAGCTCTCGCTCCCGCCCCTCTCTGACGAGGACAGCCTCCGGGTTGCCCATTCGGTGCTGCCCGGCGTGTCCCTTCCGGCCGACCTCGCCCTGGAGATCCTGAGCAAGGCCGAGGGCAATCCGTTCTTCCTGGAGGAGCTCGCGCTCTCCATCCAGGATCGCGAGGGCCCCGCGGGCGGGCTCGCGGTTCCCGACACGGTGCAGGGCGTCCTGCTGAGCCGGATCGGCCGCCTGGCCGAGACCGAGCAGGCGCTGCTCCAGTCGGCCGCGGTCATCGGGAAAGACGTGCCGCTCCTGATCCTCGCCGCGGTGGCCGAGCTGCCGGAAGAGACGCTCGGGCAGGCGCTGCGCCACCTGAGCACCGCCGAGTTCCTGTATGAGATCAACAGCTTTCCCGAGGTCAAGTACCGCTTCCGGCACGCTCTCACCCACGAGGTCGCCTACGAGAGCCTCCCCCCGGCGGGGCGCCGGCTGCTGCACGCGCGGATCGTGCACGCGATCGAGGCGCTCCATCCGGACCACTCGCTCGAGGACGTGGACCGGCTCGCCCATCACGCCAGCCGGGGGGAGCTCTGGGACAAGGCGGTCGTCTACTCGCGTCGAGCCGGCGCCACCGCGGCCGCGCGCTCGGCCCACCCCCAGGCGGTCGCGTACCTCGAGCAGGCCCTCGAGGCCCTCCCCCACCTGCCCGAGACCCGGGACACGATCGAGCTGGCCATCGATCTCCGGTTCGAGCTGCGTAACTCGCTCCATCCGCTGGGCGATCCCGAGCGGATCCTCGCGCACCTGCGCGAGGCGGAAGGCTTCGCCAAGACGCTCGACGATCCGCGCCGGCTCGCGCGGGTCTTCTCGTTCATGACGCAATATTTCCGGCTGATGGGTGATCCCGATCGCGCCGTCGAATCGGCCGCGCAGGCGCTCGCCCTCGCCGAGCGCCTCCACGACTCCCGGCTCTGGATCGTCGCCAACACATACCTGGGGTCGGCCTACGATGCGCGGGGCGAGTACGGCAAGGCGGCCGACACCCTCAAGAAGAGCGTGGAGTCGCTGCCCGACACGTCGATCCGCCAGGACCTGGGCGTCGCCGGCCTCGTGCCGGTCTTCTCGCGCATCTATCTCGTGTACTGTCTCGCCGAGCTCGGCGAGTTCCGGGAAGGGGCCGCCTACGGGCAGGAAGGGATCCAGCTCGCGGAGTCCGCCGACCACGCCTACAGCCTCATCTTCGCCTCGTGCGGTCTCGGCACCCTGCTCCTCCTCCAGGGGGAGGTCGCGCGAGCGGTCGAGACGATGGAGCGCGGGCTCGCGCTCTGCCGGACCTTGAATGTGAAGATCGCCTTCCCGCTCCTCGCCTCGTCGCTCGGCGCCGCTTACGCGCTGGCCGGGCGCTCGAGCGACGCGATCGCCCTGCTGGAGGAGGGGGTAAGTGAGGGCGTGCTGATGAAGAGGATGGCCGGGCACTCCCTGCTTCTCGCCCGACTCGGCGAGGCATACCTCCTCGCCGGTCGCGTCGGCGATGCGGACGAGGCCGCCCACCAAGCCCTGGAGATGTCCCGCGAGAAGAAGGAGCGCGGGGCTCTGGCCTACGCGCTCCGCCTCCTGGGGGCGACCGCCGCGCACCGGGATCCCCCTTCCCGGGACGCCGCTCTGGCCGCGTACCGAGAGGCCACCGCGCTCGCCGAGGAGCTCCGCATGCGCCCCCTCCTCGCACACTGCCACCTCGGCCTGGCCCGGCTCGAGCATCGAGCCGGGCGGACGGCCGAAGCCCGGCCGCACCTCGCGGCCGCGCTCGAGGCGTTCCGGGATCTCGACATGCCCTTCTGGCTGGACCGCAGTCAGGCCGAGTTCGGCTCTCTAGCCTGACCCCCTCCCGGGGCGGTGCTCAACGCGCAGCTCCACGACGTCCAGGCCGCAGGCCCGGGCCAATCCTCGGATCTCGAGCTGGAGCGCCTCGATCGCGTGGGACCCGACCGGGCCGTCGACCTCGATGCTATCGACGACGACCGCGGCGGCCCTTGGCGGCCCGCTTCTTGGCGGCGGCGGCGTGCGCCTTCCACTTCTTCTCAATGCCTCTCACTCCCTTCTTGAACTGCTGAAGGAGCGCCCTCGTCTTGGGGCTCTTCGGGCTGGCCGCGATCCGGATGTAGGTCCTGCCGCCCTTCGTCGTCTGACTCACCTGAATCATCATGGCCTGTAGCTCCTTTCGGGTTACCTGCCCTCGCCCGGCCCCTGACTCCGGGCGTCTTCCACTCCGTCGAAGAATTCATCCGCATGGAACAGCCGCGGGACCGCGTCGATGTCCCGCAGCATATAGTAGTGCTCCGTCCCCTCGTACTCCTCGTGCAGATCCACCGCCTCGCCCCTCGCCAGCTGCAGGTAGACGGCGGTCATGTTGTGCTTGCCGGTGAGATCGAGCAGATTGGTGCCGGAGGTGAAGCGGCCCGCGTTGATCTCGGTGACCCGCGGGACCCCTTCGGAATCCTCCTTCAGGTCGACCGCGAACACTCCCGAGGCCCTCTTGTCCACCGCGCGAACGGCCCGCACACACGCGTCCGCGACCCGCGGCTCGCAGACCGTCTTGGTCAGCGCTCCGACCGCCGACACCTCGCTCGGCTGGCTCCCGCTTCCGAGATAGGAGAGGCGCTCGTAGGTCTTGACGAGCGCGAGGCGGCCGTCCTTCCAGAGGCTCTGCCCACCGAAGTCACGACCGGGAAGGTACTCGGAGAGGGTGAACGCGGTCGGGGGCATGCCCCGCATGTCGCGCCAGTAGGTGATCCAGCTCCGGGCCTGCTCCGGGTTCGCCACCGGGATCGCCCCTCTCGATCCGGCCCCGGCGCGCAGACGGCACCAGACCCGCGAGGGCCGGCCCAGCCGCACGAAGATCCGCTCGATGCGCCGGAGATCCGTCACCTCGTAGGTGACCGGCGCGCCCACGCGATGGGCGCGCAGGCGCTCGGTGAGGCGGTACTTGTCTCCGCATAGAGTGACCGTCGTCGCTCGGGGAAGGAACACGCGATCGGGCAGCCGGGTCCGCGCTCGCGAGAGCGCGGCGACGTCGCCGTCGGTGGTCGGGATGACGAGATCAATCCGCTCGGCGTCGACGATCCGGCGCAGAGCGCGGGTCCAGGCCGGCGCGGAGGAGGAGGGCACCAGATAGTTCCGGTCGGCCGCGGAGTTCTTCAGGATGAACTGATCGTCGTGGCAGCCGACGATCGTGATCGACGGAGTCCCCGCCCGCAGGCTCCGCATGAGATTGCCGCTCGCCCCGCTTCCCGCGCTGGTGACGAGCAATCGTGTATGCATACAACCACGCGGAGACTAAACGATATCCCCACGCTCCGCAAGATCCGCGCGCTCACGCGAGCGGCCACAGGCACCGGTGTGCTTACTGGGTGCGGGCGGTTACGCGAATTACTTCGAGGGCTTCGTCGACTCCTTCTTCCCACATTGCCCGGGAGGAGGGAGTCGACGCCCGGCTACGGCGTGATCACGCCGCAGGCGAGGCGACCGCCGCTGTTGCCGGTGGGATCGGTCTTGTCGTCGTCGGGGTTGGCGTGCACGACGAGCGCGGTGCCCTTGTCGCCCAGCAATGAGCTCGGGCCGGGGCTGAGCGTGAAGGCCTTGGTGGTGATGTCGAGGCCGGCCTCACCCGACGCCGCCGCCACCAGGTTCGGCAGGTCGCCGGCATGAGGGCCGGCCGGGTTCATGCGACCGTGCTGCTTGCCGGTCGGATTGAAGTGAGCGCCCGCCGAGGCGAAATCGGGCGGATCGCACCGCCCGACCGCGTGAACGTGGAGGCCGTGGCCTCCCGGGGGGAGCCGGTAGCCGGTCAGCGCGACGCGCACGCCTTCCGGTGTCTCGATCAGCGTCGCCACGCCCACCTGCTTGCCGTCCTTGTCCTTGAGCACGGCCTCCGCGGAGAGCGGGGCCTTCTGGGTCGGCACGCTCGCGCATCCGGCCAGCACTGCGGCCACACCAAGCAGCAGAAGTGGTCTCACCGTTGAGGGTCCTCCCGTCTCAGTTGAGCTGCGCCATGAGCTGCTTCGCTCTGTCGCGGAACCGCGCGACGTTCTCGAGCTTGATGTGCTCGTAGCCACGGATCTCGTCCGGCAGCTCGGCCAGTGCGCGGGCCGTCTCGTGGGTGACGGGCGTGAGCCGGACCAGCGCCGTCTCGAGGAGCTGCCGGTACTCGCCGATCAGAGCCCGCTCCACCCGCCGCACCTCGGCATAGCCGAAGAGGTCCAAGCGCGTGCCCCGCAGCCCCTTCATGGACTTCAAGATTCTGAAGGCGGGCGCGAACCAGGCGCCGAGCCGGACCTTCTTCTTGAGTCCGAGCGCGCGCAGGAGCGGTGGGTGCAGGTGCCAGTAGGTGCGGATCTTCGGCCCGAACTTCGCGTGCAGCTGCGCCCGCAGCGCGGCGTCGAGGTGCAGCCGCGCTACCTCGTATTCGTCCTTGTAGGCCATCAGCTTGTAGAGGTGCCGGGCCACCGCCTCCGCGAGCCCGCTCGAGCCCGGGGCCCGCTCGGCCTCCACCTGGGCCACGCGGCGCACGAAGTCCACGTACTCGCGCGCGTAGGCCGCGTCCTGGTAGGCGATCAGCTCGGGCACCCGGATCTCGAGCAGGCGGCGCAGCTCCGCCGACGCCTCCACCGTGTCCACCAGGGCGCGCGCCGCGGGGCTCAGCACCGAGATCTGGTCGGTGGAGCGGGAGGTCGCCTGCGCGACGGCGGCCTCGACCTGCTTGCGATCCACCACCGCCATGCGTCCCCACCGGAAGGCGAGCAGGTTCATCTCCGTCGCGACCCCGTTGATCCGGATCGCGCGCTCGATGGACGCGGCCGAGATCGGCAGCGCTCCCGCCTGATAGGCCGCGCCGAGCATGATGGGATTGACCGCCATATGGTCGCCGAAGAGTCCCTCCGCGATGGCCTGCGCGTCCAGGTAGACGTTCGGATCCTTGCGGGTGACGCGGTCGATGCTCATCAGCATGCTGCTGAGCTCCGGGAAGTGCACCCCGGTGTCCACCACCATCTGCCCGGTGGGGATCTGGCTCGTCGACACCACCGCGATCGTGCGGCCGGACTCCGCCTTGTCGAGGTTGCTCGGGTCGGTGGCCACCAGCAGGTCGAAGCCGAGATAGAGATCGGCCGAGCCGGCGGAGACCTTGTTGGCGCGCTCGATCGGCTCGGAGGCGATCTTGAGGTCGGAGACCACCGGCCCGCCCTTCTGGCTGAGCCCGGTCTGGTCGAGCCCGCGCACCTGCTTGCCGTCGAGGAGGGCGGCGGTGCCCAGGATCTGGTTGATGGTCACCACCCCGGTGCCCCCGATGCCCATCATGTGGAGCGCGAAGCCCTCGCGCGGCACCTTGAGGGCGGGCTCGGGCAGCTCGAACTCGAGCGGGGTCAGCCGCCGCTCCTTCCTGGGGGCGGGGCCGAGCGGCTCCACGGTGAGGAACGAGGGGCAATCGCCGAGCAGGCACGAGTAGTCCTTGTTGCACGACGACTGATGGATGGCCGTCTTGCGGCCGAACTCGGTGTCGATCGGCTGCACCGAGAGGCAGTTCGACTTCTTGCCACAGTCGCCGCAGCCCTCGCACACCCGCTCGTTGATGAACACGCGGGTCTGCGGGTCCACCATCTTGCCGCGCTTGCGCAGCCGCCGCTTCTCCGCCGCGCAGTACTGGTCGTGGATCAGCACCGTGACGCCCGGCATGGCCGCCAGGACCGCCTGGGCCTCCAGCAGCCGGTCGCGGTGCCAGACCTCCGCGTTGGCCGCGATGGAGGTGCCCGAGTACTTGGTGATGTCGTCGCTCGTGATGATGATCTTCTTGACGCCCTCCGCCTCGAGCCGCCGGCTCAGCGCGGGGATGGGGAGAGCGCCCGCCGCGGTCTGGCCGCCGGTCATCGCCACCGCCCCGTTGTAGAGGATCTTGTAGGTGATGTTCACGCCGGAGGCCACCGCGTAGTTCAGGGCGAGGCCGCCGGAGTGGAAGAAGGTGCCGTCGCCGATGTTCTGGAACATGTGCGGCGTCTCGGTGAACGGCGCGACCCCGACCCACTGGGCGCCTTCCGCTCCCATGTGGGTGACGCCGATGATGGAGCGGTCCATGCCCATGGCCATGCCGTGGCAGCCGATGCCCGCCGCGGCCACGCTCCCGGTGGGCACCACGGTCGAGCGGTTGTGCGGGCAGCCCGAGCAGAAGAAGGCGGTGCGGGTGAGGGTGAGCGCCTTCGGCCGGCGCTTCAGCTCGTCCAGGTGCTGGACGCGCGCCTCCACCGAGTCGATCTTGATCCGGCGCGCGAGCCGGCGGGCGATGGCGCGCGCGATGATGTCGGAGTCGAACTCGGCGACCGGCGGCAGCAGCGGCCGCTCCTCCTCGTCGAGCTTGCCGGTGACCTGGGGCCGGTCCGGCATGCCGTAGAGGATGTCCTTGCAGAACATCTCGAGGAAGGACCGCTTCTCCTCGACGACCAGGATCTCCTGCAAGCCCCGCGCGAACTCGCGGACGATGCGCGGCTCCATCGGGAAGAGCATGCCCATCTTGAGCACGCGGATCCCGTAGCGGCGCAGCGCCCCGTCGTCGAGCCCGAGCTCCGCGAAGGCCTGACGGACGTCGAAGTAGGTCTTGCCGCTCGTCAGGATGCCGAGCCAGGCGTTCGGCGAGGGCACCGTGATGCGGTTGAGCTTGTTCTCCGCCGCGTAGCGTCGGGCCAGCTCGAGACGCGCCCCGTGGATCGTCCGCTCCATGTCGAGCCCGTACGGCGGGATCAGGTTCACGTTCATCTGGTGCTGGAAGGGCTTGCCGTCCAGCTCGACCACCGGAATGATCGGGCTCACGCGCTCCGGATTCACGTCGGCGGTGCCCGCCTCGTCGGCCACGTTGGTGACGATCTTGACCCCCACCCACAGCCCCGACGTCCGGGAGAGCATGAAGCCGTGGAGGCCCAGGTCCAGGATCTCCTGCACGTTGCCCGGGAAGATGGTGGGCATGAAGGCGTCGTAGAGTGCCACCTCGGAGGCGCTCGGCAAGGTCGAGGACTTGGAGAGGGGATCATCCCCGGCGAGCGCGAGCACGCCGCCGTTCTTGCCCACACCCGCGTAGTTGGCGTGCTTGAAGAGGTCGCCGGTGCGGTCAACCCCCGGGGCCTTGCCGTACCACATGCCGAGCACGCCGTCGTACTTGGGCCGCGGGAACAGGCCCGCCATCTGGCTGCCGAACACCGCGGTGGCGCCCAGGTCCTCGTTGAGGCCCGAGGAGAAGACGACCTCGTGGGTCTTCATCAGGGCCGCCATCCGCTCGAGCGTCTGGTCGAGCCCGCCGAGCGGCGAGCCGCGGTAGCCGGAGATGAACGTCGCCGTGTTGAGGCCGCGGCGCCGGTCGGCGCGGTGCTGGTCCAGCGGCAGCCGCACCAGCGCCTGGATGCCCGACAGGTAGATTCGGCCGCGCTCCTGGGTGTACTTGGCCTCGAGCGAGAACTCCCCGGACTGTGTGGTCATGGGCCCCCCTTGTGGGGACGCTGCGTTAGAGATCCGACGACGGCCATATGGTAGTTGGGAAAGGCGTTTCTGGCAATATCAGCTGCGGGGGCCCAGACATGGCCCCCGCACTCCCCCAATCGGCAGTCACCCCCTCGGGGCCCCGCGCTACTTCCGCAGCAAAGGCACGAGGTGCGGCCAGAGCCGGTCGACGATGATCGCGTAGCCCTCGGCGGTCGGGTGGATGCCGTCGGCCTGGTTGAGGTGCGCCACCGCGCCGACCCCGTCGAGGAAGAAGGGCATGAGTGGCGCGTTGTGCACGCGGGCTACGTCTCCGTAGAGCCGATGGAAGTCCTCCGCGTAGCGGTCACCGTAGTTGGGGGGCAGCCGCATCCCCGCGACCAGCACGCGCGCCCCCGCGGCCTGGAAGCGGGACACCATCTGGTCCAGGTTCGCGCGTACCGCGGTGAGCTTCTGGCCCCGGAGGGCGTCGTTGACGCCCAGCTCGAGGATGACGATCTCCGGCTTGAGCCGGAGCGCCCAGTCCACGCGCCGCACGCCGCCGGCGGTGGTGTCGCCGGACACTCCCGCGTTGATCACCCGATAGTCGTATCCCTCGCGCCTGAGCCGCTCGCCGAGGAGGGCCGGATAGGTCTGCCCCGCCTCCACCCCGAGGCCGGCGGTGAGGCTGTCGCCGAAGGCGACGATGACGCGCTCCTCGGCGGCCGGCGCCGCCGCGCACGAAGCGAGCTGCAGCACGAGCAGGAGCAGCGAGACGAAGCCGCGCATGTCGCTAGTGTAGTATGAGCGGCGAGCGCGCCGGTCGGCAACGGCGGCGTGGATCGGAACCTGGCCATGATACGGACGACCGCGACCGGGCTGCTCTTCGTGTTGCTCGTCGGCGCACCGATGCCAGCGGCCGCGCTCGGCCCCGACCAGCTCGCGGTGATCGTCAACACCGCCGACCCCTACAGCGTGGAGGTAGGCGAATACTACGCGCGGCGGCGACGGATCCCGCGCGCCAACGTCGTCCCCATCACGCTGCCGGCGGGACAGGCGGCGATCAGCCGGGAGGACTTCGAGGCCGGGAAGGCCCAGCTCGACGCGCGCGTGCCCGCTACCGTCCAGGCATTGGCCCTGGCGTGGACGACGCCCTTCCGGGTGGCGTGTCTCTCGATCACCGCCGCGTTCGCGTTCGGCTTCGACCCGGCCTTCTGCGCCGAGGGCTGCCGGCCCACGCGGCCGAGCCCATATTTCGATTCGCCGAGCCGCGCTCCGTTCCGCGAGCTGGGGATGAGGCCGGCGATGCTGCTGGCCGGGCAGAGTGTGGCCCTGGCCAAAACCATGATCGATCGCGGCGTCGTCTCCGATTCCACCTTCCCGACCGGTACCGCCTATCTCCTCTCCACTTCGGACCGCGCCCGGAACGCGCGGGCCGCCGGCTATGCCCAGGTCGACGCCGCCCGGCTGCGCGTGCGAGTGGAGCGCATCGATGCCGACGAGCTGCGCGACCGGAGCGACGTGCTCTTCTACTTCACCGGCCTGGCCGCGGTGGCGGGGCTCGAGACGCTTCGCTTCCAGCCCGGCGCCATCGCCGACCACCTGACCTCGGTAGGAGGCGTCCTGACCGGCCACGACCAGATGAGCGCGCTGCGATGGCTCGAAGCGGGCGCCACCGCGAGCTACGGGACGGTGGTGGAGCCGTGCAACTTCCGGTCGAAGTTTCCGCGGCCGGCGGTGGTGATCGGCCGCTACACGCACGGAGAGACACTCATCGAGGCCTACTGGAAGAGCGTGGCCTCCCCCGGGCAGGGGGTGTTTGTCGGCGAGCCGCTCGCCGCGCCGTTCCGCGCGCGCGCGCACTAGCCAACGGCGCTCTCGGATCCCGCCGCCACCTACCCGTCTCCCCGCCGCGCCTCCCGGTCCTGCGACTGGCAGATTCGCGTCCGAGGCCGCCCACCTCGCCCGCTTGTGTAGTATGGATCCCACCATGATCAGCGTCCGCGGCCTCGGCATGCGTCTCGTGAGCGGTGGGCACGCGGTGGACGTGCTCAGCGAGGTGTCGCTGGAGGTGCCGGCGGGCCAGTTCCTTGCCATCGCGGGGCCCTCGGGCAGCGGCAAGTCCACGCTGCTTGGGCTCATCTCGGGGCTCGATCAGCCGACCGCCGGCCGCATCGAGGTGGCCGGCGTCGAGATCACCACGCTGGACGAGGACGCCCTCGCGCGCTTCCGGCTCGACCACGTCGGCTACGTCTTCCAGTCTTACCATCTGATCGCGACCCTCACCGCCGTGGAGAACGTGGCGGTGCCGCTCGAGCTGGCGGGCGAGCCCGACGCGGCGGCGCGCGCGCAGGCGCTCCTCGCCGAGGTGGGCCTGGCCGAGCGCGCCCATCACTACCCGGTGCAGCTCTCGGGCGGCGAGCAGCAACGGGTGGCGGTGGCGCGCGCGATGGCGCGCCGGCCCCCGCTCCTCCTGGCGGACGAGCCCACCGGCAACCTCGACTCGGCCACCGGCAAGCAGATCATCGAGCTGCTGGTGGGCGTCAACCGCCGCCTCGGCTGCACGCTGGTGCTGGTGACCCACGACGCGGCGCTGGCCGCTCACGCCGATCGCGTCGTCACCCTGCGCGACGGTCGTATCGTGAGCGACGAGTGATCCGCTTCGTCTTCCGGCTCGCGTGGCGCGAGACGCGCGGGGCCTGGCGTCACTTCGGCTACTTCTTCGCCTGCATCACCCTGGGCGTGAGCGCGCTGGTAGGGGTGGGCAGCTTCGCGGACAGCCTCGAGCGCACCGTGGCCCGCTCGGCGAAGTCGCTCATGGGCGGCGATGTCGAGATCCGGTCCACCCTGCCCCTCTCGGTCGACGCGACCGCGCTCGTTCCCGAGCCGAGGGGCGGCGTGGAGGTCACCCGCGTCCGCGAGCTGGTGGCGATGGCCCAGGCCGGCGCCCAACAGACCCAGCTGGTCGAGCTGAAGGCGGTCGAGCCGGGCTATCCCTTCTACGGCGAGCTCGTCACCGATCCCGCCCGCGCGCTCCCCACGCTGATCGGCGACGGCCGCGCGCTCGTCCACGAATCGCTGCTGGCGCGGCTCGGCCTCCGCGTCGGGGACCACCTGCGGGTGGGCGCGAGCGACCTGACCATCAGCGGGGTCATCCTGAAGGAGCCGGATCGGGCCGTTGGCGTCTTCTCGCTCGGCCCACGCGTGCTGATCGCGGCCGCGGATCTGGACCGCACCGGGCTGATCCGGCCCGGCAGCCGCGTGCGCTACCGCACGCTCTTCCGGCTGCCGGAGGGCCGGGACGCGCAGGTCTTCCGCGACCGGCTCGCCCTTGCCCTCCCCGCCGCCCAGCGCGTCGCGACCTACACCCAGGCCCAGCCGGGGCTGCGGCGCTTCTGGGACCAGCTCACGATGTACCTGGGCCTCACCGGCCTGGTCGCCCTCATGGTCGGCGGCATCGGCGTGGCGGTTAGCGTGAACGCCTTCGTGAGGGAGAAGCAATCCGCCATCGCGACGATGAAGGCGCTCGGCGCGGGCTGGCGCGTGCTCCTCTCGGCCTATCTGCTGCAGACCGCGCTGCTCGGCCTCGGGGGCAGCGCGCTCGGCGCCCTCCTCGGCAGCCTGGTCCAGCCTCTGCTCGCGCCCGCGCTCACGCGACTCCTGCCCATCGAGCTGACCCTGTCCTTCTCGCCGCGCGCCGTCCTGGGCGGCCTCGCGATGGGCGTCGCAGTGGCGCTGCTCTACGCGCTCTGGCCCCTGCTCCAGATCCGGCGCGTGCCCCCCGCCCTGATCCTCCGCTCCGAGGTCGAGCCGCGCCTCCACGGCCGCCGCCCGTGGAAGGCCGCCGTCCCGATCGCGGCCGGGCTCGCCGCGCTCGCGCTCTGGCAGGCGGGCTCCTGGAAGATCGGCGCGCTCTTCGCGGGCGGGCTCGCGGGCGCGCTCCTGCTGCTGGCCCTGGGCGCGCGGACCGTTGTTGCGCTGGCGCGCCGGGTCCATTGGCGCTCCCCGGCCTGGCGGCAAGCCGCGGCCAACCTCCACCGCCCCGGCAGCCACGCGGGGCCGGTGCTGGTCTCGCTCGGCCTCGCCGTGAGCCTGATCGTCTCCATCGCCCTGCTCGAGCGCAGCCTGCGCTCCCAGCTCGTCGACCGGAGCCCCGGCAGCACGCCCGCCTTCTTCTTCATCGACGTCCAGCCCGACCAGGCGGAGCCGTTCGCGCGGCTCGTCGAAGGCCACGGCGCGACCGCGGCCGCCGAGCTCACCCCGGTGGTCCGCTCGCGGCTCGCCTCGGTGAACGGGGCGCCGGTCGCGCAGACCGGGAAGGCACTCCGCGAAGACGCCTGGTATCTCACGCGCGAGTACGTGCTGACGTGGGCGAAGGAGCCGCCGGGCCACAACACGGTGGTGGCGGGCCGCTGGTGGACCCCCGAGGAGGCCGCGCGCGAGCCCTTGATCTCGGTCGAGGACGAGATCGCCCGCCAGCTCGGGGTGGGACTCGGCGACACGCTCACGTTCGACATCCAGGGCGTTCTGGTGTCGGCCCGTGTGACGAGCCTGCGCCACGTGGACTGGCGTAGCTTCACCTCGAACTTCTTCGTGATCTTCTCGCCGGGCGCGCTCGAGGGCGCGCCGACGACCTTCATCGCCACCGTGCGCGCCCGTCCCGAGCGGGAGGGCGCGCTGCAGTCCGCGGTGGTGGCGGCCTTCCCGAACGTCACCGCGATCCCCATCCGGGAGGTCCTCGAGCGCGTGACCGCGGTCCTCGATCAGATCGCGCTCGCGGTCCGGCTGGTGGCCGCCTTCAGCATCGGCGCTGGCCTCATCGTGATGGCGGGCGCGCTGGCGATCACGCGCCGGCAGCGGCTCTACCAGTCGGTGATCCTGAAGACGATCGGGGCCACCCGCGGCTTCGTCTCCCGGGTGTTCGCGATCGAGTACGCCCTGCTCGGCGCGGCCGCCGGCGTGGCAGGCAGCGCGCTGGCCGCGGGGCTGGCCTGGGCCGTGCTCCGCTGGGCCTTCGACGTGCCCTGGCAGTGGGCGCCCGCCACCCTGGTCGCGGGCGTCCTGGCCGCCACCGGGCTCGCGCTGGTGGTGGGCTTCCTCGGAACGCGCCGCCTGCTCGGCCGGAAGCCGCTCGGCGTTCTCCGAGGCGAGTGAGCGCGGAGGATCCGGCGCGCCGCCCGGCGACTGAGTATAATCGCGGGCCGTGAGGTGGTCTCCCCGTGCCGGCCGCCATCTCGGCGGAGCCCTCGTGGTAGTGGCGGCTTGTCTCGTGCGGCCCGCCGGCGCGCAGGAGCAGCCGCCCCCGCTCATCCTCCCGCCCATCCGGGTGACCGCGCCCACCCCGCTCCCCGAGGCGCTCCCGCGCGAGTGGGTGCCGGGCGCGGTCGACATCCTCACGGACCGGGACGTGCGGGCCGAGCGGGGCCGCGTCCTGCCCGACGCGCTCGAGCGGCTCCCCGGCGTGACCCTCCAGAACGAGCAGGGTGCCCCGTACCAGCCGAGCGTCTCGCTGCGGGGGTTCTTCGCCTCGCCGGTCACCGGCCTGCCCCAGGGAGTCAGCGTCTTTCTCGACGGCGTCCGGCTCAACGAGCCCACCGTGGAAGAGGTGAACTTCGACCTCATCCCCCTCGACGACGCGGAGCTGGTCGAGGTCATCCGCGGTCCCTCCGTCCTGTTCGGCCGCAACACGCTGGGCGCCGCCGTGAACATCGTGACCCGGCGCGGCTCGGAACGGTTCGAGCTCCAGCCGGAGATCTCGGGCGGCAGCTTCGGCCAGCAGGCCTATCGCCTGCGAGTGGGCGGCACCGCGCGCCCACTCGACTACTACGTCTCGGCCGCCTACGCGCACGAGGCCGGGTGGCGCGACGACACGGAGAGCCGCATCGGGCGGACGTTCACCAAGCTCGGCCTCCGGGCGGGCGATCTCGACGCCTGGCTTTCCTACCAGTACAGCCACGACCGGATCGAGCAGGCCGGCTCGCTGCCCCTGTTCGACGCGATCCGGAGGCCGGTCACGAACTTCACGAGCGGGGACTTCTTCGCCCCGACCATGCACCTGGCCATCCTCAACGCCCGCTACGCGGCGACCCCACAGCTCGGGGTCGAGGCCAACGCCTTCGTCCGGGCGCTGGACGCCCAGCAGTTCAACGTGAGCCTGATCGCCGAGAACACCCGCCTCTCCACGCGGACGCTCTCGACCGGCGGCCGGCTCCAGGCGAGCTATCGAGAGACGATCCTCGGACGCGACAACGTGCTGATCGTGGGCGCCGAGTACACCCGGAGCCACGTCACCAGCCGCACCGTCGAAGAAGGCGACGCGGGGCCGTCGGTGGCCGCCGATCTCGCCGATACCCAGGATGCGGTCGGCGCCTACATCCAGGACACCTTCACGCTCTTCCGGGACTTCGTGGGGCCGCGCTCGAGCCTGATCCTCACCGTGGCGGGGCGGTGGGACTACCTCCGCCATCGGATCGACGACCGGCTGGGCGGACCGAGCGGCGGCGACTTCACGTTCTCGCGCTTCAACCCGCGCGTGGGCGTCAACCTGAACCTGAGCGAGCGTGCGGGATTCTTCGCGAGCTACGGCGAGGGCTTTCGCGCTCCCGCGTTCCTCGAGCTGACCTGCGCGGGCCCCGGCGCGGTGTGCCCGGGTCTCCAGGTGGGGGTGGCGCCCGACCCGCCGCTCAGCCCGGTGGTGGCGCGGACCTACGAGGTCGGGGCCTACGCGCGCCCGCGCCCCTGGCTCGACCTGGACGTCTCGGTCTACCGCACCGACGTCAGCGACGAGATCTACAGCGTGTCGCCCACCGGTACGCTCGGCGTCTTCTTCCAGAACATCGGCGACACGCGGCGCGAGGGCGCCGAGATCGGCGCTCGTGTCCGGACGGGCCCGATCGAGGCCTTCGTCAACTACGCCTACACCCGGGCCACCTTCCGCGGACAGGTGGAGCTGACCACGCCGGTGCCGCCGGGCAGTGAGACCGTCACGGCCGGGCGATCCCTGGCCCTCGTGCCCGAGCATCGGCTCAATGCCGGCCTCGCCTGGCATCCGTGGGCGTGGGCCACGCTGTCGGGCGGCGTCCTCTACGTGGGCCCCCAACGCCTGAGAGGCGACGAGGCGAATCACCAGGCCCCACTGCCCGCCTACTGGGTCGTCAACGCGGGGGCGTCCGCGCGGTGGCGAGGTTTCGAGGCCTTCGTGAAGGTGAACAACCTGCTCGACAACCGCTACGCGACCTTCGGCACGTTCGCGCCGGACGGGCGCCTGGCCGGCGCGCCGGTGGTGCGCTTCGTGACGCCGGCTCCGCCCATCAACGTGCTGGCCGGCCTCCAGTACACGTTCTGAGGAGCCGGCGTGACCCTGCTCGAGCGGCTGCGCGCGCTTTACCCGGAGGCCTCTCACCGGAGCTTCAAGCGGTGGCTGGAGACCGGGCGGGTGGCCCTCAACGGCCGCCCGTGTCGCGACGGCCGCCTCGATCTCCGGCCCACCGATACGGTCGCGCTCACCACCAGCCGAGTCGCGACCTTCCCGCGTGATCTCACGCTCATCCACGAGGACGACGCGCTGCTGGTCGTCGTCAAGCCGCCGGGCCTCCTCACCATCGCGACCGACCGTGAGCGCGAGCGGACAGCGTATCGCCTGCTCTGGGACTACCTCGCTGCGAACCGCGAGCGCCCGTTCATCGTCCACCGGCTGGACCGGGAGACGTCCGGGCTGCTCGTCTTCGCCAAGTCCGAGCCGGTGAAGCGAGCGCTCCAAGCGCAGTTCGAGGCCCGGAGCGTCGAGCGCACCTACCTGGCTCTGGTCGATGGCCGTCCGTCCCACGCGCGGGGCACGCTCGAGAGCCGTCTCGCGGAGGATCGGATGCTGCGGGTGCGCTCGGCACAAAGCGGCCGTCCCGCCATCACCCACTACCGCGTGGTCGGGCGACGGCGCGAGGGCACCCGGCTCGAGCTGCGGCTGGGCACCGGGCGCCGGCACCAGATCCGGGTGCAGCTCGCCGAGGCGGGCTGGCCGATCCTCGGCGACGTCACCCACGGGGGGCCTCGCGGACGCGCGGGGCGCCTGTGCCTGCACGCCACCCGGCTCGGCTTCGTGCATCCGGTGACGAAGCAGCCCGTCGCCTTCGAGAGCGCGCCGCCGGCCGACTGGGTATAATCCGCGCGGTCGCAGATCCCCCTCACCCTGGAGGAGCCATGGCCGGGTCGCCCTTCTCGATCGAAGACAAGGTCGCCATCGTCACCGGCGGCGGCGTCGGCATCGGCAAGTCCATCGCGCTCGAGTTCGCCCGCGCCGGCGCCGACGTCGTGATCGCGAGCCGCAAGCTCGAGAACCTCGAGCCGGTCACCGCCGAGATCCGGAAGCTGGGCCGCCGCTCCTTCTGCGTGGCGCTCGACGTCCGCCAGGAGGATCAGGTGAAGGGCCTGGTGGAGCGCACCGTGAAGGAGATGGGGCGCCTCGACGTCATGGTCAACAACGCGGGCGCGTCGTTCCGGGCCAAGGTCGAGGACATCTCGGCCAATGGCTGGAACACGGTGGTCGGGATCAACCTCAACGGCACCTTCTTCGGCTGCAAGTGGGCGGGCAAGCAGATGATGGACCAGCCGAGCGGCGGCTCCATCATCAACATCTCGTCCATCGCGGGCGTCTACGGCTCGACCATGATGTCGCACTACGGCGCCTCCAAGGCCGCGGTGATCAACTTCACCCGCGCGCTCGGCATGGCCTGGGGGCGCAAAGGCGTGCGCGTGAACTGCATCGCGCCCGGCCCGGTCGAGACCGAGGGCTACCTGGGCGTGCTCACCAAGCAGGATCCGGCCGCGGCCAAGAAGGCCTACGACACGGTGGCCGGCCGCGTGGGCATGGGCCGCTGGGGCAAGGTGGAGGAGATCGCCTACCCCTGCATCTTCCTCGCCTCCGCGGCGTCCTCGTTCATGACCGGCGAGACCATCGTGATCGACGGCGGCGCCGCGCCGCAGCTCGGCGACGGCTGACCGCCCATGCCCGAGCTGCCCGAGGTCGAGGCGGCGCGGCGCGCGGCCCATAAGGTGGCGGCCGGGCGTCGCATCGTCGAGGCCCACGTCGCGGAAGATCCGATCGTCTACGAAGGCGTCGCGCCCGCGCGCATCCGCCGGGCTCTCGTCGGCCGCCGCGTGAAGGCGGTGCGGCGCCACGGCAAGCACCTCTGGCTCGAGCTGGACCGGCGGCCGTGGCCGTGCCTGCACTTCGGCATGACCGGCGGCATCCACGTGCCGGCGGGCCGCGCGGTGCGGCTCGTCTCGGACGGAAACCCCAGTAGCAGTCCGACTGTCCGGCCGGACTGGCCGCCGCGCTTCACCAAGCTCCACCTGCGCTTCGCGGGCGGCGGCGAGCTGGCCCTGGCCGACGGCCGCCGGCTCGGTCGCATCCGGCTGCGCCGGGACCCGCCCACCGAGCCACCGATCAGCGCGCTCGGCTTCGACGCCTGGCGGGCGCTCCCGACTGCCGCGCGCTTGCACGCGATGCTCCGCGGGCGAAAGTCACCGATCAAGGCGGTGCTGCTCGACCAGTCATTCGCGGCCGGCATCGGCAACTGGATCGCCGACGAGGTGCTCTACCAGGCCGGCATCGCGCCCAAGCGGCGGGCCAGCAACCTCTCCGCCGCGGAGGCTCGGCGGCTGCGCGCGAAGATCCGATCCGTGATCGGCGTGGCGGTGAGCGAAGGCTCCGACAGCGACCGCTTCCCCCGCTGGTGGCTCTTCCACCGGCGCTGGGGCCACCGTCGCGGCGGCTCGCCCGCCACCACCGTCCGCGGCGAGCGCATCCGTCACGAGACGGTCGGAGGTCGCACCACGGCCTGGGTGCCCACCGCCCAGCGCTGAGGTATACTCCTTGCCGACTTCCCCCAGAGAAAGGAGCTCCTATGAGAGAGGCTGTCGTCGTCGCCAGCTCCCGCACCCCGCTCGCCAAGTCCCATCGCGGGTCGTTCAACATCACCCGTCCCGATGACCTCGCCGCCCACTGCATCAAGGACGTCCTCGGCAAGGCCCCGCAGCTCGATCACGCCGAGATCGAGGACGTAATCCTGGGCTGCGCCCAGCCCAACGGTGCGCAGGGCAGCAACGTCGCGCGCGTGGCGCTGGTCCGCGCGGGCCTGCCCGTCTCGATCGCGGGCACGACGGTCAACCGCTTCTGCTCGTCTGGCCTCCAGGCCATCGCGATGGCCGCCCACCAGATCATCCTGGGCGGCGCGGACGCGGCGATCGGCGGCGGCCTCGAGTCCATCAGCATGATGAAGCGCGACGGCGACCCGAACCCGTGGGTGAAGGAGAAGAAGCCCGGCATCTACATGGTGATGGGCGACACCGCCGAGGTGGTGGCCAAGCGCTACAACGTCACCCGCCAGATGCAGGACGAGTACTCCCTGGTGAGCCAGCAGCGCACCGCGCGCGCCCAGCAGGAAGGCTTCTTGAAGGAAGAGATGGCGCCGCTCCAGGTCGTGCGCGGCATCGTGGACAAGAAGACCGGCGAGATCACCGGCAAGGAAGACTTCTACGTGGACAAGGACGAGTGCAATCGGCCCGACACCACGCTCGAAGGCCTCCTGGCGCTCCAGCCCCACTTCGACAAGACGAGCGGCAAGGGCACGGTCACCGCGGGCAACTCGTCCCAGCTCTCCGACGGCGCCTCCGCCACGCTCCTGATGTCGGCGGACCGGGCCAAGGCGCTCGGCATCAAGCCCAAGCTCATCTTCCGCGGCTTCGCGGTGGCCGGCTGCGAGCCGGACGAGATGGGCATCGGGCCGATCTACGCGGTGCCGAAGCTGCTCAAGCGCAACGGCCTCAAGATGGACGACATCGACGTGTGGGAGTTGAACGAGGCCTTCGCCTCGCAGGTGGTCTACTGCCGCGACAAGCTGGGCATCCCGATGGAGAAGCTCAACGTCAACGGCGGCTCGATCTCGATCGGCCACCCCTTCGGCATGACCGGCTCGCGCATGGTGGGCACCATCGCCAACGAGATGCTGCGGCGCAAGGCGCGCTACGGCGTGGTGACCATGTGCATCGGTGGCGGCCAGGGCGCCGCGGGCCTCTTCGAGTCCTGTCTGTAGCCCTCCTGCGTTGAATCCTCCCCCTCGCCCTGCCCTCTCCCCCCTGGGCAGAGGGCAGGGTGAGAGGGGACGCTCCCTCCCGTGACCTCCATGCCCTCTTACGACTTCGACCGCGTCATCGACCGCGGCTCCACCAACAGCAACAAGTGGCGCAAATACCCCCCCGACGTGCTGCCGCTCTGGGTCGCCGACATGGACTTCGCCTCGCCCGAGCCGGTGGTGCGGGCGCTGCGCGAGCGCGCCGAGCACGGCGTGTACGGTTACGGCTTCGAGGGGCCGGAGTTCGCCGAGGTCTTCGTGGACCGGGTGCAGAAGCGCTACGGTTGGACGGTCTCCCCGGAGGCGGTGGTGCTGGTTCCGGGCGTGATCCCCGGCTTCAACGTGGCCTGCCGTGCCCTCACCCAACCGGGCGACGGACTCCTGATGCAGGTGCCGGTCTATCCCCCGATCCACCGTAGCCCCGGCAACCACGGCCTCACGCGCGACGAGGCCCCGCTCGGGCGCGAGCGCGACGGCCGCTACGTGGCCGATCTGGACGCGTTCCGCGCCGCCATCCACGCGCGCACGCGCGCGTTCCTCCTCTGCAACCCGCACAACCCGGTCGGGCGTGTGTTCACTCGAGAGGAGCTCTCGAGCATGGCCAAGATCTGTCTCGAGCGCGATCTGCCGATCATCGCCGACGAGATCCACTGCGATCTGCTCTTCCAGGGCGGGCGCCACGTCTCGATCGCGTCGCTCTCGCCCGAGATCGAGCAGCGCACGATCACCCTGATGGCGCCCAGCAAGACGTTCAACCTGGCCGGGCTCAAGATCTCGGTCGCGGTGATCCCGAACGCCGCGCTGCGCGAGCGGTTCATGGCGGCGCGCGGCGACTACGTGCAGGCGTCGGTGAACATCATGGGCTACACCGCGGCCCTCGCGGCGTACCGCGACGGCCAGGCCTGGCTCGACGAATTACTGCGCTACCTCGAGGCCAACCGGGATTTCCTGGCCGACTATGTGCGCCGGTGCTTGCCCGGCGTCTCCATGACCCCGCCCGAAGGGACCTATCTCGCCTGGCTCGACTGTCGCAACGCCGGGCCCGCCGCCGCCGACCCCTTCACGTTCTTCCTGGAGCGCGCGAAGGTGGCGCTCAACGACGGAGCCCTGTTCGGCCGTGGCGGCCAGGGGTTCGTGCGCCTGAACTTCGGCTCGCCGCGCGCGCTCCTGACCGAAGGCCTCGAGCGGATGCGCAAGGCGCTCGGCGGCTGAGCCGGCAGGTCGGACGCGGTCCCGCCCGGGGCCGTTTACACGACGTCCCGGTACTTTCTTCCCTGCAGAAGGCCGTCTCGCGAGAATGTGGCGCGGACGGCCCTCGTCTGATCTCGCGTGAACCCGAACTCAGGAGGCGGCGATGCGTGCACGGTGGGGCATGACGGCGGTGGCGGCGACGATGCTGTGCGTGGGCTGCGCCACCGCACCCGCGGGTCCGAGCGTGAACGTCCTTCCGGGAACCGGGAAGCCATTCGAGCAGTTCCAGGCCGACGTGAGCGTCTGCCGCGAGTGGGCGGCCCAGCAGGTGAAGGGCGCCTTCATGGACGCCCCCTCGTGGGAGGTGCAGCGCCGCTACGACAACGCTTATGTGCAATGCATGTACGCGAAAGGCCATCAGGTGCCGTCTCCTCCGGCACCATCTCGATAAGCGGGCAGCCCACTGGAGGGCTCGAGCCATGACGACGTTCAAACGATCGATCGCGAGCTTCCTCGCGCTGGTGGTGCTGATCGGGACCGCGCCCGGGGCGTGGGCCGCCGATCCCCCACCCGCGGCCCCGGCCGCGGCACCTGACGGCAGTCGACCCGACGGCAGTCAAAACGATGCGCAGGCCGACGCGACGGCGCCGACCCCGCCGCGCCTCAGCTACACCGACGGCGACGTGTCGTTCTGGCGGCCCGGTGGCGAGGACTGGGCGCCCGCCCAGGTAAATACGCCGCTGGCCCCGGGCGACCAGCTCTACACCGGCAACCGCGGCAACCTCGAGCTGCAGATCGACTCGCGCGGCTTCGTGCGCGCCTGGGGCGACAGCCAGCTCGGCGTGGAGAACCACGAGCCCGACTTCCTGCAGCTGAAGGTCGCGGCCGGTCACGTCTCGCTCGACTTGCGCGCGATCGAATCGGCGCGGACGGTCGAGATCGACACCCCCGGAGCCGCCTTCACGATCGACCGGCCCGGCTACTACCGGGTGGACGTGACGGCGGACCGCACCTCGTTCATCACCCGACGCGGCGGCACCGCGACCATGACGCCGGCGGGCGGCCAGGCGGTCGCCATCGTGGCGAGCGAGCAAGTGGTGGTCAACGGCGGCGCCGCGCCGGTGCAGACCTTCGTCGCGCCCGAGCTCGACGTGTGGGACCGCTGGAACTACGCGCGGACCGAGGCGCTCGTCGACACCGTGAGCGCGCGGTACACGCCCGCGGGCGTCTCCGGCATCGACGACCTCGATCAGCACGGCACGTGGCGCGTGGTCCCCGAGTATGGCTCCGTGTGGGTGCCGCAAGGAGTCGCGGCGGACTGGGCGCCGTACACGACCGGCCGCTGGATCTGGGATCCGCGCTTCGGCTGGAGCTGGGTGGACGTCGCGCCGTGGGGCTGGGCCCCGTACCACTACGGCCGCTGGGTGAACCTGAACTCGGTGTGGGCGTGGGCCCCGGGCCCCGTGGTCGTGCGTCCCGTCTACGCGCCCGCACTGGTGGCTTTCTTCGGTGCGCCCGGCATCCGTGTGGCGGTGGGCGCGCCGTTCGTCAGCTGGGTGGCGCTGGGCTGGGGTGAGCCCTGTGTGCCGTGGTGGGGTCGTCCGGGCTTCGTCGGGCACGCCTGGTGGGGCGGCTGGGGTGGGCCGCGGGTGGTCAACAATGTGGTGATCAATCGCACCACGGTTGTCAACGTGACCAACATCAACGTGTACCGCAACGTCAGCGTGCGGAACGCGGTGGTCGCGGTGCGGCCGGATCGCTTCGGACGTGGGCCGGTGGGCGAGGCGCGTATCCGCTCTGTGGACACGCGCCAGCTCGAACCGGTGCACGGGGCCGTCGACCTGCGGCCCGACCGCGCGAGCTTCGCGGCGGCCGGCGGCCGCGGCGTGCGCCCGCCGGACACGGTGCTGGCGCGGCCGGTGGTGGCAACGCGGGCGCCGGTGACCCGCGCGCTGCCGCACGAAACGGACGGCCGCGGGCCGGGGCCGCGCATCGTGGCGGCGCCGAGGCCCAACGAGGTGGGTCAAGCCGGCTCACGGCCGCCGCTCGGCCAGAGCCGTCTCGAGCGGGCGCGCCCGCCCCGGGCGCCGCGCTTCGAGGGCAACCAGCGCCCGGACGTCGCGCCGCCCGCGGCCCGAGCGCCGCAGGCTCAGCAGCCACCGCAGGCTCAGCAGCCGCCCCAAGTCCAGCGCGCGCCTGAGGCGCAGCGTGCCCCTGAGGCGGGCGCCGGGCGACGAGCGCCTGCGGACGTCCCGCGCCAGCCGGGGCGTGACACAATGGACCAGCCGGGTGGCCAGCCCCGCGCCCCGCAGCAGCCCGCGGCATCCGCACCGCAGCCACGCCCGGTCGAGCGACCTGCTGCGCCCGCCCCGCAGCCGCGCACGGTGGAGCGGCCCGCGGCTCCTGCCCCCCAGCCGCGCCCGGTCGAGCGACCCGCCGCGCCCGCCCCGCAGCCGCGCACGGTGGAGCGGCC
>Ga0207684_10000507_pt1 | contig 48732 bp, 55 predicted proteins | sample KBSK5501metaG_FD_184342 | JGI IMG/M metagenome (GOLD analysis project Ga0207684, IMG submission 184342) | Corn, switchgrass and miscanthus rhizosphere microbial communities from Kellogg Biological Station, Michigan, USA - KBS K5-50-1 metaG... | ecosystem: Host-associated > Plants > Roots >... | reverse complement strand
GGACCATGAACGACCTCAGACTACTGGTCAATCAGATTAACGACGTGGCGATCTAGACCGGCTAGTTGCGGGATAGCGGTGAAAAAGGCGAGGGGCATGTGCCCCTCGCCTGCTCTTTCGGCAAGCTTCGATAGGCCGCTGGATGTCGTGACGTGCTCACATGCAACAACCCACTTGTAGGGGGCTTGAGAGTTCGCAACAGCGTCAAGATCGCTCCCCGATCTGTACGCTTTGCGAACCTTGCGGTTTAAGCTACCGAGAATCAAAGTCTAGAAACCTGGACCGGTTTACGGGGGGGCAGGTCAAGTGTGCGCACCGTGTCATGCGACTGTTGAAAACCCGGAAATGAGAAACAGCGACAGGCCCAGGGCGGGAGGAGAGGGAAGGTTGGTTATTTGGAGACAGTATCGACGGTGTCGACCGCGGGACGCTTTTTCTGATTATTGACGATAGTGGAATCGACGATCGCCCCGCAATTGATGCATTTCCAGGCATAGACAATGAGGAAATAATCAGAGATCAGTTCTCGGACCATGAGCCCTTTGCATTTCTCGCATTGCATGGTCTTTACCTCGCTGCCGGTGGATACGCAAACGTTTTAGCGGAGTGGAAGCAAGACAAATGCCTAAAATTAAATAATGATAAAATTCATGAGGTTATGAGACGTCCAGCCATCGCTCCTTACCCTGGCGCATCTTCATATGTTACAAAAATGTCCGTCGGCATGTAATGCGCTACTTAGGATGAAGGCAGAAGACGCGCAAGGGAAAGCGACGGGAATTGTGCTTCCACGATTAGCTTTGGACAAGTAATTTCTCGTTTTTGAGCATCCATGGTATCGGTTCCCCGAACCGTACCCTTTGCGAACCATTCGGTTTGAGCTACCTAGAACCACAGCTTAGGGCCTGAACCGGATGAAGTGGGCAGGTCAGTCTGAGATTGAGCCCAAGTCATTTGTTTGCTTTGTCCATTTCCTTGATCACGCGGTCTGTAAAATCGATGGCAGAATTACTATATAAAGTCGCTGAACCCACGCTGCTATCTACTATAAGTACAAACTTTTCCTTTTCTGCAATGGCCTTAACTACATCAGCTAATTGTTGATTGAAGATCATCGTTAACTCCTGCTGCTTGGCTTGAACCTCACGTTCAAGCTCTCCAGCCTTTTTCTGAAACTCCGCTCTCTTTTTATTGAAGGTCTCTTCCTTGTCCTTTCTTGCCTCAGGACTTAATACAGCAGCTTGCTTGCTATAATCTTCTGAGAACTTGACAAGATCTGCCTGATCGGTTTCAACAACCTTTTGACGAACTTTCATATATTCTTGGAGCGTAGCTGTTCCCTTTCTGCCAGCTTGACTTTCCTTTGTAACTTTTGCGCGATCCACAACAGCAATTTTAAATTCTTCAGCCCATGCCAGCGAACTCATTGCCGAAGCAAGCGCGATTACCATGATGAAACTTCTCCACATATTTTTCATAGCAGAGCCCTTTCCTAAATGAACAGGCGTCCTAATCATCGTTCCTTCGATCTGTTGGATTTCCGACCTACTCCCGGTTGTTGTACCACCTTCAATATGAGAAGAAGCTGAAGGGACGGTGTCTCCCCGACCCGTACGCTTTGCGAACCTTGCGATTCGAGATTCCTAGAACCTAGACAGCCTACGGAGCCCCCCTTATAACCGGACCGGTAAGCCGGCCCGGAGCCGTCTGCTCATTTCTTCGCGTATTCCGCTGAGATTTGGCCGACGAGCTTGGCCCAATCCATATCCATGGCTCCGTAGACGGCGCCGGCCTCCGGGCGCGCGTTGTCTTTGAAGATCTCCACTATCAGGGTCGTATAGTCGGAAACGACGACGCCGGCTTGGACCATTCGCAGGAGCCCGACCTGATGCTTGGTCTCGCTGAAGGTTCCACAAGCGTCCACGGCCACGTAGGCGTCGAGCCCTCTGCTGACCGCCGTCATGGCCGGGAAAGCCGCACAAACCTCAAGGGACAGTCCGGCGAAAATGAGTTTCTTTCGACCGGTTGCCTCGATAGCGCGCGCCACACGCGCGTCGTCATAAGCGTTGACCGAGGAGCGGTCGATGATCTCGAGACCCGGCAGAGCCTCGACCAGCTCTGGAATCGTCGGCCCCCACATGCTGTCGCGCGCCGTCGTGGTCACCACTATCGGCAGCTTCAGGGCCTTAGCCGCCTTTGCCAAGGCCACTACGTTGTGCTTGAGCAAGGCGATCGGATAGTCACGGACGCCAGTCATCAGGCCGATCTGGTGATCGACGAGGATGAGCGCCGCGTTTTCGGACGTCAGGGGCTCGTAGGGGCGGATTTGATTAGTCATGGCATTCTCCTTGGATTCTTAAGTAGGCGACGACCGGTTCGTTCGGGTCTTCTCCTGACAGGAGGAGAAGATGAACGTGACCCTCCGGTGTCCCGGAGGTGAAAAGAGCGCAAACGCGGCCGTCCTTAGTTGACACTTTGGACGTACCCTCCATCGATTCGCAGATTGGCACCGTTGATATACCCAGCAAGCGGGCTTGCGACGAAGGCGACGAGATCTCCAACCTCATTGACGCGACCGACGCGCCCTACGGGATTCGGCAACAGATCTTGCACCGCGTGACGCTCAATCTCCGCCATATCGTCGCCCCATCCGCGGGTCTTTGCAAAGCCACGCGCCCACTCTTCCCAGCCGTGCGTCATGATCGTACCGGGAGTGACCGTGTTCACCGTGATCCCGGTGTTGGCTAATTCTTTGGCGAGGCTGACGGTCATGTTGATGCTTGCGGCTTTGGTCACGTTATAACTTGGCAGTCCTGCCATCGGCTGCACACCCACCGCACTGGCAATTTGGATAATGCGCCCCCACCCCAACTTCTTCATCTGGGGTACGAGCAGACGGATCATGCGCACCATGGAGACAACATTTTGATTGAACAGTTGCATCCATTGATCGGGCGTCGTGTTCATCCAGCCCAACACCGGATAAGCGCCCGCATTGTTCACTAAAATGTCGACCGCACTGAGTTCGGCCAGGGCTTTGTCGACGACCCGCTGGGCGCCGTCGTCGGTGGCCAAATCTCCGATGGCGATCACGGCCTTGCCTCCCACCACTTCAATATCCGCCGCGACACGCTGCGCTTCTTCCTCATTTCGTCCGTGGATGACGACGGCCGCGCCTTCTTGCGCCAGTCTCTTCGCAATGCTCTCTCCAATTCCTGAACTGCTGCCCGTGATCACTGCTTTTTTGCCGTCTAAATGGAGATCCATGACAGTCTCCTTTCATTGTCGAAGATCAACACGCGTGCTCGGACTCATGAGTATGCTCCTTTCCAAGTGTTCGCTCCGAGGGCTATTCGAGTCTCATGGATGTGTCCTGCTATGTTGTCGCGTTACGGAGACTCCCCGATCTGTATGCTTTGCGAACCTTGAGATTCGAGTTCCCCAGATCAAAGCCTTCCGGCTGGGTCTTCTTTAGTACCTTGGTGGACGAAGTGCTCTTCGTGCTCTTCATGCGGATTTTCCTTTCCGAGCGACAGGTTCGCTCTTCGCTTGCATTGATTTCACGAGAGCAGCAGACGATGCTCCTTCCAGCGACAGTCCATAGCCAACTTCTCGAACGATGCGCTCCTTCAAGGGCTGGATGAAATGCACGCGCGTGTTGCGGCGTGTCACTTCCGGAGCCTTCAGGTACAGCTCGGCCAATTCCCGCGCCCGACTGAGCGCCTTACCGTTCGGCACAACTTCGGCAACCACGCCCCATTCTTGCGCGGTACGCGCCGCCAGCGGCTGTGGGTTCAGCAGGAAGGCCTCCGCTCGTCCTGCTCCAGCGCGATAACTCCACGTGGTAAAGATTCCGTCACCCGGCGCAACGCCCGCAGCGAAGTGCGCCACGTCCTGGAAGGTTGCGCCCTCCGCCGCCACAATTACGCTGGCAAGTAGCGCGTAGTCGGAGTGCACATGGGCGCGCCCTTCGATAGCCGCGATGACCGGCACGCGTATGTTAGCTATATTTTCCAAAACCTGAACGCCTTCATCATGAACTTGGCTCCACACGCCGGGATCGGCGACGTCGCCAAAAGATGACCAAGCGACGTCGGTAATGAACTCCCCGCCTGCGCCCGTCAGAATTACGATCTTGTTGGCTCGATCCTGCGCAATGCGGTAGAAGGCATCGACAAACTCCGTGTGAGCTTGTGCGCTCATAATGAACGGCCCGCCGTTGATGTGGAACTCAGCAACCAGCACACCTTTGTCATCTCGTGTCAGCTTTAGGTTGTGATAGGCAGTGAAGTAGTTAGCTTGAGTTGTTTGCATAGCATTCTCCTCTTTGATTTATCTGCTCGGATTGAATGGCCCTTGTAAAAAGTCTCATGCCGATTCTTTCCGCCTGCTGCGTCAACGGCGAAGAGTTCGTGATCGGTCCCCGGCCTGGACTCGAACCTACGGTAAGCGAATCACCACGAGCTTGTCGGTGCCGGACTCGGCGCCCCAGACTTCGCCATGACGGCCCAGGAGTTGGCGCACGCTCGCCCCTGAACTCGGCAGCGGAAAGACGTCAAACGCTTCCTTCACGGGATCGAATCGCACAAGCGCATTGGCGCCGAAGTCGCTCAGCCAGACCTTGTCCTGGTCGTCCACATAGACGGCATAGGCGCCCGGATTCTTGCCGGGCAACCGCCATTCTTTCCACGTGTTGCCGGCCGGGTCGTACCGGCCCAGTTGCCCCACATTCCATTCGCTGACCCAGATGTGCCCTTGTGAATCGGCCCACACCCGCCGCGCCCCCTGCTTCGGCGTCGGCGGTTCGATCACCGTCGCGGCGTCGGTCTTGGAGTCAAGGCGCGCGATATAATTTCCCGCGAGCGATGCATAGTACACGGTCCCATCCGGCGCGGCAGCGATTCCATACGGTCCCGCGCCTTTCGGCGCATCGAAGACCTCTACCCGTCCCGTCTTCTGGTCCAAGCGGCCGTAGATACCACTCTGCCCGGTGAACCACAGCACGCCACGTTTATCAAACGCGGCGGTATTCAGGTTCACGCTTTCCCGTCCTGAGGGCAGCGGATAGACGCTGACTTTCTCCGTCCCCGGATCGACCCGCACGATGGCGTTCAAGCCGCCGTCCGTGATCCACGGCGCGCCGTCCGGGCCGACAATTACCCCGTGCGGCCGTGACTTCTCCCCGAGTTTGATGCGGCGGATCTGTCCTGTCTGAGGATCCAGCCGGCCCAGCTCGCCCAGGGGCTGCGCCACGTACCAGACACCGCCGTCCGGAGCCGGCGCGACATCGTGCGGATGGGACCCGGCTGGGACGGGATATTCCTGAACCCGCGGGCCCGCCGCCTCCTCAGCGGCGTGAAGGATTGGACCGGCAGTTAGCACGAGCACAGTCAGTCCATAGACAAGGAGTCTCATCTCAGCTTATTCCATCACCAGCTCGTCCACATAACACCAGCGCCAGTTCTCTCCGGGTTCAAAAGAGCGGATGACGGGATGGTTGGTCGTGTGAAAGTGCTTCGTGGCGTGCTTGTTCTTTGAGGAGTCGCAGCAGCCGACGTGGCCGCAGGTGAGGCACATCCTCAGATGGACCCAGCGGTCCTTCATTTTCAAACACTCCTCGCAGCCGGCGGCGCTCGGCTTGACGTCGCGGACCTGGTCGAGATGGGCGCAGGACTGTTGGGGCATGATCACACCTCCTTGAGGTATTCATGCACGAACTGAACCGCCATCGCGCCCTCGCCGACGGCGGAGGCGACGCGTTTGACCGAGTCGGACCGCACGTCGCCGGCCGCGAACACGCCGGCGCGGCTGGTCTCGAGCAGAAACGGGTGCCGCTTGCCGGTCCAGTGCGGGGACTGCGCCAGCGACGGACCGGTCATGATGAAGCCCTTGGCGTCCCGCTCGATCTCCGGCGGGAGCCAGTCGGTCCGCGGCACCGCGCCGATGAAGCTGAACACCGCCGGCGTCTCCACCGTCCGCTTCTCCCCGGTCTTGCTGTTGACGATGTCGATGGAATTGAGGTGGCCGTCGCCGTTCATGCGCTGCACCGTCGAGTTGCGGTACAGTTCGATGTTGGGTGTCTGCTCAATCCGCTTGGCGAGGTAGCTGGACATATGCTTGTAGAGGTCGTCGCCGCGAATGACAAGTAGCACGCGACTCGCATGCTGGGAAAGGAAGACGGCGGCCTGCCCGGCGGAATTGCCGCCGCCCACCAACACCACTTGGGCTCCCTGGCACATCTGCACCTCAGTGGGGGTCGCAGCGTAGTACACGCCCTTCCCTTCGAATCGCCCTTCCCCCTCTACGCCCAACCGGCGATACTCGACGCCCGTGGCGATCAACAGGCACTTCGCGGTGACCGTTTCGTCGCCGTCCAGCCGCAACACAGGATAGGTCTTGTCGAACATCAGGCTGCTCACCGGCGTGGACACCGAGAGACGCGCGCCAAATTTGTTGGCCTGAAGAATGGCGCGGTCGGTCAGCTCGCTCCCAGTGATGCCGGTGGGAAAGCCAAGATAGTTTTCGATCCGCATGCTGCTACCCGCCTGCCCGCCTGGCGCCGTGCTGTCCAACACAAGTGTCCGCAGCCCTTCGGACGCTCCATACACCGCGGCCGCGAGCCCGGCGGGGCCCGCTCCGACCACGATCAGGTCATACAGCGTCTGCTCCACAGGCCGGCGGATGCCGATCCTGTCCGCCAGTTCGCGGTTCGACGGGTTGCGCAGGAGCAGCATGCTGCTGCAGGCGACCACCGGCGTATCGGCCTCGCTGACGCCGAAACCCTTGAGCAGAAGGTCCACGTTTGGATCCGTCTCCACGTCTGTCCAGGTGAACAGCACGCGGTTTTTGGCCAGGAAGTCACGCACGCGGAAGGTGTCGGGAGAGTAGCGGGACCCGATCACCCGTAAGCCGGTGAAATCCGCCGACGCGCGCAACAACTGCCGCCGGGCGATGAATGCCTGCAGGATGATGTCCCCAGCGGTCGGGCACTGGTTCAGAATCCGGCGCAAGGTATCGCCCGACACCTCGTACACCTCGGTGTCGCCGCGGGCGACCGCGCTGACCACCGCCGGATTGCCGGTCAGATGCGACACGTCACCGGTGAATTGGCCCTTGTGGTGGACCGTAACGGTCTTCGGCTGGTCGCCGGAATGATCCACGATCTCCACCTCGCCGGACTTGACGATGAAGAATTTGAAGTCGCGGTCGCCGACCGAGAACAGCGTTTGCCCATCGCGGCACGTCTTCGTCGTGACACTGCTGCAACGGCTTAGATCGTCGATGAGTGACTGATCGAGGGTCGGGAAGGCGACGGATTGAAGGTTGTGTTCGGCCATGGCTATTCCACCTCCCAGAAATAACAAGCAATAATTTTCTTGGCTCAGTGTGGAATGAGGACTTCGCCATCGAAATGGTGATGGCATTCCCCACATGTTCCGCTTCCCACACGATAGTTAATAGGCACCTCTCGCTTGATCAACCCTCTCAACATTAGATCCTCAATCAGACCCGAATTGGGAATTGCTGCTTTGTAAAGGCAAGGAAAACATATCGGCTGATTGTTCCTCGTCAGAAACAGCGTGCAGTCGTCTTTAAACTTTTCGAGGTCTACCATATCCTTCGATCGCCCTTTCCTTGGTATACCCTATTTCTCGAGCATCGGCTGTCCCTGATGGCTGACGAGCAGGTCGGACGGAAAAAGAGTCGGACGGAAAAAGGGGACAGGCTACTTTTCTGTTCTTTTGTATTGTTCAGTTAGGCTGCACGCGTCGCTCTCCCTTCCTTGAAGAAGCCGAGCAGTTCCTCGTTAACCTGGTTCTTGTGTGTCGTGCACATGCCGTGCGGCGCGCCTTTGTAGACCTTGAGCGTCGCATTCTTGACGATCTTGGACGAAAGCATGGCCGAGGCGCCGATCGGCACGATCTGGTCGTCGTCGCCATGAAGGATCAGGGTTGGCACGTCGATTTTCTTGAGATCCTCGGTCAGATCCGTCTCGGAAAACGCCTTGATGCAAAAGTACGAAGCTGGGAAGCCGGCCATCATCCCCTGGAGCCAGAACGAGTCCCGCACGCCTTCCGAGATCTTTGCGCCCGGCCGGTTGTAGCCGTAGAAGGGCATGGTGAGGTCCTTAAAGAATTGCGAGCGATCGGCCAGGACCTTGGCGCGGATGTCGTCGAAGACCTCAATCGGCAAGCCGCCTGGATTGCCAGCCGTCCTCAGCATCAGCGGCGGCACGGCGCCGATCAGCACGACCTTAGTCACACGTTTCGTGCCGTGGCGGCCGATATAGCGGGCGACTTCACCGCCCCCCGTAGAGTGGCCGACATGGATTGCGCTCTTCAGTCCGAGCTTATAGACCAGAGTCTCGAGATCGTCGGCGTAGGTATCCATGTCGTTGCCGTCCCACGCCTGGCTCGAGCGGCCGTGGCCGCGGCGATCATGGGCGATGCAGCGGTAGCCGCGGGAAGCCAGAAAGAACATCTGGTCTTCCCAGGCGTCCGCGCTCAGCGGCCAGCCATGACTGAAGACCACGGGCTGTCCGCTACCCCAGTCCTTGTAATACAGTTCGACGTCTTTGGAACCTTCTTTGCCGACAGTAATGTATGGCATGAGAATCCCTCCTTTGGGGTAGGATACGGTCGGATTCTCCACAATTATTGGCGCCGGTTCGTCCGCCTTGTGCAAGAGAAAGCTACTTTTACTGTGCCTGACCCGTCGTATAAGGCATCACCATTTCATTCCAGCCTCCGCCCAGCGCTTTGTAGAGCTGGACGACGGACACTAGGTACAGCCGGCGGGTGGCCGTGAGCGACAGTTCGGCGTCGAAGAGACTGCGCTTGGCGGTGAGCACGTCCAGATAGTTGGAGATCCCCCCTTTGTAGCGCAGATCGGCAAGATGCAAGGCCGACCGCAACGCCTCGACTTGTGCTTCCTGTGCCTGACTTTGCTCGCGGGTCGTGCGGACCGCCGCCAGAGCATCCTCGACTTCCCGAAAGGCCACCAGGATGGTCTGCTCATACTGGGCCACGGCCTGCCTGGCTTGGGCTTCGACCGCCTGCTGCTGGAAACCCAGGATTTGGGCATTGAACAGCGGCCCGGCCAAGGAGGGGCCCACCTCGCCAAATTGTCCGGGGTTCACGAGATGCGACAAGTGCGGACTGGCCACACCCAGGATGCCTGTGAGCGTGATTTGCGGAAAACGTTCCGCCTTGGCGACCCCGATCCTAGCAGTGGTCGCGGCCAGTTGCATCTCTGCTTGCAGGATGTCCGGACGGCGCTGGAGTAGTTCAGACGGAAGACCCGCCGGCACCTCGGGCGGCATCACCTGCTCGATGAGCACTCGTCCCCTGGGGACTTTGACGGGATTTTTTCCCAGAAGCACGCTGAGCTCGTTCTCCTTCTGGATCATCTGACGTTCCAGCTCAGCCGTTCTCGCCGCGGCATTGGCCCGTTCCGCTTCGAATTGGTCGGCATCCAGCTTAGAGGTCAGCCCCTGCCGTAGCCTTGCCTGGGCGATGCGCACCGACTCCTCCCACGACTGCAGCGTGCGCTTGGCGATGTCCAGTTGCATATCCAGTTGGCGGAGGTCGAAATAGGCTTGGGCGACGCCGGACACGAGTTGCAACACGACGGCACGTCGGTTTTCCTCCCGGGCCAGGAGGTCCGCGCGCGCCGCCTCATTCTCCCTGCGGACCCGCCCCCAGAAATCAAGCTCCCAGGACAGAGAGCCTTGCGCATAATAGTTGAACGCATTAGGGAACCCTGGGAATCCCACGCCTCCCATTTTGGCCAGGGGCGCGTTCGCGGTCACGCTGAGTTGGGGGGCGAAGTCCATGCGGGCCACCCGCGCCCGGGCCTCGTATTCCTCCACGGCCGCGACGGCCCGCTTGAGGTCCTTGTTCTCCTCCAGCGCGGTGCGGATCAGCGTTTGGAGTTGGTCGTCGCGGAGGAGTTCCCACCAGGGCAGGTTGGCGATGGACTGCCCCTCTTTTTCTGCCATGCGGAAGGACTCTGGGCTCGAAATGCCGGGGCGCGTATAGTCCGGCCCCATCGCGCAAGAGATCAGGAGCACCGAGAGCAAGGCCAGGATGAGGGGACGCATCACGGGTCCTCCTTTCGCGGGAGGCTCAGCCGGCACCGCACTGACGTTGGTGACCGCCGGACCAGGACGGAGTTGCGTGAGTCTTCGGACCAGCACGAAGAACAACGGCACGAAAAAGATGGCCAGGAAAGTGGCGGCGATCATGCCCCCGAACACGCCCGTGCCGATGGATTGCCGGCCGGCCGCCCCGGCGCCCGCCGCAAAGACCAGAGGCGTCACGCCCATGATGAAGGCCATGGACGTCATAATGATCGGCCGGAACCGCAGCTTGGCGGCCTCAATGGCCGCATCGGCAGGCGGCATTCCAGCGTAGTACCGATGATTGGCGAAATCCACAAGGAGGATCGCGTTCTTGGCCGAGAGACCGATCAGCGTGACCAGCCCGATCTGAAAGTAAATGTCGTTGGCCATCCCACGAGCCCACACGGCGGACAAGGCCCCGAAAACGCCGAAGGGAACGGCCAGGATCACGGCAAAGGGTACCACCCAGCTCTCATACTGCGCAGCCAGCACCAGGAACACCATCAGCAGGCCGAAGGCGAACGCCGCGACCGATTTATTTCCGACCCTGCTCTCCTGGTACGAAATGCCGCTCCAGTCGAGCGCGTACCCCTTAGGAACGAGCACTTCCTGCGCCGCCCGTTGCAACGCCTCAAGGGCCTGCCCCGAACTCGCAGTGGGAGCCGCCATCCCCAGTGCTGAGGCCGTGTTGTACCCGTTGAAATGGGTCACCGGGTCCGGCCCGCTGGTAAATTCCGTTGTGACCACCGTGTTGAGCGGAATCATGGTAGTGCCCTGCCCATTCTGAGCCCGCACGTAAATCTTGGCGATATCGTCGGGAGCCGACCGGTATTGTTGTTCTGCCTCGGTCTGCACTCGATAGACCCGGCCGAATTTGACAAAGTCGTTGATGTACAGATTCCCCAAGTAGGCCTGTAAGGTGTCGAACACTTCGGAAATGGGCACGCCGAGTGCCTTGGCCCGTTCCCGGTCCACATGCGCATACAGTTTCGGAGAGCTCACGCCAAAGGGAGTAAAGATGGCTCCGATGGCCGGATCCTTCCCGGCCTTTGCGATAAACTCCTGGGCGACCGCCGAGAACTTTTTGAAATCACCCCCGCTGGGATCCTGGATCTGCACCGAGAACCCGCCCGTTGCGCCCAGGCCCCGGATCGAGGGCGCGTTGAAGGCCGCAATCCGTGCGTCGGGAATCTTTGCAAATTCCCCGAAGGCGGCTCCGATGAGCGCTTTGACGTGTTGGTTTGGGCGGGTGCGCTCGTTCCAGAGGTGCAAGGGCGTGAAGATGGTCGCGGTATTGGGCCCGCGCGTGCTGAACACGAAGTTCTGGCCGACCAGGGCATCCGTGCTATGGAGCTCCGGCACAGACAGGTAGTACCGTTCGAGCTTGCTGACCACCTCGGTGGTCCGTTGCATGGACGCTCCGTCAGGCAGCTGGACAGCGGTGATGAAGTAGCCCTGGTCCTCTTCCGGCAGGAAGCTGGACGGGATGATCCGCAACAGCAGGAAGCCGAGGGCGATCACGACGCCGAAGGCCACCAGGGCTAGCGCCTCCCGTTTGATGATCAGTCCTGCGGTTGCGGTATAACGATCTCTCGTCCAGTCGAAGAATCTGTTGAAGGGCGTGAAGAACCGATCGAAGAGCTTGAAAAAGCCCCTGCGTTGCTCCTGGCCTCCGGGTTTCAGCACCAGGGCGCAGAGGGCCGGGCTGAGCGTGAGCGCGACAAATCCAGAAATTGTGACGGAGATCGCGATCGTGATCGCGAATTGCTTGTAGAGCTGACCGGTAATCCCGCCCAGGAATGCTACCGGCACAAACACCGCCGCGAGCACGAGCACGATCGCGATGATCGGCGCGGTGACTTCCGTCATGGCCCTCTTGGCGGCTTCCTTGGACGAGCAACATTCTTCCGCCATGTGACGCTCGACATTCTCGACCACCACGATGGCGTCATCCACCACGATGCCGATGGCCAGCACCATGCCGAATAGCGTCAGGGTGTTGATGGAGAACCCCAGAGCCTGCATGCCAGCGAAGGCGCCGATGAGGGAAACGGGAACGGCCACGGCCGGAATCAGCGTCACCCGCCAGCTCTGCAGGAACAGATAGACGACGAGAATGACCAGGATCATCGCGATACTCAGGGTCTTGACGACTTCTTCGATGGAAACCTCGATGAAGCGGGTTGTGTCGTAGGGAAGATCGTACGTCACGCCGGAGGGAAAGCTTTTCTGCAACTCATCCATCTTGCTGCGGATGCTTTTGACCGTAGCGAGCGCGTTCGCGCCGGGGGCGAGAAAGGTCAGGATGAACGTGGTCGGTCTCCCTTTGAACCGCCCTGCCAAGTCGTACGACTGGGCGCCCAGCTCGACTCTTGCCACGTCCTTGAGGCGGATCATGGAGCCGTTCGGGAGGGCCCTGACGATCAGTTCTTCGAATTCCTTCGCCTCGGTGAGACGGCCGAGGGTGATCACCGGCATGGTGAGCTGCGTTCCCTTGGGGGCCGGCTCCCGCCCAACCGTGCCGGCGGGAAAATCCCGGTTCTGCTCGTTGACGATGGCGGCAATATCGCTCGGCGTCACGTTCAGTTGCGCCATCCGGATCGGATCAAGAATGAGCCTCATGCTGTAGTTCTGCGCGCCAAACACAAGGGCATCGCCCACCCCCGGAAGGCGTTTGACATCGTCGAGTATCCTGAGGATGGCGTAGTTGGACAGGAAGAGCGTGTCGTACCGCGGATCATTGGCGTTTAGCGTCAGCACGGCAACGAGGTCCGGAGACACCTTTTTGATGGTGATTCCCCGGCGGATGACATCAGGCGGCAGCTGCGGTTCCGCGAGCTTCTCCCGGTTCTGCGTCTGGACCTGCGCGATATCAACGTCCGTTCCGATCTCGAACGTAAGCCGGATCGTCATGTGCCCGTCGTTGGTGCTGGTGGAGTCGTAGTACAGGAGATTGTCGATCCCCGGGAGCTGCACTTCGATGGGACGAGCCACCGAGTCCGCCACGACCTCCGCGCTCGCGCCCGGATAGTCGGCCTCGATTTGCACGACGGGGGGCGTAATTTCGGGGAACTGGGCCACGGGCAGAGCCTTCATGGCCACCAGGCCGACCACTACGATCACGATGGAAAGGACCGACGCGAAAATCGGGCGGTCGATGAAAAAGTGAGAGATCATTTGGGAGGCGCCTCGGCACTAACAAAGGGAACCGGTTTCACTTGAGCGCCAGGCGCAAGTTTTTGGAGTCCGTCCACGACCACCCGCTCCCCGGCGGACAGTCCGTCCTCGATCAGCCACTGCGCGCCCTGCCAATTTGTAGCCTGGACGTTGTGCACCTCCACCTTGTCACCCTGCCCCACAACATAGACGAAAGGTCCTTGGGGCCCCTGCTGAACGGCCCGTTGCGGAACCAGAATCACCCCGGACCTGACAGCACCAAAGAAGCGCACCTTGACGAACTGTCCCGGGAGCAACGCCCGCTCGTGATTGGGAAAGACGACCCGCACATCCCGCGTCCCAGTCGTGGTGCGCAGGCCCACTTCCTGCAAATCCAACCTCCCCTCATGAGGATAGGTGGTGCCGTCCGTAAACGTGATGACGCCGCGCAAATCGTATACGCCGGCCCCCTGCACTTTCTTTGAGGCGCGATCCCGCACCCGTTTGAGAAGGAAAGATTCCGGGACGCTGACGGTCACGTACATCGGGTCCACCTGATGAATGATCGTGAGCAGGTCAGTCTGCGCCGAGACCAGTCGCCCTTCATAGACCTTGGTCCGCTCGATCAAGCCGTCGATGGGAGCGGTGATGAGCGTGTTGTCCATATCGAACTGGGCCTTCACCACGTCCGACTTCGCGGCTTCCAACGCGCCCTTTGCCGAGAGGTCTTCCGCGACGGCATCATCGACGTCCTTCTGGCTCACCGCCTGCTCCGCCAGGAGCGGCTTGACACGATCGAGATTTTGCGTCGTCTGGACCAGCCGCGCCTCGGCCTGTGCTACCTTGGCTTTCGCATTGCGCAGAGCCGCCTGGAACGGCACAGGATCGATTTGATATAGCCGGTCGCCTTTCTCGACATCACGGCCCTCGCGGTAGAAACGTTCCTTGATGATTCCCGTCACCTGGGATCGGATCTCGACGACGCGGGAGGCATCTGATTGCCCGATAAATTCCGGCTCATCGGGCACAGCCTGGGTCGTCGTGGTGATCACCGAGACTTGCGGGATCGGGGGGGCGGAAGCGGAGCCGGCCTTTTTACAGCCCAGGAAGCCGACCACCACCACGCACGTGAGGAGGCTTACAGCGAGTCTCAGCATTCTTACACCGTGAACCATCACAGGCCTCCTAGTCTCGATACCGGTTTATTGGATGAACTCCCCACAGCATGAACATTGCACGCGGCAAAAAGCAAGAGGTTCAGAGACGTTCCTCTTCCAAGTCGTACACATCGAACCAGTGGTACACCACACGATTGCGCGCCGTCACCCGGCACAGCGCATTCCCCGCTTCGTCTTTCAAAGAAGCTAGGTGGTCGCGTAGCAAAGAGAATCGCCCGATGTGCCAGTTATCGTCGATTTCAGGAATGGTCGTCTGTAACAGAATGCGAATGGGTCTTTTCATTGTTTTGTGATCCTTTGCTGGGTGCCCTAGCTGCTGAGAATCTGCTTCCAGTCTCGCTCTTTCGCCCATGCCTCGTAGGTGTGCCATCCGACCTCGGGATAGTCCCGGCGGAGCGCAGCGGTATCGACGCTGTAGCCGACACGCTCGAACCACTCATACATCTTGGTCATGTCTTCGCTCATCTTGCGGATGTTCTCGATGGGCACCTGGAAATACTTGATCGGCTTTCCCATGATCCGGGAAAGAATCTCCGCCACCTGGCCTCCCGTCAGGTCGTCCGACGCCAGGTCAATGCGCTTGCCGATGAACCGCGCCTTGTTCTCTAGCGCCAGAACTGCGAAGCTGGCAATATCGTCGAGCGCGACCTGGGCGAGCTTCCGGTCCGGCCGCAAAGGGGTCGCGTATAAACCCTCCCGCAACTGCTGCTTGCCGAATGCGATCACGTTTTCCATAAAGTAGACGGGAGCAATGATGGCGGCTTCGGCACCGATCTTTGCAATATGCTGCTCGACCTCCCACTTGGTGTCGAAGTGAGGAATGCCGGTGTTTTTGTTGGCCGAACCGACCGACGTATAGACGAGGTATTTGCTCTTTGCCTTCGCTGCATCCGCCACCGTAACACCTTGCTTGGTCTCCGCCTCCATCCCAGCTTCGAATGGCGTGCTCATCGCGAAGATGGCATCAACGCCCTCGACAGCGCGTTCAACCAATCCGCCATCGCTAAGATCTCCGGTAACGATCTTGGCTCCGAGCTTGGCCAGCTCTTGCGCGTTAGGAGAGCCGGCCTTGCGGGTGAAAGCATGGACGGTGTGGCCCCTCTTTAGCAGGAGACGCGCAACATGGCCGCCCTGCTTGCCCGTCGCTCCAGTGACGAGCACGTTCATGCGATTTTGCTTCATGGCCTTACCTCCTTTTTCAGAGACGTTCCTCTTCCAAGTTTGACTTGTTCAAGGTTTTCTTTCATGGGTCTCTCCTTGATTAAAGGAGCCTGTCCCTGTTGCTCTCTTCACACACGGTTCAGCGGCCACATCAGCAGCGCGACGCCGAGTCCCCATGCGCCGTTCAGCAGCAAGGCGCCGACGATGATGTTCGGATTCCAGCCGCCAGCGAAGCCCATGTCCTTGATTGGCATCACTACAAACCATGCAACGAGGCTCGGGCCCAGCGCACCGATCGCGAGGGCCTTGGCCCAATAACCGCCGCCGCGCGAAGCGCGGATCAGGGACCACAACACGATGCCCCACACGCCACCCCAGAATGCCAGGGAGATCACTGCGGGTGCATTGAGCGGCGGGACCGGCGTCATGTTCCAAGGTGCCCACGGTGAAACGCCACCCGCGTACAGCAGCCACAGCAAGCCCTGGTGAAAGATCAGTGTGGACGCGAAGCCGGTGATGAATGCCTTCAGATAGGTCATGTTCGTCTCTCCTAGCATGGAAAAGGGAACGGGCTACTTTTCCTGTTCCTTGCCGGTTGCACGGAGTTACGCTGCCATCACGCCGCCGTCCACCGGCAGGATGCTGCCGGTCGTCCAGCGCGACTCATCAGACGCGAAATAGACGGTGGCCTCCGCGATCTCCTCCGGTTGCCCGAGCCGACCCATCGGATGCATCCCTTCGAACCAGGCCTTCATCTTTGGATCCGCCAGCATGACTGCGACGGGTGGGGTGACGACTCCGGCCGGGCAGATGCAGTTGCACCGGATGTTGTGCTTCGCGTAGTGCACCGCCACCGTCTTGGTGAGCATGACGACGCCCGCCTTGGCCGCCTCATAGGCATGGGCCTCAAAACCGGGGACAGCCTTGAGTCCGCCGACGGTGGAGATGTTCAGGATCGATCCGCCTCCCTGCTGCAACATCCGGGGAATGGCCGCGCGAATGAATCGGAACGTGCCCTTCAGGAACACATCGAACGTGTCATCCCAAATCTGATCGGTAATCTCATGCAGCGGCGCCGCGTGGAACAAGTTGCCCGCGTTGTTGACCAGGATGTCGAGACGGCCGAAGGTCCGGACGGTGGCCGCCACCGCCTCCTGCACATCCTGTTCATTGGTAACGCTGCCCGGGAGCGCCAAGGCCTGTCCGCCTCTCCGCTCAATATCTCTGACGACGCGCTCCAACTCGTCCTTCCGCCGGCCGGTGATCGCAACCTTCGCGCCTTCTCGAGCAAAAACCTTCGCAATCGCTTCGCCGATGCCCGTCCCGCCACCGGTCACAATCGCTATCTTGTTTTCGAGTCTCATGGATGTGTCCTCCTAAGTTGCCTGTTGTAACTCATAATTCGCTCACCTTTCTGAGAGGTGATCCGAACCCGGTCGGAAGCGCGGTCGGATCAGAGGGTTGGTGGCGCTGTTTGGTCCGTCGCTCCATCTCCAAGCTTGCAATTCCATAGAACTTCTCCTCATCTTCCTTCGTCAGCACGCCGGCCTCTACGAGTTCCGCCAGTTCCCGGCGATATCCCGAGAGCGTGTCGTCCTCATGCGCGGTTAAGCCCGCGCACCCGACGAGTGCGGAAGCCAGAAGTCCCAGGGTCAGCAGCCATGTCCGCGTCGTTTGCATTCCCTTCCCCTACGAATCAAAGGTTGTGAACCGTTAGGCAGAGTGCGCATATTCAAGCACTGGCGGGGCCATGAACTCCGGCCCTACAGGGTCGATGACGCTTTCCTGGATGATTTGATCAATGGCCTCAAGCGCACCAAGGTCGAGCGACCAGCCCACGGTGTTCCCTACCGGAGCTAACTGATCGGGCCGGCGAGCGCCCCACAGAGCGACGCTGACTCCCGGCTGGTCGAGTAACCAACGGACAGCCAGATCGAGAACTCGCTTGCCATAATTCTGCAGAGCGAACTGGTCCAGCCGCTCGACTGCCTTGAGATACTGCGCGTAACGGGGCGGCTGAAATTTCGGATCGACACGACGCAGATCATCTCCGTGGAATTGCGAGCTTGCATGCATGCGCCCACTCAGAAGGCCGCGGCAAAGTGCCCCATAGGCAAGAACGCCGAGACGCGTTTCGCGGGCAAAAGGCAACACATCGCGCTCGATTCCTCTTTCGAAGAGGTTATACGGTGGTTGGACCGCATGAAGGGGAGCGCTGGCTCGGAACTGCTCCATCTGCTGCGGTGAATAGTTGCTCACTCCAATTGCGCGGATCTTGCCCTGCCCGTAGAGGAACGCCATGGCTTCGGCAGTTTCCTCGAAGGGGACGAGCGCGTCCGGCCAGTGGACCTGGTAGATGTCAATATAGCTCGTCCTGAGCCGTCGCAATGAATCCTCTACCTCACGGAAGATCCGCTCGCGGGATGAGTTGCGAAAGACGCTGCCGTCTTTCCACTCAAGACCCACTTTAGTTGCGATGATCACATGCTCGCGGCGACCATGTTCGGCCAAGGCGCGTCCCACGATTTCTTCCGACTTTCCAAAGCCATACACGGGTGCGGTGTCAATAAGGTTGATGCCGCTGTCCAGCGCAGTGTGAATAGTCCGAATCGCTTCCTGTTCATCACTTCCGCCCCACATCCACCCGCCCATACCCCATGTGCCCAGCCCGATGCGCGACACCTTCAGGTCAGTGTTTGTGATCTTTGTGTATTTCATCGTCATACCTCCTTCTTTGCTAACTGCATGATCCCTTCCACGATGCATTTGTTTAAGCAGCCCGTCGCCACCAACTTGGCGCCTTCCTGGTACATTTTTCTCAGCAGGTCTTTCCCCTCTTCGTCAATGAAGGTAACCGACGACAAATCCACCCGCACTGGAGAAATCTGTTGCGTGCTGGCAGCGGTGCGCCAGCAAAGCTCCATTTCCTTCACCCAGGGCCCGGCAAGTTTCCCTTCGAGTGCGAAGGTCATCACACCGGCCGAAATCTGCATGGTGATTTTCAACATACAGAACTCTTTGAACCTCTCTCGCTCTTCCCGAAATCGCCCAGCAGCCGCAGGCGGCGATTGCGGAGAATGACCGGATCAACAAGATCGCCGCACTGCACGCAGCGCTTTGCCGTGAAATCCAGTTGGCCGTTGTCACTGCGAAGATCGAAGCACTGTTCGGGCACCATCAGACCGCCGCAGCGAAAACACCGCGCCGTGCCGACGAGTTCCTTCCACTCGGCGACATTCGCCTCGTTCAGTTCTTCTGCCGGAAATCCGACCGCCGTAGCCATCCCAGCCTCCCCTTCAACATTCCGTCAGTCCGAAACGCGCCCTGACTCGATCCAACGCCTGCTTGTCGGACACATAAAACAATACTGAAACATCCTCAGCCGGAGCGAGACACCCGAGCCCCAGTTGTTCAACCGTAAGGTCTCTAAGACCGTGTGTCGGCACGATACCCGCGTGCGTTCCGTCTGGGAGAGCAAAGTTCAGTTCCATCGTAGCCCCCTTCATTGCTTATACCGCCGGCTGCACTCGTCCGGCTTGCTTGATCTCTTCCACAATCGTTGCTGTCTCGGTCCCCACCGCCACAAACTCTACGCCCCATTGGTACATCCGGCTCAGCAGATCCCGCCCACGATCGTCAACAGACGACAGCTGAGTAATCACCAGGCCGACCGGCGTGTACGGATCGTTCCAGCGAATCTTCTGCCAGTACTGCTCCATCTGTCGGACTGCCGCTCCGCGAAGAGGCCCCACCACCTCGATGATCGTCCTTGCTCCGTTCGTATGCCTGATGATTTTCAGCATGACCTGTCCCTCCTGGCCTTTTTGATAATGGCAATTCGTATTCCAGGCACGAGCCGGTCTGGGAGAAATCGGCTAAGCGACTGAAACTACAGATGGTTGGGGCTTGCTAGAGGACTAGGAGTTGTTGAGAGAATGCTGCAGTGCCGAAGATATCGTGCCGAAATTTCGGCAGATGCCGAGATATCGGCATCAGGAGCGGCGGGAGATTTCGAGCTTTCTCATCTTAGATTGCAGGGTCGTCCGCTTCATGCCGAGGCGGGCAGCCGCACCGGATGATCCTCCGATCACCCAATTGGTTTCGCTGAGGATACGCAGGATGTGCTCGCGTTCTGCAGCTTCCAACGTGGTCGCTCCGTTGACGACGGCCATCGCCTGCGCTTTCAATTCCCCAAGCGGAACATGGAGATCGGGCCCACGGGACAGGATGACGGAACGCTCGATCAGATTTTCGAGCTCGCGGATGTTGCCCGGCCAATGGTACTGGGACATGGCTGTCATGGTATCAGTTGGTACCGTCTCGATCCGTTTGTTCATGCGGCGTGCGTACTTTTGCGCGAAGTAGCGGACGAGCGAGGGAATATCTTCAGGACGTTCCCGCAACGGAGGAGCCGTGATGGGAAACACGTTGAAACGATAATAGAGATCGCTGCGGAACTGCTTGTCGGCGGCCATCTGGGCCAGGTCCCGGTTTGTCGCCGCCACCAGGCGGACGTCCACGCGAATCGTCCGGTTGCTCCCCAACCGCTCGAACTCCTGTTCCTGCAGCACGCGCAGCAGCTTGGACTGTAATTCGAGCGGGATGTCCCCGACCTCGTCGAGGAACAGTGTGCCGCCGTGAGCCAGCTCAAACCGGCCGACTTTCTGAGCGATGGCGCCGGTGAAAGCGCCCCGCTCATGGCCGAACAGCTCGCTCTCGAGCAGCCCCGTCGGGATCGCCGCACAGTTCATCTTGACGAAGGTCCGCTCGCGACGCTTACTCAGGTTGTGGATCGCTCGCGCGATGAGTTCCTTGCCGGTGCCGGTCTCGCCCTGGATCAGCACGGTGGAGTCGGTCGGGGCGACGGTCTCTACTTGTTTCAGAATGCGCTTCAGCGCCGCGCTCTCCCCGATGATCTCCTCGAAGTTGTATTCGGTGCGGATTTCGTCTTCGAGGTAAAGCTTCTCTTTGGTCAGTTTGTCTTTCAACTCGGTGATCTGCTGGTAAGCCAGTACGTTATCCACGGCGACTGCGACTTGTTTGCCGACTTGCTGGAGGAATTCCACGTCCGCTTCACCATAGACCCCCTTCTGCAGGCTCGCAAATCCTATGGCTCCTAGCCGCCGCACGGCCGTGGTTAAAGGCACGCAGCAAAAGGAGTTGATACCGTCTTCCTGCATGAGATGAGTGATCTTGGGCCAGCGATGTTCGCCGGTAATATCTGGAATAAGGAGGGGCTGTTGCGTTTGCCACACGAACCCGGATGGAGAATTTTCAATCGGCTCTTCGTGACCACCCACGATTTCAGCCGGAACATTCGCCTGAAGGGTGTGCAACCGCATCGTGTTACGCTCAGGGTCATGCAAGCACAGGCCCACGAAATTCACATGCACCACTCGCGGAAGGCGCTGGGCGAGATCTCGACATAGCTCGTGCAGATCCCGCTGGACAGAGATTGCTTCCACAACCTCCAGCAGGGTCCGGTACTGCTCCTCTAGCGTCTCGCAGGGAGATACGGCATGCCTATCCATTGGCATTAAGTATGGCGTATCGACCGTGATTGCTCAAGAGGGCTCATCCTACCCTCGTTTCCAGACCTTCCAATGGATAATTGCGCGCGCGCCAGGCCGGCGACCCCGCCGACGAGGGGACGGACACGCGAGATGCCGTTCTTTTTAAGCAGGAGCGCCATCCGGGCGCTCGTGACTTCGTTGGGGCAGGCGCAGTACAGAATCACGTCACGATCGCGTGGGATTTCGTGATGCCGGCGCTCCAATTCTTCCACGGCCATGTGAACGGCGCCGGGGATGGTGTAGGGATCAACCTCAAGCTCGAGGGACTGACGCAGATCCACGTAGTACCAGATAAAATCGCCCAGCAGGCAGGCAGTGACCCCCCAACAGGATGGCCAGCGCGAGGCTCATCTTGCCGGCTCCAGCCAGTGCTCCGGCGGCGATCCCGATACCGGCCAGAAAGACCAATGCCACAGCCAGGCCAGTAAATCCGCCATAGTCCGTCCCCAAGGAATTGGGCCGAGTCACGGCATCTCTCCGATAGTGAACGCGCGCCTCTCCTCCGAGCCACTCTCCTTTGCAGCCCTCTTCGGTTCCTCGTACTGTGGGCGGAGTTCTATAGACTTCCGCCTCGGTCATGCGAGTCGCTCCAGCAGAGCGACCGGGAACAGGCCAAGGATTTGCGCCAGCGGCAACGCCTGACGCTCTTCCGCCGTCACAGAGCACAGAGTCTCTCCCGTCAAGAGATTGCGGTATGGCGAGCCCGGCCGCCACGCGGGGACAGTGATCGCCGTGTCTCCCCATACGTCCGAACCGATCGGGGCGGTCTTCGCGTCGGGGTTCAACCCGGCCAGCAGACGCGGAACGACCGTGATGACCGCATCATCACCGTGAATCCGGGCGAAGGCGCACAGGTTGTCCTTTTTCGCTCCCTGGCTCTCCAGCGGCACGTACTCCCCGTTCAAGAACAGTGCGGAATGGTCGCGTCGGTAGGTCAGGGCGGTCATCGTGTTATACAGCTTAATCCTCCCGTCCGCGCGGTTCACCAGCAGATCCTGGACCACGTTTCGGCGGTCCGGACCTGCTTCTTCGCAAGCGCCCTGGAGGTCAGCAAGCATGCGAGCGCGTAACGAGTAGTCGACCGGGCGACGGTTGTCCGGATCTACGAGGTGGAAATCCCAGAGTTCGGTCCCTTGATAGAAATCCGGGACGCCGGGAGCCGTGATCTTAAGCAGGACCTGGGCAAGACCATTGTACATCCCGTACTCTGCAATCTGTTCCTGGAAGGGAAGGAAATCGGTCATAAACGGGTTGGGCTTCGAACGGTCCAGGAGTCTCTCGATGAAGAGGCGCACGGCGCTGTCATAGGCTTCGTCGGGATGGGCCCAATTCGTGTGGACCTTCGCTTCCTTGAGCGCTTTGGTCATGTAAGCCTGGATCCGGTCACAGAATGTTCGGTACTGGCTCTCATCGCACGGCGCGAGGGGCCAGGCGCCGATCAGAGTCTGGTAAAGCAGGTATTCCTCATTCCGATCCGGGGTCGGCTTCCCGTCCATGTCGGTTTTGTGCTTCTTATTCAGTTTGCTCCACCGAGCCAGACGGGTTTTCCAGGCCTGCGGCATTTCGGACAACATATTAATGCGGGCCCGCACATCCTCGCCCCGCTTGGTATCGTGGGTTGAAGTGGCCGAGAGGGAGCCCGGCCAGCGGGCCTGCCGCTCTCGCATCCGTTTGTGAAAGGTGGCTACGGGAATGCCGAACTGGTCCGGCGCCCCGCCCACCTCGTTCAATGAGACCAGCCGGTTGAAAATGTAAAAAGTGGTGTCCTCGATCCCCTTGGCGGTGACCGGAGTAGTTGTCTGCTGGAACTTCAGCGCGAACTGAAGCAGCTCCTCGCGACTGCCCTGGAGCCGTTCCGGCGCCTGCTTGAGCAGGAGACCCCGCACGAAGTCGAAGACGAGCCCGCTGAGGGCCGGGTTCTTCCGTTTCGCCCTGGCGACCGCCTGCTGAATATAGACCCGGTCGCGGTCCATGACCTCCTCGGGGCCCGTGGTGACGTACGTGCGGTACACGGGAAAACACGCAATGATCTCCCGAATGGCGTGGGTCAGGCTGTTCAAGGTGAAGTCGCGGGACCGGCGATCCCGCTCGGAGATCCGATTGAGCTGGTGCCCCAGCACGTTGATCTCGCTGGCCATCGAGACACGCATGACCAGCTTCTTCTTCTCGTACGCCAGGTCGTCATACGACAGGCGGTCGCGGATGAACCGGGCATAGATCGCATCGAAGGCGCGGGCGTTGGCGGTGTCCACGAACAGCCCGTTGACCATGTTCAGGAATTCGTATCCGGTGGTCCCGTGGACCGGCCAGTTCTCCGGGATGGGCTCGTCTTTCCCCAGGACTTTCTCCACAAGGAGAAAGAGCGGACGGTCGTCGGCGTCCCGGTCTTCCCCCGCCGGAAACAGCTCCGCGCGCGCCCATGCCTGCACTTGACGCAGGTAGTCGCCGGGGTCGTACAGGCCGTCCACGTGATCGATGCGGAGGCCCGTGATCGCTCCTTCCTTGAGAAGGCGGAAGATGAGCGCGTGGCATTCCCTGAACACCGCCGGTTCCTCCATTCGGATCGCGGCCAATTCGTTGATATCGAAAAAACGGCGGTAGTTGATTTCTTCCGAGGCGACGCGCCAGTAGGCCGGCCGGTAGGCCTGATCAGCGAGCAGCCCCTCCAGCAATTCGAAGCTTCTAGGCTCGCCTTTCGTCCCGTTGAAGAGCCCGACGTTTTCTTCAATAAACCTCGCCACCAGCCGGCTTTCACCGATAAGCACGGCCAATCTTTTTTTGCTGATCGCTTTTTCCCGGTAGCGCTCTTCCATGCGCGTGGGGTCGCGTTCGCTTCGGGAGGGCAGGTGACCGAGGGCCGTGATGATGCTCTGGAGTTCCTGCACGTGAGGGTCGGTCGCTCCGGCCTGCTGGATCAGGGCCTCCAGGCGATGGGAGAGGATCATCGCCCACGACTTGGGGGCGACCGGAAGTCTGTGATCATGGTAACGGATGAAGAAGCCCCCATTCTCGTAAGTCAGGATCATTTCCTGGTTTTCGAGGACGAACCCGTACAGGTCGCCCAGAATGGGCAACAACACCTTGTCTTTCAATTCCTGTTTGACCGGGTCCCAGTCGATGTCGAAAAACGTCGAGTACGGCGAACTCGGGCCGTTCTCCAGGACGTCCGTCCACCAGGCGTTCACCGACTTCCCGATCCCCATATGGTTGGGAACCACGTCCAGGATCGTGCCCATGCCATGGTCCTTTAAGGCGCGAGTGAACTCGCGGTACGTTTCCTCGGTGCCCACCTCCGGGTTCAGGCTCGTCGGGTCCACGAGATCATAGCCGTGCAGGCTTCCCGGGACCGCTTTGAGGAACGAGGAGGCGTAGCAGTCCGTGACGCCCAGCGCGTGCAAATAAGGAATGATCCGGGTGGCGTCCGCGAAGGTGAAATGCCGGTTAAATTGCAGCCGGTACGTGGAAGACGGCACGCGTCCTGAAGGTATCGGGGTCATCTGGTCTCTTCTTTGTAACTTTATACCCGTAACCGACTAAATAGTCTAACTTGACGATCTGGTGAAGAATTATCAGGACAGGCGGCCCTTTGTCAGATAAAGCAAGACTCCATATCCAGGAAGGGGCACCGTTGCGCCGTCGCGTGTGATGGTGAGTGTTTCCGGTGGGCCGCTCCGGCCTGGACCACCAAATTCCGTGGCTGAACCGTGCAGCCGTAAGGCCCATCTCCCTTCCGGCTCGCAGAGCTTCATGGTCGTTGCCTGCTTGCCAAATCCCAGAATCAGGAGCGCCTCGGGACCAGAAGCCCCACGGCGGTGAATGGTCAGGACTTGCGCGCTGTCGTGCGACCAGACGCGCAACGCATCCCCTTCCTCGGCCGCCCCCAGAGCAGGAATGGACTTGCGCAAACCGATCAGTGCGCGGTACCAACTGAGGAGCGCCGTCTGGGTCGAGTCCTTGGGCCCTTCCGGACGGACTCGGGAGCGTTCGAAGGTAGCCGGATCCTGGGGATCGGGGATCTCCTTCCAGCCGAAAGAAGCGAATTCCGACAGGCGCCCTTTGCGGACCGCTTCGATCAAGACTGGGTCTTCGTGCTCGATGAAGTATTGGAACGGCGCCGTTTCCCCGTACTCCTCACCCATGAACACCAGGGGGATGTTGGGCGCGAGGAGCACCGCCGCGGCGGCGACCTTCAGGGCTTCAAAGGAAACGAGGGTGCTCAGCCTCTCCCCGAAGGCGCGATTGCCGATCTGGTCGTGATTCTGCGCACAGACCACGAATTGCCGGGGAGGCCGGCCTCGCGAAGAATTCCCATGGCGTCGGCGGCGATGAGTGGACCGTTGACCGGAATAGATGTATCCCTCACGCAGAGCTGTGGCCAGTTGGTCGAGTCGGCCGAAATCTTCGTAGTATCCGAAATGCTCGCCGGTCAACAACCCGTGCAGCGCATGATGAAAATCATCGTTCCACTGGGCGTCCAGGCCGTATCCGCCCACTTGGACGGGTGAAATGACCCGGACATCATTCAAATCGCTCTCCGCGATCACCTGGATTCCCCGCCCCACGCGTGCGGCCTGGGCGTGGATGTCATCGGCGATATCGCGAAGAAGGTGCCGGGGGCTGTAGTCGAAGATGCCATGTACCGCATCGAGCCGCAACGCGTCGATGTGATACTCCATGACCCAATAGAGTGCGTTGCTGATGACGAAGCGGCGGACTTCATCGCTGTCGGGCCCGTCATAGTTGATGGCCTGGCCCCAGGGTGTCCGGTAACGGTCCGTAAAGTACGGGCCGAAGTCTCCAAGGTAGTTTCCTTCCGGCCCGAGGTGGTTGTACACCACGTCCAGAATGACCGCCATTCCCCTGGCATGACAGGCGTCCACAAGAGTTTTCAATCCGCGGGGCCCGCCATAGCTGACCTGCGGTGCGAAGGGGCAAACCCCATCATACCCCCAGTTGCGGGTTCCAGGAAACTGCGCCACCGGCATGAGCTCGATCGCGGTGACTCCCACTTCGTTTTGCAGATAGTCGAGGCAAGGAATGATGGCCTGGAATGTCCCCTCGCTGGTAAACGTCCCGGTATGGAGCTCGTAAATGATGAAGTCCGAGAGCGGGAGCCCAGACCACTGGTGGTCAGTCCAGTAGAATGACTCGGGATCCACTACCGCGGATGCCCCGTGGACACCCTCGGGCTGGAACCGGGAGGCCGGATCCGGACGGTCCTTGTCGCCGTCCAGTACATAGACATACCGCGCCTCAGCCCCGACTCCTGATGCTGTGACCTCGAAATATCCGAGCTCGCGTGGCTCCATCGGAATGAGTTGTTGATCCTTTCCCACCAAGCGGACGGCCACGTTGCGGGCATGCGGAGCCCACACGCGAAACCGAACACTCGACGGACCGACCGGTCGAGCGCCGAGGTCTAATTGCCAACGCTCTTTCGTGAGTTCGAATGACATTGAGTGCCAGTGTGCCAGAAGCGGTCCGTCATGCCAAGAGTTTCGGCAAAAAGGTTCCCGGCGGGCTTGCAATCCCGTGCTCCGGAGAGTATAAAACCCGACGAAGCATCAGGTCTCACAGGAAGAACGGGGAAGAACCGGGATGAGGATCTGGCCGGGCCGCCCCTATCCGCTCGGAGCGACGTGGGATGGGGAAGGGGTCAACTTCGCGCTCTTCTCCGAGAATGCGACCGGAGTTGAGCTCTGCCTGTTTGAAGGGCCTGACCAGAAGCAGGAATCCCATCGGTTTCGGATCGAGGAACGGACTGATCAAATCTGGCATGTGTATCTGCCGGAAATCCGCCCTGGGCAGCACTATGGCTATCGCGTCCATGGGCCGTATGAGCCGGAGAGCGGGCACCGATTCAATCCCGCCAAGTTGCTGATCGATCCTTACGCGAAGGCGATCTCGGGGACCATTGAGTGGTCCGATGTCGTGTTCGGGTACCGGGTCGGCGATCCGGCGGCCGATCTTTCGCGCGACGATCGTGACAATGCCGGCAACGTCCCGAAGTGCGTGGTGGTCGACCAGGCGTTTACGTGGGGCGGAGACCAATTATTGCGGACTCCGTGGGATAAAACCGTCATTTATGAAGTGCATGTCAAGGGCTTTACGATACAACATCCAGAAGTGCCGGAGGCCTTGCGCGGCACCTATGCGGGGCTAGCCTCACGCACGGTCATCGAGTATCTTCAGAGTCTGGGGGTCACGGCCGTCGAACTGCTGCCGGTTCACCACTTCGTGCGTGATAAGCACCTCCATGACCGCGGGCTCACGAACTACTGGGGCTACAACTCCATCGGTTTTTTCGCGCCGGAAATCCGTTATGCGACCTCGCAGTTCCCCGGCCGCACCGTGAGGGAATTCAAGACGATGGTCAAGACCCTGCATAGCGCGGGCATCGAAGTGATCCTGGACGTGGTGTACAACCACACGGGAGAGGGTAATCACCTGGGGCCAACCCTGTCATTTCGAGGGATCGATAACGCGTCCTACTACCGGCTCATGCAGGATGATCCTCGCTACTACGTGGACTACACGGGTTGCGGAAACACGTTGAACGTCAGGCATCCCCGGACGCTCAAGCTGATCATGGACAGCCTGCGCTACTGGGTTCTGGAGATGCACGTGGATGGCTTCCGGTTTGACCTCGCGTCCGCGCTGGCGCGGGAGCTGCACGACGTGGATCGGCTGAGCGCCTTCTTCGACATCATCTGCCAGGATCCGGTGCTCTCCCAGGTCAAACTGATCGCCGAGCCCTGGGATCTAGGGGAAGGGGGCTACCAGGTGGGCAACTTCCCGGTCGGCTGGGCGGAGTGGAACGGCAGGTACCGGGACACCATCCGGCGGTACTGGAAAGGGGAGGGGGGGCAAGTCGCGGAACTTGCCTACCGGCTCACCGGCAGCAGCGATCTGTACGAGACGGGCGGGCGACGCCCTCACGCGAGCATCAACTTCGTGACTGCGCACGACGGGTTCACCCTTCAGGATCTCGTGTCCTATAACCAGAAGCACAACGAGGCCAACGGGGAAGACAACCATGATGGGTTGGACGAGAACCTCAGTTGGAATTGCGGCGTGGAAGGGCCGGCCAACGATCCGGCGACCCTCGAATTACGGGACCGACAGAAGCGCAACATTCTGGCGACCCTGCTGCTCTCCCAGGGGGTCCCGATGATCTGCGGGGGCGACGAGATCGGCCGGACCCAACGAGGGAACAACAACGCCTATTGCCAGGACAACGAGCTGAGCTGGTTTGATTGGAAGATCGACGGGAGAGCGCGGTCTCTCTTGGCTTTCACCTGGCGGTTGCTGATGCTGCGGCGGGAGCATCCGGTCTTTCGGCGGCGGCGATTTTTTCAGGGGCGCCGGATTCAGGGGTCCGAAGTCAAGGACATCGTCTGGTTTCGTCCCGACGGAAAAGAGATGACGGATGAGGATTGGGATGCGGGGTTTGTGCGGTCCCTGGGGCTGCGCCTGGCAGGCGACGCGATCGAGGAGCCGGATGAGAAAGGCCATCCGGTGACGGATGACACTTTCTTGTTGTTGCTGAACGCTCACGATGAGCCGCTGGCCTTCACCTTGCCCGCCCACAAGCGGGGGGTCCGCTGGACGTTCATTCTGGACACGGCCCTGCCGGATCATGGGAAGCGGGCGGCGTTTTTCAAAGGCGGAGACAGCTATGAGCTGGAGGCCCGGGCGGTGGTTGTGCTCTGTTTGCCGATGAAGGAACGGCTCCGACGCGCTCCGCTCTCTTAGCTGCTTTTGCGATGCATCGCTGGCCCCCCGCCTTTGATAGGTTGAGCGCGGTGTTGACCAGGACGGCATGATCGGGACATTGCACGGTCACCCGTTCGGCCCGACCGTTGGAGTGATCAGTGACCGTCATCACCCCGTCCCCCAATCCTATCCGTTCGATTTTGCCGGATGAGACGCGTGCGAGCGGCTGCCCGACCTGGAACAATGCAAACTTGATGGTCGATGAACGGGCGTTGATGGTGAGGATGCTGGCATTCGTATGAACAGCGCCGGACATGCCGCGGCCGGACGTCATACCGCTTCCGTTCCCAGACCTTCCAGGGGGTAATTGCGCGCGCGCCAGGCCGCGACCCCGCCGACGAGGGGACGGACCCGCGAGATGCCGTTCTTTTTGAGCAGGAGCGCCATCCGGGCGCTCGTGACTTCGTTGGGGCAGGCGCAGTACAGAATCACGTCACGATCGCGTGGGATTTCGTGATGCCGGCGTTCCAATTCTTCCACGGCCATGTGAACGGCGCCGGGGATGGTGTAGGGATCAACCTCAAGCTCGAGGGACTGACGCAGATCCACGATGAACACCTCACAACCGTCGTCCAGCATCTTCTTGAGTTCGTCCGGCATGATCCGCGCGATGCGTAGTTCACGCAGAATGAGTTGCCGGTGGATGTATTTGTAGGCGATGTAGAGGGCCAGGGCCCCCGCAACCAGCACCACGAGCGAGCTGCCGAAGCGAGCCGCCTGCGCCGCGGCCCACTCGAGCTGATCGCTGAACAGGTATCCTGGAGCGATGAAAGCCGCCGTCCAGAGGAGCGCGCCGAGGCCATTGTAGAGTAGGAAGCGCTCGACGCTCACGCCGAAGAGACCCGCCAAGGCTGGCGTCACCGTACTCAATCCCGGAATGAACTTGGCGAGGACGAGCGAGCGCGTGCCATGCCGAATGAAAAAGTTTTCCGTCTGGCGCACGCAGGAGTCCGGTTCGAGCGAGATGCGGCAGAGCACCTTGAGGACCTGCGCCCCGCGATGGCGCCCCAGGTAGTACCAGATGAAATCTCCCAGCAGGCAGGCGGTGACCCCCAACAGAATGGCCAGTGCGAGGCTCATCTTGCCGGCTCCAGCCAGTGCTCCGGCGGCGAGCAGCACCGGGACCGCAGGAATAGGCAACCCGATCTGTTCGGCGAACACCGCGACGAAAAGAACGAGACCGCCGTGCCGGATCAAAAATTGCGTCACGTCATCCATGGGTCACCTCACAGGCGAAGCGGCTTGATCGGCGCCAGCACAGCCGCAGGATCGTTCTGCCAAACGGCCGGATCGGCATCCACGTACAGTTCGACTTCGTTGCCGTCCGGATCAGCCAGGTAGAGACTCTGGCTCACTGTATGGTCGCTCATGCCGTTGATCGCCACCCCCGCCCGCTCCAGTTCCTTCTTCGCTGCACGAAGCTCATCCAGGGAATCTCCGACTTTAATCCCGATGTGATAGAGGCCGCGCCTCCGGCCCGGCGGCGGGCCTGGAGCAGCACCGACTTCGATCAGCAGTAATTCATGATGGGTGCGGCCGGACGTCAGCGCCGCCGCTTTTCCATCGAAGATCCGCCCGACCTCACGGAAACCCAGAAGGTCCCGGTAGAACGCCAGCGACCGTTCCAAGTCTTGCACATAAAATACAACATGCCCCAAATAATGGGCTTTCATGATGAACGCTCCAGACTGGCCCGGTCCCACTTACCGAGGTTCGCCGCGGCTTCGTAGGTGCTCTGCAGAAACGCGAGCAGGACTTGATCCGGCGACTCCGCAGTTCGGACTGTATCGTACGGCAGCAGGAACTCTCTCATCTCTTCGCTGTAGAAGGCCTCTTTGGGCTGGATGGGATACTTTTTGAAACCCTCAGGCTCCGGGTAGGCATAGGCATAGAAGACCGCCCTGTCCACGGGCCCACCACCCGGCCAGAACCCGCAACTGCTGACCTCGTGCGAGTACGCTTCGCGTGCCACAAATTTGGCCACGTAGGGCGCGCCTGGGTGCTTGGGTGCCGGACGGCCGGAGAATCGTGTGACCGCCAGGTCAAAAGCCCCCCAGAAGAAGTGCACCGGGCTTACCTTGCCGATAAATCGCGAGCGAAAGTCCGTGAGCACGCGGGTCGTTTGCGCCAGAACCCGCCAGCATCGCTGCGCATATTCAGGATCATAGGTTGCATGTTTGTAATCCTGTTCGAAGGGAGTTCGGTCTTCCACTTCAACCGGTTTTGTCCAGATGTTCACCTCGATGCCGAGCGAGCGTAAGGCCGCCATCGTTTCCCGATAAAATTCGGCTACCGAGCGGGGCGCGAGCGCCAGGGCCCGGGTTTCTCCGTCCGCCGTCTGAATCAATAGCTTGTGGTCAAGGAAGTCAAAATCGATCTGAAAAATGCGCGTGCCGTACGGGATCGGGGAAGTCGTCAGCCCACGGGGCGTGATGTACAGGGTCACTTGCCACCAGTGGCACACCATCGGCGCCAGCGCAAGCCGGATTTTACCGATGACCTGCATCCACATATGAAGAGTGGCGTAGGTATCTCGCCAGGCTTCCAGAGGCAGACTAGGCCACACGTCTGTCTCCCTAGGAAGAGTCAATGTTCGCTCGGGAGCCATAAGGACCTCCAATATAGACTTCTCATGAGTCAACCCCTCAGCCGGCCACCACTGACGATGTCTTCCCCCAGCGGCCTGTAAACACGAACCCCGTGAGGGGTTTCCGTTCCCTGGGGGCCAATTCGCGCGTCCTGAGCCGTTCGGGCAAACTCTGCGGATCGCCGGGATAGCCCAGCGCCATTGCGGCCACCGGCTCGAACTCCTTTGGAACGCCGTAGAGCTCTCTGACCTTGTCCGGATGGAAGCCCGCCATCTGATGCGCCATCAATCCGAGCGCCGTCGCCTGAACGATGAGGTTGGCCACCGCCTGGCCGACATCGTGAAAAGCATGGCGGTTCGGCTTCCCATCGTCTTCAAAGGACATCCTGGCCACGGAGACCATGAGCACCGGCGCATGTTGCGCCCACAGACTGTTGCCTTCAACGAGACAGCTCAGCAACCGGCTGAATTCAGCCTGATTGTCTTTCGTGGCTACAATGAAGTTCCAGGGCTGCTCGTTATTGGAAGACGGCGCCCATCGGGCGGCTTCCAGCAGACTACGCAAGGTCCCGGGCTCAACCGGCCGATCGGAGAACGCCCGCGGGCTCCACCGCCGCTTTATGAGATCATGTATTTGATACTGTGCGTCTGCTGGTTTTTCCACGTCGATCTCCCATGCTCAGGTTCAGTTCACGTTGCGACGAAGGTTCCCTGGCGAAGTTCGAGCAGCGTCTGCTCGATCTCCTCTTCTGTGTTCATCACGAATGGACCATAGCGCGCAATGGGCTCGTGCAGCGGTTTTCCGGATAGCAGCAAAAAGCGAACCGGGGTCGCACCCGCGCTCACCCGTACATGATCGCCGTCACCCAACACGACAAGTCTGGGAGACGCAATCATGGTTCTGTCGTCTTTCTCATCACCGGCAAATTTCGCCTCGCCTTCAAACACGTAGGCAAATGCGGTGTGACCCCGTTCGATCGGCTGCATGAATGAGGTATGCGCGGGAACGAACACATCCAGGTAGATGGGATTGGCTGCAATGCCGGTCGCAGGACCGCTGACCCCATCAACCGTTCCAGTAATAACCCGGATCCTTGTCCCGTCTTCCTTTTTGATTTCAGGAATCTCGTCTGACCGGATCTCCTGGTAGCGCGGCCTGGTCATTTTGAGCTTCGCCGGCAGATTGACCCAGAGCTGGAATCCGGCGATCCCTTCCGGGCGCACCTGCGGCATCTCTTCGTGCATGATGCCGCGTCCGGCCGTCATCCACTGAACGTCCCCGGCTCCGATGCGTCCGGAGTTGCCGAGGGTGTCCTTGTGCTGCACCTCGCCACGCAACACATAGGTTACCGTTTCGATCCCCCGATGAGGATGCAAGGGAAACCCGGCCTCATAATCACGCCGATTGCTGGACGCAAAGTGATCCAGCAACAGGAACGGATCAAGATAGTCCAGCCTTCGCGTCCCAATACTTCGGTTGAGCCGGACTCCCGCACCTTCCGTGACAGATTCCGGCTCAATGATCGTTTCGATTCTTCGCGGCAGCGTCTTCATGACCACCTCCTTTCCCTCCTTCGCCTTATCCCCTTGTCGGGGATTCTTCCGGCACGATGTCCAGTACCTGTTTTTCAGAACGCCGGACGATGGTCATCGGGGCCCGCACACCGACCTTTTCCTCGACGAGGAGCCGATGCAGGTCATCGATGCCGGCCGTCTGATGCTCCCCATAAGCCACGATGACGTCGCCCTCCCGCAGGCCCGCGTGCTCCGCCGGGCTGTTCGGTTCGACAGCCACGACCCGGATACCGCTCCCGACCGGCAAATTGTATTCCCGCACGAGGCGGCGTGGGAGCGGCACGTTCTGTCCGCTGACGCCAATGAAGCCACGCCGGATCTTGCCGTCCTTGATAAGGCGGCCTGCGATGAACTTGGCCGTGTTGATGCCGATGGCGAAGCAGATCCCCTGAGCTGGCAGGATCACGGCGGTGTTGACGCCGATGACGTCTCCACGCGAATTCACCAACGGACCGCCGGAATTGCCGGGGTTGAGCGCGGCGTCCGTCTGGATGATGCTGTCAATCAGCTTCCCTGATGTCGAGCGAAGCGATCGCCCGAGCGCGCTCACCACGCCCGCGGTCACCGTGCACTGGAAGCCATAGGGATTGCCGACGGCAATCGCCAACTGCCCCACGCGGATCGCGTTTGAGTCGCCGAGCAAGGCGGGCGCCACGTTTGGCGCGTCAATCCGGACAACCGCAAGGTCGGTGTCGGGGTCATCACCCACGAGGTCGGCGATGACGCGCCGGCCGTCCGCAAGGACCACGTCAATGCGCGTGGCGTCGTGCACCACATGGCTGTTTGTGAGGATGAACCCGTCCGGTGTGAAGATGAAACCGGAGCCGCTGCCTCGCGCTTCTTGCGGGAACCGCGGGTCGGCCGCGTGACGGCCTCTCAACCTGTGCAGGACATCGATGTTGACGACCGACGGGCTGACCTTCTCTGCCGCGCTGATGACAGCTCGCGAATAGGCGTCCAGCAACTCCTCGTCAGATCGAGGGATCGCCTCGCGGATGCCCATCCCGTTGGTAGCAAACCCGTCATTCGCGACGAGCTTTAAATGCCGTTTCATCGTAGTGGTTCCTTCCGTCATCCTCGCAATTTCTTGGCAATCGCCCCGTCCACCGACCATTTGCCACCGCCCGCAATCAGCAGGGCCAGGCTCATACCAATGACCAGCAGGTGATACTCGAATCCCTCGCCGGGTTGCTTCCCGGACCAGTTCATGAAAAACCCGTTGGGCAAGTGGACCGTCGCGATCGCGCCGAGCATGATGATCACATAGCTGGCCGCGATAAACCGCGTCAGAAAGCCCGCAATCAGCCCGAGACTCCCGAAAAATTCTCCGACGATCACCAGGAAGGCGATCACGGCGGGAAGATGCATCTGTTCCGTAAAGAATCCCATGGTGCCACCAAACCCGAACCCGCCGAACCAGCCCAAGAGCTTCTGGGCACCGTGAGGAAGCATTACAATCCCCAACATCACCCGCAGGATCAAACTGGACCAGGCCTCATCTGTCTGAAAAAGGGTCCTCATGGTGTCCTCCTCGGTTAGTCCTTCTCGAAGCTATTCTTGAGTTGCAGGAGCAGCTTGCGCAACCGTGTGACCTCTGCGGCCGTAAGCGCCCGCTCGAAATAGGGCTTCATGTGATTGATGTGGGCCGGAAAGACCTTCCGGAATCGCGCGTTTCCTTTCGGCGTCAGCCGAATGGTGGTGGAACGGCGATCCTCCCGCGACGGCACCCGCTCGATCAGACCTTTTTTCGCCAGCCGGTCTAGGACGCCGGTGAGCGTACCCTTCGTGACCAGTGTCTGCTCCGACAGCTCCTTGCACGTCATCCCTCCGGTGTCGCCCAGGGTCGCGATGACATCGAACTGGGAGCCGGTCAGCCCCAGTGAACGGATGTGCACAGCGCCCTTGTCCATGAGCGCACAGTAGGTCTCCACCAGCGGCCGCAGCACTTTCATAAATGGGTCCTTGCTCGGTTCGGGTGTCGGTTTACGTGGCATGGTTCCTGAAGCTCGCAAATATGTTCTTGTAACATATAGTCCTAACTAGAACTATTGTCAAGCCCATGGTTTTAATTCGTCCTATGTCGCAAATACCGCTGAAATTAATGAGATAATCGGCTGCAGCGTGACACAGATGAAGACCAGAGCACATTCAAGAAAGCAGCGTTCCGGATTCGTCTTTATCCTGATCTTCTCGCTTTACGGCTGCGCAGCTCCAGTTCAAGAGCTGTGGCCGCCTCAGAACGGCGCTCCATCTCATACCATCGCGGTCTCGCTCGACACGTGGCATGCCATGATCGCCTTTCCACTGGCATCTTTCTCGTTCGATCGAACGTCGGCATTCGAGGAATGGGGCTACGCAGAGCAGGCCTGGTACCTGGAGGGCCGTCAAGGGGTCACCGGCGTCATGCGGGCACTCTTCTGGCCATCCCCCGGCGTGATCGAGGTGGGGTTGCACAGCCGGATCTGGGCCGCGCGGACTCCTCAACCCCCTTCCGACGTGTTCATCTTCCGTCTGAGTGAGAGCGGCTACCACCGGTTGCGTCGCCATCTGCGCTCCACGATCGGAGCTGCTGAGCCAATCGTCGTCGGAGGCGGTTCCAGGTTTTATCCTGCGAAACAGCCCTACCATCTGTTTCATCAGTGCCACCAATACGCCGCGGAAGCGCTGAGGGAAGCCGGTCTGCCCGTATCGGCATGGGCAGCATTCAGCCGAACGAGCCTCGCGATGCAGCTTCACCGCGCCGTACGGCTGGCCGCAGATGAAGACGTCGCGAAGACGATCGGTGGCTTCCCAACAGAAGTGGATGGGAAGTAGTATACTTTATGTCATGGCCACGCCAACCCAGACATCATCGGTCGTGCCGACGAAATACTGGCACCGCCTCGATGACGGACGCATCCAGTGCGATGTCTGTCCTCGCTTCTGCAAGCTCCAGGAGGGACAGCGCGGGCTGTGCTTCGTGCGCGCCTGTGAGAACGGCCAGATTGTCCTGACCACCTACGGTCGCTCCAGCGGCTTCTGCGTGGACCCGATCGAGAAGAAGCCGTTGAACCATTACCTGCCGGGCACGCCGATCCTGTCCTTCGGCACGGCCGGTTGCAACCTGTCCTGCAAGTTCTGCCAGAACTGGGACATCAGCAAGTCCCGGGAAATCGAGACGCTCGCCGATGTGGCCCCACCGGAAGTAATCGCGCGGGCCGCCAAGCAACTGGGGTGCCGGAGCGTGGCCTTCACCTATAATGATCCCGTGATCTTCCACGAGTATGCCATCGACGTCGCGCAGGCCTGCCACGAGATCGGCGTGAAGGCCGTGGCTGTGACGGCAGGCTATCAGTGCGAGGCGCCGCGCGCGGAATTTTACCGGTACATGGACGCGGCCAACGTGGATCTCAAAGCCTTCACCGAGCAGTTCTATAAGCAGATCACCATCGGCCACCTGCAAGCGGTGTTGGATACCTTGGAATATTTAAAAAAGGAGACGACCGTCTGGTTCGAGATCACGACCCTGCTGATTCCGGGCGAGAATGATTCGGAGAAAGAGATCGAAGAACTCACGCAATGGGTCATGGAGCACCTCGGGCCGGACGTGCCGCTCCACTTCACCGCGTTCCACCCGGACTTCAAGATGCTGGACAAGCCACCCACGCCGTCATCCACTCTAACCATGGCCCGCCGCATCGCGGTGAAAAACGGGCTCCGCTATGCCTATACCGGCAACGTCCATGATGAGGAAGGCGGCAGTACGTACTGCCATCACTGCGGACGGAAGCTGATCGGTCGGGACTGGTACGTGATGACCGACTGGCATCTGACGGATGACGGACTGTGTCTCTCTTGCGGGACGCCGTGCGCGGGGGTCTTCGAGGGCCCGCCGGGAAATTGGGGGGCCAAGCGCCTGCCGGTCCGGCTCAAAGATTTTGCCAGCTAGCTTTGCCCTACAACCGCCCGATTGACCTCAATAATCTTGCATGGTACCGTGACCTGCTTAGTGGCCCCGTAGCTCAGTTGGATAGAGCAGCGGTTTCCTAAACCGTTTGTCGTGAGTTCAATTCTCGCCGGGGCCACCAAAGTGTCACTGGTTAAGAAGCTCTCGAAGATTTGAGTTCCTCCTCCTCGCCAACGATTGTCTGGAGCCGTATGTAAGAAGTAATTACTTTTGACCTAAGTGAGGAGGCTGGTCCCTAGAAAAGGAGGGGACATCATGCTCAGGAAAACTTTAATGTGGGCTGCAGTGATTGCAACGATCGCAGTGCTGGCCATCCGCGGTGTCTTCGCCGTCGAGAAGGACGCAGGTGCCCCGAAGGGCATTCCCCCAAGCACCGTCGCCGACTATTTGCACGCGGTGATCGAGGCCGATCGGACCTTCTACACCGTCCACGTCGTCGAACGGCTACAGAAAAAAGGTGTTCTTGCCGCATCGGAAAATTGGCGGATCGAGAACACGCTGCCCCTACCCGCCCAGTTCCTCCGGGAGTCGAGCGAGTTGGCCGAAATGACCGGTACGAAAGTTCGCTATCGTCTGATCGGTCTTTGGCCAATCAACAAAGAAAATGGGGCGGCCACAGAATTCGAGCGACAAGGCCTTAAAGAGGTCCAGCTACACCCGGAACGTTCCTATACCGGCACACTAACGAGCGGGACAGAACAATTTTTTCAAGCGGTCTACGCCGACAGGGCTGTCACACAAGCTTGTATCGGGTGCCACAACACACATCCCAAAAGCCCGAAGCGAGATTTCAAGATAAATGATGTTATGGGTGGGGTCGTGATTAGTATTCCGCTAAATCACCAGACCAATTAAGCATAAGGTGCAAGGCGGCGGCGCGAGAGCGGAGCCACCTGGATCGTTGGAATTCAGATGAAGAACAACAGCCGCCCATGGCTGCAGATGATGTTGTACTTTGTCGTGGTATCGACCTGTCCGGTGCCGGGATATGCGCAACTACCTGATTCGGAGACAACATGGGCGATAGATAACGCGAAGGGGTGGGAAGCCTACACACAAGGTCGTTACAGTGACGCGCAGGAACTGTTGCTCGGCGCGCTTAAAAAAGCTGAACGTTTTGGGCCGGAAGACCCGCGCTTGGCCCAGACCCTTCACCGGCTGGGGCTCGTGTATAAGATTCGAGGCAATTATGCGGAGGCCGAGGCTTTTTATCTGCGCGCTCTTGCGATCAGGGAGAAAGTGCTTGGGGCGACCCATACCGATGTGGCCTCGACTCTGAACAACCTGGCGGCCTTGTATGAGACTCAAGGGGAATTTACGAAAGCAGAGCCCCTTTACCAGCGCGCTCTCGCCATTCGGGAGAAGACGCTAGGACCGAATCATTTCGACGTGTCCACGGTGCTGAACAACTTGGCAGTCATGTATGACGCCCAAGGGAACTACGCCGAGGCAGAGCCTCTCTACAAACGCGCGCTGGCCATCCGGGAACGTATACAAGGGCCAGACCATCCTGAAGTGGCTACGATCTTAGAAAACTATGCCGACTTACTCCAGAAGACGAATCGCGCCGAGGAAGCTGCACAATTACATGCTCGCACTAAGGCCATTCGAAGTAAAACTGCCCCGGAGAAGTCTGCCCAGTGAGTACACAGGGGCCGTTGTCCCCTCACGCAATTTCATTTCCTGCTATCCAATTCTTTGATCACACGGTCTGTCAGGTCGACTGAGGGATGATTGAAGATGACCAGCATGTCGGTTTCATTATTCCCTTTGTCCAAAACAAGGGAGATCTTTTCCTTCTCGGCGATCTCTTTCACTACCTGTTCAATGGTTTTGGTGAATCCGCCCAACATCTCTGTTTTCTTGGCCTGAACCTCCACTTCGAGATCTCGAACCCTCCGCTGATAGGCCACCACCTTCTGGCGTAAGACCGTCTCTTTTTCCTGCTTGGCCGCGGGGCTCAAAGTCGCACCTGATTTGGCCAAGTCCTCCTCGATCTTTTTGAGATCATCGGCTTCGGAATCAAGAAGCCTTTGACGGGTCTTCACATATTCCGCCAGCGAGTCCTTGACCTTCTTGCCCGCTTTTGTGCCCTCCAAAACTTTTTGCGGTTCGACGACTGCAACCTTCAGATCCTCTGCCCACGCCGGCATCCCAAACGCCTGCGCCGACATGCCCATGAGAATGAGGATGCTCCAATACTTCTTCATGCGAAACCCGGGTCAGTCATGCGCATTTAGGTTCAGCGGACGATCACTCACACGCTCTGCTTTCTTAGACACTGGAAACGATAAAAGGTAACGCATTCTGGCTGTTTAGATCAAGTCGTGGTACAGTAAATTTCATCGGAGGAATGCTCTATGAATGTGAAGCGGCGACTCGGAGTCTGGGTGCTGCTCGCACTGCTGGCAGGCCTGTCAGGCACGATGCTGTCCTGCAAGTCAAGCGCCAAACCCCCTGCCGTTTCTTCGCCGTCGGCAAAAGCACAGGACCAGGACAGCGCTCTGACAATCGCCAACGGCTACAAAGTCACGATGGACTTCAGCATCATCCTGCCGGATAATACCGTCGCCACCAGCAGCATCGGCAAGGAACCCTTATCCTTTACCCAGGGCAAACATGAAATTGTCCCTCCTGCTCTCGAGGCCGCTCTGGCCGGCATGAGAGTGGGCGAGCGGAAATCCATTCCTTTGAAACCGGATCAAGCCTTCGGACCCTACGATGAAAGCAAAAAGGTTGCGGTGAAGCGTGAGCAACTTCCAGCCGACGCGAAAGTGGGCAGTTCCGTCAAGACAAAAGACGGCCACGTGGCCAGAATTGTGGACCTGTCCAACAGTTCCGCGGTGCTTGATTTCAACCACCCGCTGGCCGGCAAAAACCTGGTGTTTGAAGTCACGATTCTCAAAGTTGAAAAACAGCCGTAAGACGCCATCGATCCTTTGCGGACGGAGCCATGACCAAGGCTGAAGGAACGGCGGAACACTGGCGTATCCTGGTGATCACTGGACTGGCCGCCTGCATCTTCGCTTTGGATATTCTTACTCCTAAAGGCGTGTCGGGTGAAGCCCTCTACGCAGGGCTGGTGCTCATTGCGCTGTGGTCGCCTCGACCCAGGCTCATCATTCTGGTGGCGACGGGCACATCAGCATTGACTATTCTCGGACTCTTCCTCTCTCCTCCAGGAGGCCTCATTTGGATGGCAATCGTAAACCGCGTGCTTGCCATCAGTGCCATCTGGGTAACGGCCTCCCTCGCGCTGCTCCACCACCGGGAGACTCGGGACAGAGAGCGGCTGATCCAGCAATTGCAAGAGGCGCTTGCCCAGGTCAAAACGTTGCAGGGTCTCTTACCCATTTGCGCATCCTGTAAAAAGATTCGCGACGACCGCGGCTATTGGAGCCAGATCGAAACCTACATCGGCGACCATTCGGAGGCGGAATTCACTCACGGGCTCTGTCCGGAATGCGCCAAGAAATTGTATCCCGAGTATTTCGAGGATACCGAGATAAAGAAATGACACGGCTTTCCGAGACTGGGCTGGAGGAGATTATCGCAGCGGGTTCTCGTCGGGCTTCACGCTCCTGAGAAATGTTTCAATCTCTTTGACGACGATCTCGCGCTCGGCGGGCGTGAATTTCTCCCAGTCCCGCCTGAGCGGTTCCAGCATGCGCCGGATGGCGTCGTAGAGACTGTAGGCTTTCCCGCCATCCATCGGCATAGACGTCTTCCTTAGCGGAAAGAAACCCTTTCGTCAAGGCACAGGCTTGAAAAGCGCCCCCGACCTCCGTAGGATGACCCCCCGTGCTGCCCAATCCCGACATCGATCCCGTCCTGATCAGACTCGGCCCGATCGCCCTCCGATGGTACGGGCTGATGTATGTGTTCGCATTGACGGCGGCCTTCTTCATCATCAAAGCCCGGGCCGCCAGTCGCAAGGTAGCTCTTTCCATCAACGACTTGCATGACCTCATCCTGTACGCCGCCGTCGGGGTCATCCTGGGCGGCCGACTCGGTTACATCCTGTTCTATAATCTCCCCTACTATCTTGATCACCCGGCCAAGTTCCTGGCGATCTGGGAAGGCGGCATGTCGTTTCACGGCGGACTGCTCGGCGTGATTGCAGCGGTCTTCGTCTTCTGCCGGCGCAAAGGATATCCGTTCTACACGATTGCGGACCTGGCCACCCCGACCGTGCCGATCGGCCTGGGTCTGGGACGTCTCGGCAATTTCATCAACGGCGAGCTGTTTGGACGTGTGACGGACGTGCCCTGGTGCATGGTCTTTGAGAAAACCGGGGGTGGGCCTCTTTGCCGTCATCCGTCACAACTCTATGAAGCCTTTCTCGAGGGTCTCCTGCTCTTCGCGGTGATTTGGATCGTTGGGCGCCGGCCGCGCGCCACCGGCACGCTGTTCTGGACCCTCATCGCCGGCTACGGCGCCTGCCGGATTTTCGTGGAGCTCTTCCGCGAACCGGACGCGCACCTGGGACTCCTGGCGGGCTTGATCTCGATGGGGCAGGCGCTCAGCCTGCCCATGCTGGCACTGGGTCTGTTCATGATCTGGTGGGTGCAAAGAAAAGTAGAGTGTTGAATTGTGGAATTTGAGTATATGGAGGATTTCATGAGTCTCAAGAAAACAATTTCCGCTCTTTCATTCGCACTCTTGCTGGGAAGTAGCCTGGCCGGCGCGGAAGTGCCGCCCGCCGGGTATGGGCAGCCCGGCGGCGAGTTCGACATCACCCTCTCACGCGTACCTACTAATGATCGCGACGCCGCCAAGGCCCTGAAGCCGCCCTTTCAGCCGACCCCGAAGATCCTGGCCGAGGGCAAAGCCATCTTCCTGGGCCGCGGCACGTGCTTCCAATGCCATGGTCCGGCGGGCAAAGGCGACGGCGGCGCCGCCAAGATCCTGCCCATCCAGCCGAGAAACTTTACCAATCCCAAGTTCAACAAGGTTCGGACACCCGGCGAGATGATGTGGGTGCTGAAAAACGGCAGTCTTGGTCAGACCGGACAAATTCCGGGCACCGGCATGCTCCCCATCGTCGGCCAGTTCATCAGCGAGGAAGAAGGCTGGAAAGTGCTCCTCTACGAGCGCAGTCTCGGAAAATCCAAATAGTATCAAGTCTTAGAGACACCCTGGCTGGACACGCCAGGATAGCTTTTCCTCGCGGATCGGGCTAGACTAACAGCTCCTTTTTAGACAGCGAGAGGAGCCGCCGTGAGCACGGATTTCCTGCGTAGCGACGAGGCGACGAGGCGTGCCAGGGCTCCGAAGATTCTTGCCCTGAATCTTTTCCTGCTCATCGCGATCTTCGCCCTCGATCTCGCAACGCCCTTAGTTGGGGCAGTCTGGTTGCTCTATCTGGTCCCGCTGTTTCTTGCCTACATGTTCTCAGAGATGTGGTACCTGGTTGCGTTCGCGGCAGCCAGCACGGTTCTGACCGTCCTGGGCTTTTTCTATTCTCCACCGGGAATACAGGAGAGAATAGCCATTTTCAACCGCTCCCTGGGCATTGGTGTTTTTGCGACGGCAACATTCATTCTTTGGCAGCGAAAGCGGATCAAGGCCGTTCTTGCAAGGCAAGTGGAAGCCTTGCGAGAGAGTGAGACCTTGCTTCGCGCGGTTTTGGAACACAGTCCGGCCATCATTTTCCTGAAAGACACGCAAGGACGCTACCTGCTCTGCAACCGCGAATTTGAAAAAATTTCCCATGCGTCCAGCGAAGCAGTCATCGGCAAAACTGACGAAGACCTCTTCTCGCCGGAACAGGCGGCTTCGTTCCATGCCCACGACCGCAAGGTCCTCGAAACCGGCGTCCCGCTGGCATTCGAAGAAGTCGCACTCCACGATGATGGTCCCCATACCAGCATTGTCCACAAGTTTCCACTTCGTGACGCGGCGGGGAAGACGTATGCGATTGGCGGCATCGTCATAGATATCACGCCGCGCAAGCGGATGGAGGAACTCCTCCGCGCGCTTTCCCTCATCACTGAAAAACTGAACTCGACGCTCGATATGGAAACACTCCTGGACGAGTTGGTCCGTGAGGCCATGCGCTTGATAAACGCGGAAGGCGGCTGTGCAGGGCTCCGGATCCCGCAGGGCATGGCTTGCAACAAGTATTTTCAAGGGTCTGAAATCCTGCCGCTGGAATATTGTTGGTCGCCAGGGCATGGCTTGCCGGGCTGGGTCCTCAAATACAAGGTTCCGTACTTGACGAACGACGTGCCGAGGGATCAGCAGTTCCTGCATACCCTCTGGGACAAATTCGGAGTCCGATCGGCGCTCAGCGTGCCGATCCTGGACAATCAGAGAGAAGTTCTGGGGTTTTTTCAGCTTCACAACAAGCGCGGTCGTTCCGGGTTCACGCCGTCCGATCAGACCACGCTGATGCTGGTGGCTCAGGCCGCTTCAAGCGCGATTCAGCGGACCATGGCCTTCCAAAGCATTCAGCTTGCCGAAAAGTCTTTGCGTGAGAGCGAGGAACGGTTTCGATCCGTGGTGGAATCGGCCACCGATGCGATCGTGCAGGCCGATCAACGGGGCCACATTCTTTCATTGAACAAAGCCGCGCTGCGTTTCTTCGGCTACACGGCGGAGGAATTGCTGGGCAAGCCGCTCACCATCTTGATGCCGGCTCGATACCAGGCCGCGCATCAACAGGGATTGGAACGGCTCCGCACCACCGGCGAGTCGAGCGTGATCGGTAGACCGGTGGAGCTGCATGGGTTGAGAAAAGACGGCAGTGAATTTCCGCTGGAGCTGTCTCTGGGCACATGGAAAGCCAACGGTGAGAACTTTTTCAGTGGCATCATGCGAGACATCACCGCGCAAAAGGTGATGCAGCAACAAGAGGAGTATTTGAGACGATTTGTGGAAGGAGTAAAGGATTACGCCATCTTTAAGGTCACTCCTCAAGGGCTCGTCGACAGTTGGAATGTGGGCGCGGAGCGCATCAAGGGATATCCCGCCGAGGAAATTCTTGGCCGGCATTTCTCCCGTTTTTATCTACCGGAAGACATCCAAGCGGGAAAGCCAGAGGTGGCCCTCAAGATGGCCGCGGCCGAGGGACGATGTGAAGAGGCGGGTTGGCGGGTCCGCAAGGATGGGTCAACTTTCTGGGCGCAAGCGATCATCACGGCCGTGCGGGATGACGCAGGCCTGCTGCGCGGCTTCTTGAAGATCACGCAGGATCTCACCGAGCAGAGGATGGCGCAGCAGTCGTTGGAGTATTCGTTTGATCAATTACGCACGCTGTCCCGGCGTTTGGAAAATGTCCGGGAAGACGAACGGACTCGGATCGCCCAGGAGATCCATGATGAGCTGGGAGGCACGCTGTCCTATCTCAAACTCGACCTCATGAAGCTGCACGCCATGGTGCCGTCGGTCAGCAACAGAGAAGCCAGCTCCGCATTGCGGAAGACGATCGCCTCGATGATTCAGCTCCTCGATAACACGATTTCGACGGTGCAACGGATCGCCACCGAAATCCGACCCGGCGTGCTGGACGACTTCGGGCTCGTGGCGGCCGTCGAGTGGCTCGCGCGGGACTTTCAGAAACGAAGCGGCATCACCTGCACCTTTCGCTCGGAGATAGACGATGTGCAGGTGGAGAGGGAACCCGCCACCGCCCTGTTTCGTATCTGTCAGGAGGCGCTGACCAACGTCGTGCGCCATGCCCATGCGGACCGCGTCGCCATCCGTCTGGCGAAGACCGCGGATCAGCTCCTCCTCGAAATCAAAGATAACGGCAAAGGCGTCCCGGAGGCCAAGATCGCCCATTCGCTGTCGCTCGGACTGGTGGGCATGCGAGAGCGGACTGCACGGCTTGGCGGCGAGTTCCAGATCAGGGGCATTCCCAAAAAAGGCACCACGATCACTGCGAGTGTGCCGCTCACTGGGCCAAAGACTGAAGAAAACATGGCAGCCAGGGACGTGCGGGGGCCAGGCGAACGCCGCTCGCCCGGTGAACGAATCGGTGGAATCTGATGCTCAGGATCCTCCTTGCCGACGATCATCCCCTCTTTCGGCGGGGGCTCGTGGAGCTTCTCACCCGAGAATTCGGCGAGGTGACGATCGGTGAAGCCGGAACGGCCTCCGATCTGCTCGACCTCGTGCGGACCCAGGAATGGGATGCCGTCGTGATGGATGTGAACATGCCGGGGCGAAGTGGCCCCGAAATCCTTCGGGATGTGAAACAGGAACGTCCTCGCCTGCCGGTGCTGGTGTTGAGCATGTACACCGAAGATCAATACGCCGTGCGGATGATCAAGGCGGGCGCGGACGGTTATGTGACGAAAGCGTCCGCCTCTCGTGACGTGTGCACTGCGCTGAATCAACTCCTTGCCGGGAAGAAGTACGTCAGCGCCGAGGTCGGGGACCGCCTCGCGCGCGACGCCAATTTTGGCTCGGAGAAACCACTCCACGAGACCCTCTCCGACCGCGAATTTCAGGTGCTACGCCTGATTGCCTCCGGACAAACTGTCAAGCAGATCGCGGCGGACCTCTCGCTCAGCGCGGCCACGATCAGCACGTATCGCGCCCGTATCCTGGAAAAGATGCAGCTCAAGAACAGCGCGGAACTCACCAGGTACGCCATCCACCACGGCCTCGTGGAATAAGCCGTCCGGTCCCTCTGTCCTTCAGGTGCTCTTTTCCTACGCGTCTGTCATACAAATCACGAAAAGTTTGTCGGATAGACACTGACACAAACTCGCCTGAAATTTCGATACAAAAAACGAAGTTCTGAGGACAGTATTCGTTTTTATTTCTGTATAAGGTGTTCTTTAGAGGGGCCTAGACACGGTCCCGGTGACTCGGATGAACGATTGCAGCGGCAGGATCCCGGCCTCAAGAACGAATCGGGGTAACCTCATGCTCAGGATCCTCCTTGCTGACGATCATCCCCTCTTTCGGCGGGGGCTCGCGGAGCTTCTCAACCGAGAATTCGACGATGTGATGATCGGTGAAGCCGGGACGGCCCCCGAAATGCTCGATCTCATTCGGACCCAGGAGTGGAATGCCGTCGTGATGGATGTGAGCATGCCGGGGCGAAGCGGCCCCGAAGCCTTACAGGATTTGAAACGGGAACTTCCTAGCCTGCCGGTCCTGGTGTTGAGCATGCATGCCGAAGAACAATATGCCGCGCGGATGATCAAGGCAGGCGCGGACGGCTATGTGACGAAGGCGGCCGCCTCTCAGGACGTGTGCAACGCGCTGAAGAAAATTCTTGCCGGTGAGAAATATATCAGCGCCTCGGTCGGAGAACAGCTTGCTCTCGTTGTCAAATCCGGCTCGGAGAAACCGCCTCATGTAACCCTGTCCGACCGCGAGTTTCAGGTGCTGTGCCTGATTGCCTCAGGGAAAACGAGCAGGGAGATCGCGGAGGAACTCTCGCTCAGCGCGGCCACGATCAGCACGTATCGCGCCCGCATCCTGGAAAAGATGCAGATGAAGAACAACGCGGAACTCACCAAGTACGCCATCCAACAGAACCTCGTGGAATAAACCTGCCATACGCCAACCTGCCCTCCCGCTCCAAGTTCTCTTCCCTTATGTTCGGTAACGTACGTTGCTTGAAGCATTTATTTTGCAAATCCCAACGAAAATATGTTCGGTAACGTACAAAGACTCAAGCGTTTTTGCAAAAAATCCCCCCCAAATATGTAGTGCAAACATCGACACGCGATCACCTGAAAAGATGACACCCAAAAACGGATTCTGAGGACAGCATTCTAGATTTTCATTCCTATATAACGGAGCAGCTTTGATCATAGATACGGAGGCTAACCATGGTACGGACACCGCAATACCTCAGGGTCTCTCCGCTACCTACGGACTTCGACGATGTCACCGCGCCGAAGCGAGTTTGGTTGCTCCCCATGCTGTATACATCGGTGACGCTGTTCATCCTAAGCATCGTGCTGATGGGATTTTTTCTCTTTAAAACATTTTGGACTTGACCGACGGGATGAGCACGAGACGGGCACTTCACCTGACCTGAGGGAGATCACCATGCAACCGGAAAACACAAGCGGATATCGTGGGGAATTCGAGGCAAGAGTCCTCCAGGAAATGGACCAGTTGGGCGCGTGCACATTGGATGAGCTTGTTCGGGCGCTGCATGATTACACCTGGGTCCAAGTGTTCATTGTGGTCGACCGTCTCAGCCGGAACGGTGCACTGATGCTCCGGCACCCCACTCCATTCGAGTACGTGGTGGAAGTTGGGACGCGACTGATGCTCCGGCACCCCACCCCGTCCGAGTATGTGATTGAAGCGGTACACGGCGCGCAAGCCGAGGCGTGATGCAGTGAGGAACTGGTAAGCCAGGAGTCTATCTAACATGGGCACGATGCTTATAGATGATCTTGGTTCTGACATACTCGATCAACAGATTGAGCGTGCGAATCTCCGGTTGGCCTGGCGCATGCGGTTTTCGGATTTCCCCCACGGCCAACTGACCCCTGCCCAGTGGTGCCAACTACAAGCCAAGTGCCTCCGAGTCTTTGGTCCACGCTGGCGGCAGGAAATAGAGAAGGACGACTGTGCCTGGGAGGCGATTACTTTAACCGCGCGGGCTGGGAGGTGAAGCCCATGGAACCCACAACAAAAACTGTGGGTCAGAATCGATCGGCGGGAAGAAGGAGGTCAGCCATACTACGCACGTCGAAAGACATGAATGACTCTCCATCACTCACGGACTTCGACAACTTCAACAGTCACGCCACCATCTATTTCTACTTTCCGGGACGCAATTGGTTGCTCGCCACATTCGTTGCGTCGGCGACATTGGTCGTCATCAATTTCGTGCTGATGGGATTCTTTCTCTTTAAGTTACTTTGGGCTTAACCGGCGGGAGAGGAGACATCAAGATGGCATCATCACGATCGCGCGCGAACGCGAGTGAGCCCGAGCGGTGCCCTCGCTGTGCAGGGTTGATGGTCCGCGAGCAGTTTTACGATGGCAATTGTATGAGCTGCGAGGAGTTCTGGGGGACACGCTGCCTCGCCTGCGGGGACATCGTGGACCCGCTGATCATCGCGCACCGCCGTATACGGCCCACGCCCATCAACAGCCACCGCAGGTGGTCTCCGCGCCTGCTCTTACGCTAGATGGGTTTCGTGCACGGCCCAACCGTGGGACTTTCGGCATTATTGGAGGATTGATGAATCTGTTGCGCGTGGCGTCGAATCGGGTCTGGTCTCTTATCCTGGCAGGCGGCGACGGCGAGCGTCTGCAGCCGTTGATTTACCGGTGGTTGGGCCACCACAAGCCCAAACAATACTGCACCTTCACCGGGACCCGTTCCCTGTTCCAGCATACGCTGGATCGGGCGGACATGCTGACCATTCCCGCGCACCGGATCACGGTCTGCGCGCGGGCTCATCGGCAGGAAGCCCTGGCGCAACTCCAGGGCAGATCGCCCGGCACAGTGCTCCTGCAACCGGCCAACCGGGGCACGGTGGCCGGAATCTTCCTCCCGCTGATGTATGTCCGTGCGTGCGATCCCGAGGCAACCGTGGTGGTCTATCCATCGGACCATTTTATCTATCCCGAAGACCGGTTCATCGAAATCGTGCAGCGAGCGGTCTGGACAGCCGAATGGTTGGAAAACCGGCTCGTCCTCCTCGGCGCTGCTCCAGACAGCCCGG